>Ga0209148_1000078_pt1 | contig 296101 bp, 259 predicted proteins | sample AraplaCol_mMF_r2_2_FD_184288 | JGI IMG/M metagenome (GOLD analysis project Ga0209148, IMG submission 184288) | Arabidopsis root microbial communities from North Carolina, USA - plate scrape CL_Col_mMF_r2 (SPAdes) (version 2) | ecosystem: Host-associated > Plants > Roots > Endosphere | place...
CGAGATCATGACCGACGCCAACCAGGGGTTTTCAGTCGACGAGGCGATCCGGCGCGCGGCGCGGCTGCGCGAACTCGACCTCGCCTGGATCGAGGAGCCGCTGCCGGCCGACGATATTGACGGCCATATCAGGTTGTCCAACTCGACGCCGACGCCGATCGCCATTGGCGAATCGCTCTATTCGATACGCCATTTCCGCGAATACATGCAGAAAGGTGCCTGCTCGATCGTACAGGTCGATGTCGGCCGCATCGGCGGCATCACACCCTGGCTCAAGATCGCCCATGCGGCGGAGGCCTTCGACATTCCGGTCTGCCCGCATTTCCTGATGGAGCTGCATGTCAGCTTGACCTGCGCGGTTCAGAACGGCAGGTATGTCGAGTACATTCCGCAACTCGACCAGTTGACCGGCAAGCACATGCGCATCGAGGATGGGCATGCGCTGGCGCCCGACGAACCCGGCATCGGCATCGACTGGGACTGGGATGCGGTCAAGGCCATGAGCATCGCCGAATTCACCACGGCGATCACCAGATAGGAGTCGGATATGCAGCGAATGGGCATGGTGCTGGGGCTGAAGCCGGAAAAGGTCGAGGAGTATGTCCGCCTGCATGCCGCCGTCTGGCCCGACGTGCTGACCATGATCTCGGCCTGCAACATCAAGAATTACTCGATCTATCTGAAGCGACCGGAGAACCTGCTGCTTTCCTATTTCGAATATCATGGCACCGACTATGCGGCCGACATGGCCAAGATGGCCGCCGATCCGAAGACGCAGGAATGGTGGGCCGTCTGCATACCGTGCCAGGAGCCGCTCACGACCCGCAAGGAGGGCGAATGGTGGGCCAGCATGGACGAGGTCTTCCACTATGATTGAGGGCGGTTTCGACCCCGCCTTGCTCGTCCAGTCCTGGCCAAAACCCTCGGAGCCTCGCCCGATCGTCACTTTCGGTGCCGGATCGATCGTCGGCGACGCGCATTTTCCCGCCTATCGCAAAGCCGGCTTTCCGATTGCCGGCCTCTATGATCCGGACCAGGCCAAGGCGAAGACCCTGGCCGACAAATGGGGCGTGACGGCGTTCCGTTCGGCCGACGAAGCCGCATCCGTCCAGGATGCGATCTTCGATCTGGCAACACCGCCGGGACGGCATGCCGAGATCCTGAAAGCTCTGCCCGACGGTGCGGTTGCATTGATCCAGAAGCCGATGGGCAACTATCTCGGCGAGGCGACCGAAATCCTCGAAATCTGCCGCGCCAAGAACCTCAAGGCGGCAGTGAACTTCCAGTTGCGCTTCGCGCCGATGATGCTGGCGCTCAAGGACGCCATCGCCAAGGGCTGGCTCGGCGAAGTCGTCGACTTCGATGCCTGGCTGGCGCTGGCGACACCGTGGGAGTTGTGGGAGTTCCTGCTCAAGGCGCCGCGCGTCGAGATCGCCATGCACTCGATCCACTATCTCGATCTTGTCAGGCAATTGCTCGGCGATCCCAAGGGCGTCCACGCCAAGACGCTCGGCCATCCCAACCACAAGGTGGCGCAGACGCGCACCAGCGCCATTCTCGACTATGGCGACACGGTGCGCTGCGCGCTGTCGATCAACCATGACCACAAGTTCGGCCGCCGGCACCAGGCCTGCGAGTTCCGCATCTGCGGCACGGAGGGGGCGGCCTATCTCAAGCTCGGCCTCAACCTCGACTATCCCCGGGGCGAACCGGATATTCTGGAAATCCATCCGAAGGGCGCGACGGACTGGATCGCGGTACCGCTTGCCGGCGAATGGTTCCCCGACGCTTTCGTCGGGCGCATGGCCAATGTGCAGCGCTTTGCATCAGGAGAAGACGGCGAGCTGGTCAGCTCGGTCGAGGACGCCTGGAGCACCATGGCGCTGGTGGAAGCCGCCTATAGATCGAGCGCGGCGCCGGCGACGCCGATCGCGGAAAGACCCTGATGGAACAGATCACCTATTTCGAAGACTATGAGATCGGCTCTTCGCGGCTGACCAGCGGCCGCACCATCACCGAAACCGACTTCATCGTCCATGCCGGCCACACCGGCGATTTCTTCCCACACCACATGGACGCCGAGTACATGAAGGCGACACCGTTCGGCCAGCGCATCGCGCATGGCACGCTGGTGTTCTCGGTCGGCATCGGGCTGACGGCGAGCATTATCAACCCCGTCGCCTTCTCCTATGGCTATGACAGGCTGCGCTTCATCAAGCCGGTGTTCATCGGCGACACGATCCGCACGCGCACCACCATCACCGCCAAGGAGGACGATCCCAAGCGGCCGGGCTCGGGACGGGTAGTCGAGCGCTGCGAAGTGATCAACCAGCGCGGCGAAGTGGTGCTGGCGGCCGATCACATCTACATCGTCGAACGCAAGCCGGCGCAGAGCTGAAGATCAGCCCGGTTCTTACGAACCGGTAGCCCCCGCGGCGACGCGCTCCAGCCCGAGCAGCAGGACCATCTCGACTATGCCTTTCGCGACAGGCCGCCGCCCTCTATGGCATTGACCAGCGTGTCGCTTCCTTCGCGAAGATGCCGGCGCAGAACGCTCACGGCCTTCTTGCCGTCACGCTGGCGGCAGGCGGCCAGCAGGTCGCGATGTTCCGCCTGCGAGCGGATGCGATAGTCGAGGTTCGACAACAGGATACGAACATAGCGATCGGCGGCGTTGTGATGCGCCTCGATCAGGCCAAGCAGACGCTGGTTGCCGCAGGCAGCGTAGAGCGACAGGTGAAAGGTCCGGTTCAGCGTCCCCCAGCGGCCGACATTGCGCTCCGCGTCGATCTGGTCGAGCACCTGTTCGGCCTCATCGAGCTTGCTCTCCAACAAAGCCGGAATGGAGAGGCGAAGCGCTTCGCATTCGAGCAATGCGCGCACCGCGTAGATTTCGCTGATCTCGGCTCGATCCATCCGGGCGACATGCGCGCCCTTGGTCGGATGGATGGAGACGATGCCCTCCGCCTCCAATTGGCGAAGCGCGTCACGAATAGGCATGCGGCTGAAGCCGAACTGCTCGGCAAGGTCGTCCTGGCGCAGCGCGGTGCCTGCCTTCAGCGTTCCGCTGGCTATGGCTTCGCGCAGCACGTTGGCGACCTGCTCCGCCACCGTCTGAGGCCTCTCGATCAGGCTTTCCGCAAATCCGCGCAATCGATGCTCCCTGGTCACGCGGTATCCAGCGTAGTGGAAAAACAGCGAACCGGATACGAGTATCCTCGTGTACGCGCTGCGGCGCCGGGCTCGCTGAAGACCAGCCGGCATCGATAGCGAGAGGCCCGAGCCGATAGTCTCTGTCGGATATGTTTGCAGGATGCTGCCTGGCAAAGACAGGCCGCCTAAGCTGCCGTGGCCGGCCGATCCTTGAACAGGACGGGATCAGCAGCAGCCGGCTCCGCATATCGTATACGCAGGCGCAGAAATGGCGCTTCGATGCAGGTATAGCTGAGATAGCCGATCGGGATTGTCGCCAGAAAGCACAGCAAGGACCACAGGCAAGCGATGTAGAAATTGCTTATGCCCATGATTTTCGTGTTGATGAACGCCGCCAACTGCATGACGAAAAACAGGTGCAGGAGATAGATCGAATAGCTGTAGGCCCCCGCCTTCTCCAGCATCTTGAACGGCAAGCCTGTTCGCTTCCTTGGAAAGCTGGTGTCATAGTAGGCGATCCCAAACGAATAGGCCGCCGCCTCTACCGTTGGCAGGATGATCCATATCCAATGCGGCGAGGGATAGCGCCCTAGCTGGTAAAATCCTCCCGCGGCGTCGAACCACCAGAAGAACCCTGAAAAGGCCAGCAGAACCGCCAAAGCGAGCCAGTGCCGGTCCTTCACATGGGCACGGAGACGGAAGGCAAGGATGCCGGCCAGGAACTGATCGGCATGGCCGACAATGGTCCAGGCCGCCGCCGACTGTACCTCGCCGAGCTGCACGTAAAGCGCCCACCTCAGCAGAATGGCTGCCGCAATGAACAGCAAAGGGGCGAACAGGAAGCGCCTGGATGCCATCAGCAGGAACGGCAGCAGAATGTAGAAATGGGCTTCCACGGTTATCGACCAGCCGCCGTTCGGCAGGGTGGGAAAAATCAATCCCTTCCCGACATCGGTGAAATACCCGCCCAGGGCCTGGCCTGCCACATATACGTGGCAAGCCTCGATGGCTATCACGGCCAGCAGGAGCGGAAGCAGCCTCAGCGCCCGGTTGGCGAAGAAAGGCAGATAGCTGACCCGTTTCCCATCAAGAAGCTTGGCGAACAGGTAACCGGAAAGCGTCATGAACAATGCAACGCCGGTGACCCCTTCATCCAAAAGGCTGAAGATGGGTAGAGCCGGCACGAAAACGTAGGGCACCGGCCCTTCGGGAGACTGGTGGAGGAAATGCCAGGTGAAGACCAGGAAAGCCGCAAGGCCACGAACATGGTCCAGCGCCGGATAGTGTTCTCCAGTCGAAGATCTCATGATTCAGACCAGGCGCCCGGGCGTTCAACGATCATCGCCATGTCGCGCGCTCCAATGCCCGCACGATGGCAGCGAGCGAGCGTCCGCTTGCCGATGCCTAGTTTGTCTGCCTCTCGTTAATTTACACTTCCATCCCGTGGAGAAAGTTGATGTCCGGCGAGGCCGGCCGCAACCGCCAGGAACCGCGCGGCATGTGCCGGGACGCAGTCGTCTTCGATCAATCGACCTCCACGGCTACCACCGCCGCGCAGTCACCGGCCTTGACCAGGCCAGGAAAATGCCGCGCCGCCAGCACGCCCGACATCTTTGCCCGGATTTCTTGCGGGGCAATGCCGGTGCGGCCGGTGGAATGGATGCGCGCCAGCACCGCGCCCTCTTCGACGGGCTCGCCAAGATCGACCATGGTTTCGATCATGCCGTCGTCCTCGGCGAAGGAGAAGCAATCGCCGGACGGCATGTCGAGCCATTGAGTTCTGCCCTTCTCAACCGCGCCAGCAACGACGCCGGCATGGCGCAGCACGTTGAGAATGCCGCGCCGCGCGATCCCTACGGTTTGCGCGCGCGATGTGCCGCCGCCGCCAAGCTCGGTGCTGACGAAGACCTTGCCCATCTCCTCGGCCGCCGTGTCGTACATGCCGACCGAGTCGATCTCGATCATGCGCATCGAGAAGGGCGCCGAGAATGCCGCCACCGCATCGAAGGCTTTCTGCTCCAGCGCCTTGTCGGGCAGAGTGTGGGCCGCGCAGAACGGCACGAAGTCCAGCGTCTTTCCGCCGGAGTGGAAGTCGAAGACGATGTCGGCGCGGGGCAGCAATTCGCGCTGGAAATAGTCGGCGATCTTTTCCGTCACCGTGCCGTCCGGCCGGCCGGGAAAGCTGCGGTTCATGTTGCCCTTGTCGATCGGCGAGGTGCGCGTGCCGGCGCGGAAGGCCGGATAGTTCATCGCCGGCACGATGATCACCGTGCCGCTGACTTGGCTGGGGTCGAGCGTGCGGGCAAGATCGTAGAGCGCCAGCGGCCCTTCATACTCGTCGCCATGATTGCCACCGGACAGCAGAGCCGTCGGCCCCTTGCCGTTGCGGATGACGCAGATTGGGATCATCACCGAGCCCCAGGCCGAATCGTCGCGGCTGTAGGGGAGGCGCAGAAAGCCGTGCTGGACGCCGTCTCGGTCGAATTCGACGGTCGGCGCGATCGGCGACGGACGGAGGCTGGACATCGGGCTCAATTCTTCACCACCAGTTTGCGCGGAACATTGGCCAGGCACTCTACACCGGTTTCGGTGATCAGGATGGACTCGGTGATCTCCAGCCCCATCGTTTCCAGCCACAGGCCGGTCATGAAATGGAAGGTCATGCCGGGCTTGAGCTCGGTGCGGTCGCCGGGGCGCAGGCTCATCGTGCGTTCGCCCCAGTCCGGCGGATAGGACAGGCCGATCGAGTAGCCGGTGCGGTTGTCCTTGACGATGCCGTATTTCTTCAAGATGGCGAAGAAGGCATTGGCGATGTCCTCGCAGGCGTTGCCGGGTTTTGCGGCGGCAAGCCCCGCCTCCATGCCTTCCAGCGTCGCCTTCTCGGCATCGAGGAACTCCTGCGTCGGCTTGCCGAGGAAGACGGTGCGCGACAGTGGACAATGGTAGCGGTTGTAGCACCCGGCGATCTCGAAGAACGTGCCCTCGCCTCGCTTCATCGGCTGGTCGTCCCAGGTCAGATGCGGCGCCGAGGCGTCCGCGCCGGACGGCAGCAGCGGCACGATCGCCGGATAGTCGCCGCCAATTCCGTCGACGCCGCGCGTGCCGGCATCATAGATCTCCGCGACGAGATCGCATTTGCGCATGCCGACCTCTATCTTGTCGACGATGCGATGGTGCATGGCTTCGACGATGCGGGCGGCCTTGCGCATATAATCGATTTCGGTCGGGCTCTTCACCGCGCGCTGCCAGTTGACCAGGGCGGTGGCGTCGACGAAGCGGGCATTGGGCAGATGCTTCTGCAGCGAAGCGAAGGCGGCGGCGGAGAACCAGTAATTGTCCATCTCGACGCCGATGGTAAGCTTGCCCCAACCGCGATCGACGAGCACGCTGGACAAGAAATCCATCGGGTGGCGTTCCGTCGACTGCACGTAGTGGTCGGCGTAGCCGACGATGTTGTCATGCGCGAGATAGGCGGTGCGCCTGGCGCCGTTGGCGTCCTGGCCGCGACCGTACCAGACAGGCTCGCCCGAGGGCGGCACGATGACCGCCTGATGCACGTAGAAGGACCAGCCGTCATAACCGGTCAGCCAGGCCATGTTGGAGGGGTCGCTGATAACCAGGAGATCGACGCCCTTGGCCTCCATGGCTCGGCGCGTCTTGGCGAGGCGATCCGCAAATTCGCCGCGCGAGAATTTCAGGTTTGGCTGCATTCTTTTGCTTCCTCGTTTGTTAGGCGCTGGAGCCCGTTTCAACTTTGTTGAACCCGGCTCCAGGCATTTTTTGCTTGAGCATGATCTGACCGGAAAACCGGTTCCCACTTTTCCGGATCATGCTTTGCGGCCAGCATCAGCTCTCAAAAATGGTTCCGGCATTGGCCGCCCGCGCGCGGTCGCGGGCGAGCGTGGCGATCGCCGTGTCCTGCACGCCGGTGCCGGTCAAATCGGCGACGGTGATATCGCTGGCCGAGCGCCGGCCATGTTTGGTGCCGGCGATGATCTGGCCGAGCTCGGTCACTTCCTCCTCGGCGGCCATCACGCCTGCCGCGATGGCATGGTGCAGTTCACCCAGGCGCCGCGTCTGGCGAGCGCTGTCGGCGACATAAAGGTCGGCCATGCGCAGGATGGCAGGCGCAATCTCGTTCTTGTGTTCGGCGTCCGAGCCCATGGCGGTGATGTGCTGGCCGGCGGCGACGAAGCCGGCCTTGACCAGCGGCTCGGTCGACGGCGTGGTCGTGACGATGATGTCAGCGCCGGCAACGGCATTGGCCGCATCTGGCTCGGCGCGCACGACAATGCCCAGTCTTTCGCGCAAGCGGGCAGCAGTGGCTTCGGCCTTGGCGGCGTCGCGCGCCCAGATGCGTGCCTCTTGGATCGGGCGCACCAGCATGAGGGCTTCGAGCTGAAGTCCTGCCTGCAGGCCAGCGCCGAAGATCGCGGCAACTGACGAGCCCTGCCGCGACAAATGTTTGGCCGCGACCGCCCCGGCGGCGGCCGTGCGGACATCGGTGAGATAACCATTGTCGAGCAGCAGCGCCTCGACCACACCGGTCCTTGCCGAAAGCAGCACCATCATGCCGCCACCGCTCGGCAGGCCGAGCTTTGGGTTGTCGAAAAAGCCTGAGCTGATCTTGACGGCGAAGCCTTCGATGCCGGGTACATAGGCGGACTTCACGTCGACCTCGCCGCGATGCTCCGGGATGTCGAGGCGCAGGATCGGCGGCATCGCTACCGGCAGTGTTGCCAGCGCGCGAAAAGCGTTCTCGACGCAGGCGACCGCGTCTAAATCGAGCGTCACAATCTTACGCAGCTCAGCTTCGGTCAGGATCGTCATACGGTTCATGCGGCGCGCTCCCCGATTGCCTCGCCGCAGACGATCCTGCGATGCGCATTCATGTCGATGTTTCGGCCGGAGAGAAGTACGATCACCGGCCCTTTCGCCTTGACCTTGCCGGCGAGGAGCGCGGCGATGCCGACCGCGCCGGCGCCCTCGACGATCTCACGCTCCTGCGCATAGGCGTGGCCGATGCCGGTGGCGATCTCGTCCTCGCTGAGCAGGATGACGTCGTCGAGCAGGTCGCGGCACATGGCAAAAGTCAGCCTGTTGTCGAGGCCGATACCACCGCCAAGCGAATCCGCCAGCGTCGGCGGCTCCTCCACCAGGACAGGCCGGCCGGCATCCAGGCTCGCCTTCATCGCGGCACCCCGCGCCATCGAAACCCCGATGACTTTTGTCCCGGGGCTGACACCCTTGATTGCTGAGGCAACGCCGGAGGCCAGTCCGCCGCCGGAAAGCTGTACCAGCACGAGACCGGCATCGGTGACCTGCTCGATCATTTCCAGCCCGAGCGTGCCTTGCCCGGCGATGATGGCGGGATGGTCGAAGGGCGGCAGCATCACCAGCCGCTGCTGCGCCACCAGCCGTTCGACCTCCTGCTGGGCGTCGTCCTGGCTGTCGCCGACGATGCGGACCTCCGCGCCGAGCCGGCGGATCTCGTCGAGCTTGTTCTGCGGCACCAGCCGCGACATGCAGATCACCGCGCGCATGCCTTCAAGCTTCGCCGCGTGAGCCAGCGCGCGACCGTGATTGCCGGTCGAGGCCGCGATAACACCACGCGCTTTTTCATCGGCACGGAGCGAAGCAATGGCATTCGAAGCGCCGCGCAGCTTGAAGCTGCCCGTGGTCTGGCGATGCTCGAGCTTGAGATGCACGGGGACACCGAGACGTTCCGAAAGGCTCGGGGATAGAACGGTCGCCGTGTGCTCGACTTTGCCGGCAATACGCTCACGCGCGGCGCGGATATGACTAAGGGTGACGGTCACCATGGTCATCAATCGCGCGGCAGAGGCAACGTCATCAGACGGCCGAATTCGGGGTGGGCTCTCTCATCACCGCAAAGGCGCAGGCAGTTCCAGGCGGTCGCCTGGTTGCTGGTCACCACAGGACGACCGATTGCCTGTTCCATGCCGGTTACCGCAAGCGCGCCACGCAGCGCCGTGCAGGACACGAACAGGGCGTCGGCCTGCGGGTGGGTCGCCTGGCGCACAAGATCGACAAGGGCCGTCGGCGGGATGCGCGCCATCTCGCGATCGTCCTCGAAGCCGAGACAGGTGAAGCTGGCGATCTCGAAACCACGCGCCGCGAAGTAGGCCGCCATCGGCCTGGAGGTCTCGACCGTGTAGGGGGTCAGAATGCTGATCCGGCGCACGCCGAAGGCATTCAGCCCGCGCACGCCGGCCATTGGCGGGGTGACCACGGGAACGCCTGATTTGGCCGCCTGGATCGCCGTCTCGATCTCGGCATCGCCGATCACCACCGAGGCCGACGTACAGGAGTAGCAGATGGCGTCGAGCTTCTCGCCGGGCAGGATCAGGGCCGCGCCCGCCGTCAGCGCCGGCTGCATCTTGCGCAGGTTTTCCGGCGTCGTCGGATTGGCATAGGGAATGCGCGCCACATAGACGCCGATGTGCTCGCTCGCCACCATGCGGCGAAAGTCCGGTTCGCTGGTGTGATCCGTGGCCAGGATGATCAGGCCGACGCGCTTGTCGAGCGGACGCTCATCGAGTGATGGCCGTTTCGGATGGATCTTGATCTCGGGCAAGGGTTTCATCGGCTATCTCTCGATCTTGCCGTAACGGCGTTCCAGCCAGCGCAGGAGCACGACCGAACAAAGGCTGATGGCGAGGAAGAAGGCGCCGACCAGCGTGATCGGCTCGATGTAACGATAATAGGTGTTGGCGACGCTTTTCGCCTGGTTCATCAGTTCCAGCACGGTGATCGCCGAGAGCAAGGGCGTCTCCTTGAACATGGCAATGAAATAATTGGCCAGTGCGGGGATCATCGGCGGGATGGCCTGCGGGATGATGATGTGCGTCCAGGTCTGACGGGCGCTGAGATTGCAGGCCTTTGCGGCCTCCCACTGGCCGCGCGGCACATTGTCGATGCCGGCGCGGTAGACCTCCGCCGTGTAGGTGCCGTAATGCAGCCCGAGCCCGATGACACCGGCGACAAGCGGTGGCAGCAGGATGCCGATATCGGGCAGCACGTAGAAGATGAAATAGAGCTGCACCAGCAGCGGCGTGCCACGGATGAATTCGGCCGCCCAGCCGACGGTGCGTGACAAGGCCTTGTTGGGCGAGCGGCGCGCCAGCGCGATGCCCAGCCCGACGATCGCCGCCAGCACCGACCCGAGCAGCGTCGCCAGGATGGTGATCTTCACCCCCTGGATCAGCGTGGGCATGATCTGCCATACGAAATCCCAATCCCATTCCATCAGACGCGCACCCCATCGAGGCCGCGCGCCATGCGGCGCTCCAGCGAGCGCACGCCCCACGAAATGAGCAGCGCCAGGATGAAATACATGACCAGGATGGTGGCGAAGGGCACCATGGTGTTGCCGGTCTGCGCACGCACCACCTGCGCCTGGAAGGTGAGGTCGGCAAGCGAGATCAGCGAGACGACCGAGGTCGCCTTGAGCAGCTCGATGGCGTTGTTGCCGAAAGTCGGCAGCATCACCAGAAAGGCCTGCGGCAGGATGACGTGGCGCAGGCCTTGCCAACGGCCAAGATTGAGCGCGATGCAGGCCTCATGCTGTTCGCGGCCGATCGACTGCACGGCGCCGCGCACGACTTCGGCGGCATAGGCGCCGACATTCAATCCGAGCGCCAGCACGCCGGCCTGCAGCGGGGTCAGTTCGAGGCCAATCAGCGGCAGCACGAAATAGGCGAAGAACAGCTGCACGAAGATCGAGGTGCCACGGAAGAATTCGATATAGGCGGTGGCGAGCGCCCGCAAAACGAAGAAGCGCGACAGCCGTCCCATGCCGGCAAGAAAGGCCATGATCAGGGCAAGCACCGACCCCATCAGCGTCAGCTCGATGGTGACAAGCGCTCCCTGCAATATCAGGCCGAGATAGCCGGACCACTGGGTCATTTAAGTTCCACGTTTGCGGTTAGCTTCCTTCTCCCCGTTCAACGGGGAGAAGATGCCGGCAGGCGGATGAGGCCAGCGCCAGCATGGCAGAACTTGGTGCCGCCCCTCATCCGTCACTTCGTGACACCTTCTCCCCGTGAACGGGGAGAAGGAAGAAAGGCGCCTACTTCGCCGAGCAGAGCTTGTCGCGCGTCGTCGACATGGCGGCGGCAGCCGAGAAGCCATAAGGCTCGATGATCTTGGCGAACTCGCCCGACTTCTTCATCTTGGCGAGTTCGACGTCGAAGGCATCGCGCAGCGCCTCGTCGCCCTTGTTGAAGGCGGCGCCGTCGCAATAGACCGGGGCGCCCTGCACCGGTGCGATGACTTCGAGGTTCGGATCATTGGCCTTTTTCATCAGGTCGTTGATCGAAAGGACCGGCAGCGAATAGGCATCGATGCGGCCGTCCTGCACCATCTTCAGGCCGCTCTGGCCGTCAGGCACGACGATGACGCGTTCGCGCGGCACGCCCGCATTGAGCGCCAGCTTCTCCTCGGTGCCGCCGCCGGGCGCGCCGATGGTCGCCGATGTGTCCTTGGCGACATCCTCGTAGCTCTTGAAGCCCTTCGGATTGCCCTTCTTCACCAGCATTGCCTCGGCATCGCACAGCACCGGTTCGGAATAAGCGACAGCCGCGCAGCGCTCCGGCTTCATGAACAGCCCGGCGGTGACGACGTCGAAACGGCCAGCCTTCAGGCCGGGGATCATCGCGCCATATTCGGAGATCGAGGCGACGATGTCGGCGACGCCCAGCCGCTTGAATATCTCGCGCGCCACGTCGGGCGCCGCGCCCGAAACCTTGCCGTCGGCCGCGACCGCCGTATAGGGCGGCTCATTGGCGATGGCGACACGGGCGAAGCCCTGTCCCTTCAACTGCTCGAGCTTGCTGTCGTCGGCCGAGCCCGGGATCGAGGCGGCCAGCACCGCTGTCAGTGCAAGGCCGGCGACGCCAGCCAGAATGCCAAGTTTCTTCATTGTTCCCAACTCCTTGTTTCTTGTCTTGGTTTTGTTTGGGGCGATCTTCCGCCCCCGCAAAGCGGTCAGACGCGATGTCCGGCCGCGATGATCTTCTTCAGGAAGCCTTGCGTGCGCTCCTGCTTGGGATGGCGGAAAATCTCGTCGGGCTTGCCTTCCTCGACGATCTTGCCGCGATCGAAGAACAGCACCCGGTCGGCGAAGTCATGGGCAAACCCCATCTCGTGGGTGACCAAAAGCATGGTCATGTCGGTCTCGGCGCAGAGCCGCCACAGAACGTTGAGCACCTCCTCGACCAGTTCCGGGTCGAGCGCCGACGTCACCTCGTCGAACAGCATGATCTTCGGCTGCAGAGCTAGCGCCCGGGCGATCGCCACACGCTGCTTCTGGCCGCCTGAAAGCTGCGCCGGCATCGCGCTGGCCTTGTCGGCCATGCCGACCATGTCGAGCAGTTCCATCGCCCGCTTCTCGGCGGCGGCGCGCGGCGTGCCCTTGGTCAGCATTGGCGCCAGCGTCACATTGTCGATGACGCTCTTGTGAGGGAACAGGTTGAACAGTTGGAAGACCATGCCGATCTTCTGGCGCATCCGCGCCAGATGCCGCTCGTCGGCGGGCAGCAACTGGCCGTTGCGCTCCATGTGGTAGAGGTGCTCGCCCTCGATCTGGATGTGGCCGCCATCGATGCGCTCCAGCGTCATCAGGATGCGAAGGATCGTCGTCTTGCCCGAACCGGAGGGACCGATCAGCGCCAGCTTCTCGCGCGGCATGACCTGCATCGACAAGCCGTCCAGCACCTTGAAGGCACCGAAGCTCTTCGAAATGGCATCGACCTTGATGATGGGTGCGGACAAATGAATTTCCCCGTGCTGGAGAAGCCTGTGCCCTTAACGATGCGGAACGCGCCAAATCATGTCAATTAGGAAAATAATATCATGACAATATTTTCCCATTCCGCACAATTGTTGAGCAATCAGTGCCGAAGAGCGACGCACTCGCTAGATTGCCAACAGCAGATGTTCCGGATCGCCAAGCAAGAGCTTGGTGACAACGCCGAGGCCGGCGCGCAGTTCCCCTTCGGTGGTCGAGCCCAGCGAGATGCGCACCGCCGGATGCCAGGGCGCATCGGAAATGCGGAAGGATGTGCCCGGCGCGATCGCCACGCCCTGCAGCCGCGCCTGGGCGACAAAGCCCTCCTCCGCGCGGCCGTCTGGCAGTTGCAGCCAGATATGCAGCCCGTCGCGACGGGCGCGGTAGTCGATCCCTGCCAACACTTCGGCGGCGATATCCTGCCGCCGCCGCAATGCGGCGCGCTGCCAGCGCACCAGTTCCATCGCGGTGCCGTCGGTCACCCATTTGGTGGCGATCTCGGCCACCAGCGGCGTTGCCATCCAGTTCGAGACCAGGTGCCGGTTGGCGACAGCGGCGACATAGCGGTCGGGCGCGGCGAGATAGCCGATGCGAAGGCCGGGCACGGTGATCTTGGTGAAGGAGGTGACGTAGAGCGTGCGCTCTGGCGCAAAGGCGGCGACCGGCGGCGGCCGGTCCTCGACCAGCGGCCCCAGCACATCATTCTCGATGATGGCGATGTCGTGCTTGCGCGCAACGGCGGCGATTTCTTCGCGCCGCCGTGCATCCATCAGGGTTGCTGTCGGGTTGATCACCGAGGGCTGCACGAACACCGCGCGAATGTCGGAAAGCCGGCAGGCCTCGTCCAGCGCCTCCGGGATCAGGCCGTTGTCGTCGATCGGCAGGCCTTCGAGGTTGAAACCGAGATAGCGCGCCAGCGGCACCAGCGTGTGGTGGCCGATCGCCTCGGTGGCGACGGTCGATCCCGGCGGCGCCACGCTCATCAGCGCCACCGTCATGCCGGCGGTGGCTCCGTTGGTCAGGCTGATGTTCTGCGCGGAGGCATCGAGCCCACACAGTTTCAGCCATTCGACCGCCACGGCGCGGTGGCGCGGGAAGACCATGTTGGGCCGGAAGGACAATGCCGAACTCGACGGCAGGTTTTCGGCGAGCCAGCCCAGCGCCTGCTTCAGCCGCTCCAGATGCATCGGCTCGCAGACCGGCTTCAGGATGGAGAGGTCGATGACCTCGCCGAGACGCTCGGGCAGATAGGGCGGCTCCGGCTCGCGGGGCTGCGTCTGGACAAAGCTGCCGCGGCCGATCTCGCCCGAAATCAGTCCCCGCCGGATCAATTCCTCATAGGCGCGGCTGACCGTCTGTACCGACAGTTTGAGATCGTCGGCCAGCCGGCGATGCGTCGGCAGCCGCGCGCCATTGGCAAGGCGCCCGTCATGGATGGCGCGCGCGAATTGGTCGGCCAGCGATTGATAGGCTGGCCGCCTTATGAGCGCGGGATCGGGTTGCCACAATGTCATGACTTATTAGAGATCGAAATCAGTGCAATTGACAATCGAAATAATGCGCCATCATGGTACTGTGGACGAAAAAGTGGGCCCTGATGACTGCTGCGAAACTCGACGCGATCGACCTCAAAATCCTCGACGCCATCCAGCGCGACGGGCGCATCACCAAGCTGGCGCTGGCCGAGCAGGTGGGGCTTTCGCCGACGCCGTGCTGGATGCGGCTGCGGAAGCTGGAGAAGGCCGGCATCGTCTCGGGCTATCACGCAAGGATCGCCATGCGTGTCGTGGCGCCGGTCGCCACCGTGCTCATGGAGGTGACGCTGGCCAGCCACCGCCAGGCCGATTTCGACCGGTTCGAGCGCGTCATCCGCGACATTCCCGAGATCGTTGCCTGCTGGTCGGTGGGCGGCGGCGTCGACTATGTGCTGAAGGTGATGGCGCGCGACGTCGATGCCTATCAGCGGCTGGTCGACAGCTTGCTGGAGCGCGAGATCGGCATCGATCGTTATTTCACTTACATCGTCATCAAGACCGTGAAGGACGACGTTGCCCTACCCGTAGCCGACCTGTTGCCGGCGTCGCCGTAGCGCCGGAGAGATCGTCTGCCTTATCGGCGCAATAGAGAGAAACTCTCTAGCAGCGTGCGCCCAAACAGCCTCTTTGTCCGCCGACGATGGATAGTCTCCCAGGATCAAACCGAACCGGGAGGCTTCGACCATGTCCGCGCATTTCGCCCGCTCGCATCGCCATGAAGCGCTCGACCGCCTCGCCGACCGCCGTCTGCTGCGCGAACTCGCCTATGTCGACGGCCACTGGACGGCGAGCGAGGCAGCCGAAAGTTTTGAGGTCACCGATCCGGCGACAGGAAGCACCGTCGCCTTCGTCGCTGCGCTGGATGCTCGGCAAACGACAAAGGCGATCGATGCCGCCGCGAGGGCCTTTCCGGGCTGGCGATCGCTGCTGCCGCAAGAGCGTTCGAAAACCCTGCGAAAATGGTTCGAGCTGATCGTCGCCGCGAAAGACGACCTCGCGCTGTTGATGACCCTGGAACAGGGCAAGCCCTTGCAGGAATCGCTCGGCGAAATCGATTATGCCGCCTCTTTCGTCGAATGGTATGCCGAGGAAGCCAAGCGCCTGAACGCCGAGAGCGTCACCAGCCATCTGGCGAACGCGGAAATGATGGTGCGGCGCGAGCCGCTCGGCGTCGTCGGAATCGTCACGCCGTGGAATTTCCCCTCGGCCATGCTGACCCGCAAGGCCGCCGCCGCCCTTGCCGCCGGCTGCACCATCGTCGCGCATCCTTCCTCGGAAACGCCGCTGTCGGCGCTGGCGCTGGCCGAGCTTGGCGAGCGCGCCGGACTGCCGGCCGGTGTCTTCAACATCGTCACCGGCCAGGCCGCGACGATCGTCGGGCGCATGTGCGAGGACCCACGCATCCGCGCCATGAGTTTTACGGGCTCGACCGAGATCGGCAGGCTGATTGCCGCGCAGAGCGCGCCGACCATGAAGCGGTTGGTGATGGAGCTTGGCGGCCACGCCCCGCTGATCGTTTTTGCCGACGCGGATCTCGACAGAGCAGTGAACATCGCGATCGACGCCAAATTCGCCACATCGGGCCAGGATTGCCTCGCCGCCAACCGCATCTACGTCCAGCGGCCGCTCTACGATCGCTTCTGCGCTGCCTTCGCCAAGCGCATTGAAGCATTGCGGACCGGCAACGGCCTTGACGACAGGACTGACATCGGGCCGCTGATGCATGAGCGCGCCGTCCAGAAAGTCGAGGAGCAGGTCGCCGATGCCATCGCTCACGGCGCGCGATGCTTTGCTGGCGGCAGCCGACATCAGGCCGGGCCGCTGTTCTACCAGCCGACGCTGCTGGCCGACGTTTCCGACGCGGCGCTGATCATGCGCGAGGAGACTTTTGGGCCGGTCGCCGCAGTGACGCCGTTCGACGGCGAGGGCGAGGTGATCGAACGCGCGAATGCCACCGAATATGGCCTGGTCGCCTATGTCGTGACCGAGAACGGCGCGCGCCAGCAACGCATGGGCCGCGCGCTCGACTACGGCATGGTCGCCATCAACCGGGTGAAGATCACCGGCGCTCCGATCCCGTTCGGCGGCGTCAAACAGTCCGGCATCGGCCGCGAGGGCTCGCGCCACGGGCTCGAAGCGTTCACCGATCTCAAGTATCTCTGCCTGGACGTCGCCTAAGTCCGTCCGGCCATCCCTCAAGGAGTCAAGAAATGCTCGACCAGTCCAACGAACTCGCCGCCTGGGATCGCGACCACTTCTTCCACCCCTCGACGCATATGGGCACGCACGCGCGCGGTGAATCGCCGACGCGCATCATGGCCGGCGGTGAAGGCGTCACCGTCTGGGACAACAATGGCAGGAAGAGCATCGATGCCTTTGCCGGCCTCTATTGCGTCAATGTCGGCTATGGCCGCCAAAAGATCGCTGATGCCATCGCCACCCAGGCGAAGAACCTCGCCTACTATCATGCCTATGTCGGGCACGGCACCGAGGCCTCGATCACTTTGGCCAAGATGATCATCGACCGCGCGCCGAAGGGCATGTCGCGGGTCTATTTCGGCCTCTCCGGCTCGGACGCCAACGAAACCAACATCAAGCTGATCTGGTACTACAACAATGTGCTGGGCCGGCCGGAGAAGAAGAAGATCATCTCGCGCTGGCGCGGCTATCACGGCTCGGGTGTGATGACCGGTTCGCTGACCGGGCTCGACCTGTTCCACAACGCCTTCGACCTGCCGCGCGCGCCCGTCCTGCACACCGAAGCGCCGTATTATTTCCGCCGCGCCGACCGCTCGATGAGCGAGGAGCAGTTCTCGCAGTACTGCGCCGACAAGCTCGAGGAGATGATCCTGGCCGAAGGGCCCGAAACCATCGCCGCCTTCATCGGCGAGCCGATCCTCGGCACCGGTGGCATCGTGCCGCCGCCGGCCGGCTATTGGGAAAAGATCCAGGCAGTACTGAAGAAGTATGATGTGCTGCTGGTCGCCGACGAGGTTGTGACGGGCTTTGGCCGGTTGGGCACCATGTTCGGCTCCGACCATTACGGTATCAAGCCGGACCTGATCACCATCGCCAAGGGCTTGACCTCGGCCTATGCGCCGCTGTCGGGCGTCATTGTTGCCGACAAGATGTGGCAGGTGCTGGTGCAGGGCTCCGACAAGCTCGGTTCGCTCGGGCACGGCTGGACCTATTCGGCGCATCCGATCTGCGTTGCCGCCGGTGTCGCCAATCTCGAACTGATCGACGAGATGGATCTGGTCACGAATGCCCGCGAGACCGGCGCCTATTTCCGTGCCGAGCTCACCAGGGCCGTCGGCGGCCATAGAAACGTCGGCGACGTGCGCGGCGATGGCATGCTGGCCGCGGTCGAGTTCGTTGCCGACAAGGACGACCGGGTGTTCTTCGACGCCTCGCAGAAGATCGGGCCGCAAGTGGCGGCGGCGCTGGCCGCCAGCGGCGTCATCGGCCGCGCCATGCCACAGGGCGACATCCTCGGCTTCGCGCCGCCGCTCTGCCTGACCCGCGAGGAAGCCGACATCGTCGTCTCGAAGACGGCGGAGGCGGTGAAAAGCGTATTTGCCAATCTCTGAGATCGACGATGAATGCCATGACCAGAACCGTCCCCGCCACCATGGCCGCCGTGCTGCTCACCGGGCACGGCGGACCGGAAAAACTTGTCTACCGCACCGATGTGAAGGTGCCCGCGCCTGCCCCGGGTGAGGTGCTGGTCAAGGTCAGCGCTTGCGGGATGAACAACACCGACGTCTGGGTGCGACAGGGCGCCTATGGCACGGAAGAGGATGCAGCCGCGGTGTCGACCTGGCGGCGGCAGGGCAACACGCTGACCTTTCCGCGCATCCAGGGCACCGACACGGTTGGCACCATCGTTGCCGTCGGCGAAGGCGTTTCGACGGACCGTATCGGTGAGCGGGTGATGGTCGATTTCTCCATCTACAACCGCGACGACGATTCGCTCGCCGACATCGACTATATGGGCCATGGCCGCGATGGCGGTTATGCCGAGTATCAGACCGTGCCGGCTGAGAATGCGCATGTCGTCAACACGGATATGAGCGACGTCGAACTCGCCACCTTCTGCTGCGCCTATCTCACCGGCGAACAGATGCTGGAACGCGCTGGCTTGAAGGCTGGCGAACGCGTTCTGGTCACCGGCGCCTCGGGCGGCGTCGGCTCCGGCATCGTGCAATTGGCGCGGGCGCGCGGCGCCATTCCCTATGCGGTCGCCGGCAAGGGCAAGGAAAAGGCGGTGCTCGACATTGGCGCCGAGGCGGTCATCACCCGTGGCATCGCCGACCTGCCGCAAGCCGTGGCTGAAGTGACCGGCGGCCAGCCGATCGACGTGGTGGCCGACCTTGTCGGCGGCGCGATCTTCAACGACCTGCTGCGTATTCTCAGGCCCGAAGGCCGCTACACCACCGCCGGCGCGATCGCCGGCCCGGTGGTGCAGCTCGATCTCAGGACGATGTACCTCAAGCAGTTGCAGCTGCATGGCTCGAGCCAGGGCACGCGGGCGGATTTCCGTCGCATCGTCGGCTACATCGAGGCGAAAAAGATCCGGCCGCTGGTCGGCGGCGTCTACAGGCTCTCCGACTTCCACCGCGCGCAGGCGGACTTCGTCGCCAAGGATTTTGTCGGCAAGCTCGTTGTGGTGCCCGACGCCATCGCCGAGCGGCCGGTGTAGTTTCCTAACCCGTCGCTTCCGGCCACCTTCTTGCCGCTGCCCCAATGGGAATGGCTTGCAGTCGCGTCTGCGAGCCGTCACAAACGGCGACGCCCGTTGTCCTCTGGTCCGGGCATCTGGTCACGGGATACAGGCGAGACATGACAGGCCGCATGATACTGCTCGACGCCAGGCCGCTCGGCGTGGCTGACGTCGCCGAGATCGCCCGCCGCAACGCCCGTCTGATGCTGGGTGAGGAAGCGATGCGGCGCATCCGGGCGAGCCGCGCCCTCATCGAGCATCTGACCGGGCTTGGGAAGCCGATGTACGGCGTCACCACGGGCCTCGGCGCCTGTGTCGACACGCCGCTCGCGCAGGCCGATCTTATCGCCTTCCAGCACAGCGTGCCGCTCAGCCACAGCATGGGCATCGGCCCTGCCCTGCCCACCGAGGCGGTGCGGGCGATGATGACCGCGCGCATCTCGGGCATGGCTGCCGGCGGCACCGGCACCTCCGAACGCGTGGTCATGGGCCTTGTCGCCGCGCTCAACGCCGGCGTCCATCCGGTGATCCCGACCTGGGGCTCGATCGGCGCGGCCGACCTTGCCCATCTCGGCCATATGGCGCGGTCGCTGCGCGGCGATGGCGAAGCGGAGTTCCAGGGCAGGATCATGGCCTCCTCCGAGGCGCTTGCCTTGGCCGGGCTCGAACCGCTCGACCTGCGCGAGAAGGACGGCCACGCCATTATCGTCGCCAACAGCCTGTCGACTGGAACCGCGTGCCTGTGCCTCGAAGACGTCGCCCATCTCATCGACTGGGCGCTGGCAGCGGTCGCGCTCAACTACGAGGCGTTCCGCTCCTCCCTCACCGCGATCGACGAGGATGCCCTTGCCGCACGGCCAGCCTTCGGCCAGCGCGAGATCGGTGCGCGGCTGCGCGCGGAGCTGGCCGGAAGCGGCCTGTGGCAGGACAAGGCGGCGCGGCGCCTGCAGGATCCGCTCAGCTACCGCTGCGTGCCGCAGGTCTGGGGCGGCCTGCTCAATGCGTTCGAACAGGCAAGGCTGGCCACCGAGATCGAACTGGCCCATTCGGGCGACAATCCCCTGATCCTGGCCGAGGGCGAACGGGTGATTTCCAATGGCAATTTCGACCTCACGGCGATGACGCTCGCCTGGGAGCAGCTCGGCCAGGCCCTGGCGCATTGCGCGGTCGGCACCGCCAACCGCTGCATGAAGCTGATGTCGCCGATAACAGCCGAACTGCCGCGTTTCCTGTCGGCGAGAGGCGGCAGCCGTCAGGGCTATGCAGAGCTGCAGAAGCCCTTGTCCGCGCTGGAGGCCGAAATCCGGCATCTGGCCAACCCGATGTCACTCAGCCCGCTGGCCGTTTCCGATGGCATCGAGGACCAGTCGTCGATGGCGCCGAGAGTGGTGGCCAAAACCGCCGAGATCATCGAGCGCATGCGCTATCTCGTGGCGATGGAGCTGATCTTCGCGGCGACGGGCGTAGAGCTGCGCGGTGTCGTCGAAAGCATGGGCGAAGGGCCGCAGCGCAGCTTCGCCGCCGTGCGCGCGCTCGTCAGCCCGCTCGACGACGACCGCGAGATGAGTACCGACATGACGCGGGTGGCGCGGATGGTGGCCGGTCCGCGCTGCTGAGCGAGCGTTCTCATCCGACAGCTGCCGTTTTAGATCCGCTGCGGCAGGTCGAGCCTATTGGTAAGGGCCTCTGAGGTTCAGGCGCTCAGCCAGAAGGCAGAAGCGGTCGATCAACCGGACGAGCTCCTCGCCCTGTTCGGCGACCATCTTGCCACGCTCGGCGAGCGGCGTGACCGACAGAGCCTGCCACAGCCGGCTTTGCCGGTCACAGACATCAGCCAGTTCGGAATAGTCGCCGGCGGTCAATTTCAAAAAGTGATCCGCCGTCACCGGTCCGATGCCTGGGGGTGTCGTCGCGCCGAGGGAAAGGTAGCCCGGCGGCACGGTGCCTTTGGCATTGGTCACTGATTTGCGGCAGATAACGTCGAACAGCTGGTCGACGGCCTGTTTGGCGCCGGCGACACGGGAGGGATGGTCCGTATCGGCAGCGGCGTGCGGCAGAAGTTCGAGCTTGTCGCCATGCTTCTCGACGAGGTCGAGATAAGGCAGCATCGGGCCTGAAAGAGCGCCGGTCGAGGCATTCCTGAACAGATCGGCGTCGATTGCGGCATGGCGCACCTGTCCTGCGTCCAGCGCCGCGCCAAGCGCTGCAACGTCGACAAGCTCGCCGCGATCGTAGTTGACCAGCACCGCGCCCTTGTTCATGCGCGACAAAACCTCGGCGCCGATGAGCCCGGCATTGGCGTAGCGGCCGGTCTGCGCATCCTGCTTGCCCAGGCCGACATGGACGCTGAGCACATCGGCGCCTTCAGCCGCGCCGACGAGGTCCGCCGCGAAGGCAAAGCCCTCGGCTTCTACCCAGTCGCGGTGCCGTGGCCGGGCGTGGATCACCACGCGCATGCCGAAGGCGCGGGCGAGCTTGGCCACCTCGCGGCCGATATTGCCGTAGCCGATGATCGCGATCGTCTTGCCTTCGAGTTTTTCGGTCGGGAAATCACGCAGCTCCCTGCCGGTGTCGAAGGTGCCGCGTGCCACCCGGTCGTGAAGCAAGCCGACCGGGAGATCCGGCAGCACTTTCAGGATCGCCTTCATCACCATCTGTGCGGTCGCGCGGCTGTTGATGCCGGGCGTGTTCATCAGCACCGCGCTGCCGCCCTCGCCGCTGCCGCCACCCCAGGAGCGAGAGCCCATGTTGCCGGTTCCGGCGCCGATCCGCACGCCGGCGAGCGGGAAAACGGTCTCGGCGGGCAGGAAGGTCGCGGCGGCGATGACTGCGTCATAGCGGCCGTCGCTGGCGGCCTCGATCAGCTCGTCGCTTGCGCTAAGGTCCGGCTGGTAGAAGAAATGCACCCTCCCCCTTTCGAGGCCCGCTTTGTCGCCTAGTGCTCCGGCGTGGAAGCGGCCACCCTTGGCTTCGATATGCGCACGCACTTCGCTGGGATCGGGCTTGCCGTCGGGTCCGAAACGCAGGCCGATGAGATCGCAGATCAGCACGGCGTAGATCCTCTGCGGATCGATCGGCTCAACGGCCTGTATATTGGTGTTTGCGGTCACGTCGTTTCCCCATGCAAGAACGGAAAGGTCTGCCGGAACGGCAGGCGCTCTGAGTAATCAGAACCTATCCGCCCGGAAGGGCGTCAGATCGATCGCTGGCGGCAAACCGGCGGCGAGTTGCGACACGATCTTGCCGGTGACGGCGCCGCCGATGAGGACCTGATGGCCATGGCCGAAGGCATAGATGACGTTCTTGGCCCGCGACGCCCGACCAGGTCTAAAGGCTGGGTCCCAGCTTGATCGGGCTGCCATCACTGAACCGGGATTGACGGAACCTGTGAAGATTGTGTCCGATCTCGTTTCCCTGGACGAGATCGGACACGATGCGGCCCATACCTGGCCCGATGCCGAAGCCGTGACCGCTCATCCCGGTGGCGATGACGAGACCCGGAATTTCGGCGGCGCGATCAACGACCGGCACGACATCCGGCATCGCATCGATCATACCCGCCCAGCTCGCCTTGATCGGCACCGTCTTGAACTGCGGGAAAAGTGCCGTGAATTCGCGCTCGATATCACGCAGAGCGGAGGCTTTGGGGACGGGATTGAGGATGCGCATCCGTTCGAACGGGCTTTTCTCATCCGCGTTCCATGTGCGCGGGGTTGACCAGCCATCCGGATAGCCCCGCGGCGCCGCCGGCAAATAATGGGTACCAAGGGGATTGGCCATCAGGGCGGAAACATATTTGGTCGCGTGACGAAACGCGTCAGGGCCGACATACAGCTGATTGCTGCCTCCCGATGCCAGTGTGTAGCCGCCATCCTGCCTGCGCCGGAATGCGATATGATCGTCGGCGACGGCGCCCGAGTGGATTTCGGGCATGGGCCCGGTCGCGGCGACGGTCGCCCTGACGCTGAGCTGCGGAATGGAGACGCCGTGGGCGCGCAGGAAGAGCGATGTCCACGCACCGCTCGCGACCACGGCGCTCGAGGTGGCGATGCGGCCCTGCTCGGTCCAGACCCCGCTGACGCGTCCTGCCGACATGTCGAGCATGCGCGCCGCACAATTCTCGATGATCGTGACGCCCTCCCGAGCGGCCAGACGGGCAAGCGCCGGCACCGCGACCCAGGGTTCGGCGCGCATGTCCGATGGGGTGGTCATTGCGCCCTTGAAAGAGCGCGACATGGCCGGGATCAGCTTGACCGTCTCACTCTGGTCGAGGAGACGCGTGTCGACGCCGTGCGTCTCGGCGATCTTCAGGAACTTCGCGAAGCCCGTCATCTCCTTGTCTGTTCGCGCAAGATAGGTGACGCCCGTCTGCTTCAGCCCGATGTCTTCGCCGCATTCCTCTGCAAGTTGACGCCAGAGGCGTAGCGCTTCGATGACGACAGGGAGTTCGTCGGCATCGCGACCCTGCTGCCGGATCCAGCCCCAGTTCCGCGACGATTGCTCGCCGGCGATGCGGCCCTTTTCCAGCAATGTCACCGAAATGTTGCGTCGCGCCAGGAACAAAGCCGTGGTCACGCCGATGACGCCACCGCCGATGACCACAACCTCCGAAGCTTTCGGCAACGGCGCATCAAACTGGATCGGCAAGGCTTCGGTGAAGGGAAAACTTGTCAAGGAAGACTGCCCTCTTGCTATTCACGGCGGCGTCGGCCCTCGCTGCAGGACCTGGCTGCTTCCGTGTCGGCGACGCGTGACAGAACTGATAGTCCGTCAAGGCTGGGTCGAGCTGGAGAATCTGCTCGTCAACACCGCGAATTGTTTATGCCAGGGAATGCCGACACCTCACGTGACCTTTGGCGCCAAGGCCGCAAGCGCACGGCGACGACCAATGGCGGCGCCGCCTGTCAGGCACAGTGTGATGCCGCTATTGGCCCCTTGAAGGGTCAAGTCGGACACGCGTAACATCACGCCATCAGAACTGAGTCTGCTTCATGCGTCCGGGCTAATGTCCGGATTGGACTGGATATTTTCCTTGCCTACGGATGCAACCAGCGGCGCGGCGAAGCGCGGCAAATCGTTTGCCCATGTGGCGGAAGCCTCATGGGGCAAGGGCCTCAGCACCTTGCTGCGTATCGTGCGCATGACGCTGCGCCATCCCTGGCAGGTCGCCATCACCCTGGTCTCGACCTTCATCGCCGCGACGCTGCAGCTTTTCATCCCACGCCTGCTGGGACGCGCCATCGACCAGGCGCAAGGCGTGATGGCCGCCGGCGCCGGCGCCGCTGCCGAGCAGGCCCTTTGGCATACGGCACTGACCCTGCTCGTCGTCAGCATCCTGCGCGGTCTCTTCACCATGGCGCAGAACTACTATGGCGAGGCCGTCGGCCACCAGACCGGCTATGAATTGCGCCTGGCCTTCTACGAGAAAATCCAGCGACTGAGTTTTTCCTACCACGACAAGGTCCATACCGGCGATCTCATCACGCTCGGGCTGCTCGATCTCGATGGCGTGCGCATGTTCTTTTCCACCGGCATATTGCGCGTGGTGCTGCTCGGCGTGCTGATCGGCGTCGGCGCCTATCTCCTGATCAGCACCGATCTCATGCTTGGGCTGCTCAGTCTCAGCTTCGTGCCGTTCGTCGCCTGGCGCTCCTCGGTGACCCAGCTCAGATTGCGCAGCACCTGGCTGACGCTGCAGGAGCGGCTGTCGGTGCTGAGCCGGGTGATGGACGAGAATCTCGGCGGTATCCGTGTCGTGCGTGCCTTCGCGGCGCAGCGCCATGAACTCGCAAAATTCGACCGCGCCAAACAGGACGCGCTGGAGCTGGCCAATGAGCGCGTCGACATCCGCGTCTCCAACACCAGCGCCATGAACTTTTCCTTCCTGGCCGCCATGGGGCTGGTGCTGTGGTTCGGCGGCCAGAAAGTCATCGCCGGCCAGATCAGTGTCGGTACGCTGGCGCAGTTCCTCACCTTCATGACCATCCTGCAGATGCCGGTGCGCCAACTCGGCCTGATGGTCAATTCCTTCGCTCGCGCCTCGACCTGCGGCACGCGGCTGTTCGAACTGCTCGACGCCGAACTCGACATCGAGGATGCGCCCGAAGCGAAAGATCTCGTCATCACCGAAGGCGTGCTGCGCTTCGATGATGTCGGCTTCCGCTATGAGGGTTCGGGAGGCCGTCCGACCCTGTCCGGCATCTCCTTCGAGGCCAGGCCCGGCGAGACGGTCGGCATTGTCGGCCCGCCCGGCAGCGGCAAATCGACGATCGCGCACCTGATCCCGCGCTTCTACGACGTCACCTCGGGCGCGATCACCATCGATGGGCAGAATGTCCGTGAGGTGACGCTGCAATCGCTGCGCAAGGCGGTCGGCGTGGTGCAGCAGGACGCATTCCTGTTCACCACCTCGATCGAGAACAACATCGCCTATGGCAACCCCTGGGCGCGCGAGACGCGCATCGGGCAGGCTGCCGAGTATGCCCAGCTGCACAACTACATTATCGGGCTTCCGGCCGGCTACACCACGGTCGTCGGCGAGCGCGGCGCGTCGCTTTCCGGCGGCCAGCGCCAGCGCCTGACCATCGCGCGCAGCCTGATGCTGCGGCCATCGGTGCTGGTCTTCGACGATTCCACCGCGGCCATCGATGCCGGCACCGAGCAGCGCATCCGTGCGGCGATGAAGCGTTTCGCGAGGGATCGCGTCACGCTGATCATCTCGCACCGGCTGAGCTCGCTGATGCATGCCGACCAGATCCTGTTCGTCGAGGGCGGCCGCATCGTCGAGCGCGGCACGCATGAGGAGCTGCTGGCGCTGGGCGGACGCTACCGCGCGCTTTACGACCTGCAGCTGCGGCCGGACGACGACCGGCTCGAGGGAGCCGCATGATGTCGACGCAGGACGACGACGAGAAGGACGACAAGAGCGGGCGGCCGAGCAAGGCCGTCGTCGGCTCGCATCGCGACGAGGAAGAGGTTTTCGGCAAGGCCTACGATCCGCGCATCATCAGGCGCATCTGGAGCTTCGTCAGACCGTATCAGGGCCGGATCTTCATCTCGGTCGCGGCGGTGCTGGTGTTCACGCTGACGCAACTGGCGATCCCGCTGGTCATCCGCTACGCGATCGACCACGGTATGGCTCCAGGCCGGCTCGACCGCTCGGTGATGATCTCGGCGATCGTCACTTTCACCATGATCATCCTGATCAACTATGCCGCTAGTTATGTGCAGGAGAGCGTCGTCGGCAAGGTGGCGGAGAACGTGCTGTCCGACCTGCGCCGCGCCATGTTCAGCCATCTGCAGCGGGTCTCGCTCAGCTTCATGGACAAGACCGAGGTCGGCCGGCTGATGTCGCGCCTGCAGGGCGACGTCAATTCAATGCAGGAATTCCTCGAAACGTCAGTCATGTCGGTGGGTGATATCGTGCTTCTGTTCGGCATCGTGACCGTCCTTTTGTGGCTCGATTTCCGGCTCGGGCTGCTGACATTGTCGACCATGCCGATGCTGTTCATCGTGCGGCTGTTCTGGCTGCCGCGCGCCAAGGTTGCCTTCATGGCGGCGCACGAAACCAATTCCATCGCCAACGGGGCGCTCGCCGAAGGCATCCATGGCGTGCGCACCGTGCAGAGCCTGGAACGCCAGCACGTCAATTTCGACCTCTATGACGAGAAGGTGCTGGCCAACCTCAACGCTCATCTGCGGTCGGCTAGATATGCGCAGGTGATGGTGCCGATCGTCGACACGCTGACCGGCATCGCCATGGCGACCGTCATCGTCGTCGGTGGTTCGATGGTGCTGTCGCACAGCCTCGATGTCGGTGTCATGGTGGCGTTCCTGTTCTACATCCAGCGCTTCTTCGACCCGATCCGCTCGCTCACCATGCAGTACAGCGTCATGCAACGCGCCATGGCCTCGGGTCAGCGCATCTCCGAGGTGCTCGACGTGCCGGTGGATGTCAGCGACAAGGAGAATGCCGTGGCCCTGTCGCGCGATACCGACGGCTCGGTCGAGTTCAGGAGCGTCACCTTCGGCTACCGGCCGAACCAGCCGGTGCTGAAGAACATCTCCTTCCGCGTCAATCCGGGCGAGACCGTAGCACTTGTCGGCCCGACCGGGTCGGGCAAGTCGAGTTCAATGGCACTGGTGCACCGCTTCTACGACGTCTGGTCGGGTGAGGTCCTGGTCGGCGGCCATGACGTGCGCGACCTGACACAGGATTCGCTCGGCGACCAGGTGGCTATGGTGCTGCAGGAGCCGTTCCTGTTCTCCGGCACGGTGCTGGAGAACATCCGCTACCACAAGACATCAGCCAGCCGCGAGGAGGTGGTACGCGCGGCACAGGCGGTCGGCGCGCACGACTTCATCGAACAACTGTCCGATGGCTACGACACCGAGCTCGAGCAGCGCGGCGGCAATCTTTCGCTCGGCCAGCGTCAGCTGATCAGTTTTGCGCGGGCGCTGGTGGCCGACGCCAAGATCCTCGTGCTCGACGAGGCCACCGCCAGCATCGATTCCTACACCGAGATGCTGATCCAGAAGGCGCTCATCAAACTGCTGGAAGGCCGCACCGGCCTGGTCATCGCCCACCGGCTCGCCACCATACGCGGCGCCGACCGCATCATCGTGCTGCAGAATGGCGAAATCGTCGAAAGCGGCAACCACGAACAGCTGATGCAGAGGAAGGGCCTCTACGCCCGCCTCTACAACATGAACTACGCTTCGTTCGACGACATTTCCGAGGAAGAGGTGGGAATGGACGCCGCGCTCGGCAAAGCGACGTGAGCGGTCCGAACCGATCAACCCTGCCCCTTCTGACGAAACCTATTTGCGAGACCCCCTGATGTGAGCAGAGGCAGCCGGCCCGGATATTCCGGGACGGCTGCCTCGTCATTCCGCGCAATGCAGAGAGGGCCTCGCCCGGACGCTACGCCATTTCGGGACGTCTTGACGCCTCGCGGATCGCCTTGTGCACGCCGCGCTGCAAATCCATGAAGGCCGGGGTTTCCATCACCTCTTCCCGGCGCGGACGCTCGATGTCGACATTGAAGGTCTGCATGATGCGTCCCGGGCCGATGCCCATGACGACGATGCGGTCCGACAGATAGACCGCCTCCTCCACATCATGCGTGACGAAGAGAACGGTCAGCCTGTGCTCCTCCCAGATCTGGGTCAGCAGTTCCTGCATCTGGTGCCGGGTCAAGGCATCGAGCGCGCCGAACGGTTCATCCATAAGCAGCATCTTGGGGCGATAGGACAGCGCGCGCGCAATGGCGACGCGCTGTTTCATACCGCCCGACAGTTCCGACGGATAGCGGTCGGCGCTTTGCGACAGCTTGACGAGGTCGAGATGCTCGAGCGCGATCTCGCGGCAGGCCGCGCGATCGTAGCCGGCGGCCTTGAGGGCGAACTCGATGTTCTGCCGCGCCGTCAGCCAGGGAAGCAGCGTGTAGGACTGGAAGACGACGCCACGGTCGAGACCCGGCTGCAGGATCGGCGCGCCATCGATGCTGAGATCGCCGGCATCGAAATCCTGCAGCCCGGCGACGATCGACAGCAGCGTGCTCTTGCCGCAGCCCGACGTGCCGACGAGCGAGACGAACTCGTTGTCGGCGAGATCGAGATTGATGTTGCGCAGCACTTGCGTGCGCCGCTCGCCCGTGCCGAAGCTCTTGTCGAGACCGGCGATGCGCAATTTGGGAACAGTCATCGGCGGTTCCTCATTGCGAGTGGCCTTCCTGCCGGAACAGCACCTTTTCCAGGGCCTTCATGACCTGGTCGGTGATGAGCCCGAGCAAGCCGAGGAGCAGGATGTAGCCGATGATGGTGTTCGTCTGGAAATAGCGCTGCGACACGGTGATGCGATAGCCCAGGCCCGACGTCGCCGCGACGAGTTCGGCCAGCACCAGCCAGGTCCATGCCCAGCCGAGGCTGATGCGCAGCGTATCCCAGATGCCCGGCAGGGCGCTGGGCACGACGATGCGCGTCAGGATCTTGCGATCCGGCAGGCCGAGCGTGCGGCCAAGGCCGATGAAATCGGCGGGAACCCGTTTCACATTGTCCATGACCATCAGCACCTGCTGGAAGAAGGTACCGATGAAAATGATCAGGAATTTCTGCGTGTCGCCGGTGCCGGCCCACAGGATGGAGAGCGGCACGAAAGCGACGACCGGCATGTAGCGGATGAAATCCACAAGCGGCTCGATACCAGCCTCCCAGGAGCGGAAACTGCCGATCAGCACGCCGATCGGGATCGACAATGCCGAGGCGATGAGGAAGCCGGTGGAAATGCGGTACGCCGAGGCCGTGAGGTCCAGCCACAGCGTGCCGTCGGTGGCGAGCTTGGCGATCTGGGTCGCGACGCTGCTGGGCGACGGCAGGAAGATGGGCTTTACCCATTCCAGCCCGGTCGCCGCCCACCAGGCAAGGCCAAGCCCGATAAAGACGGCCACCGCGATCATCAGGAAACGTGACCTCGCGATCGGCACGCCGATCCCTGAAGACCGGCGGCGCCTGGCCTGTTTCGTGACCGGCTTTGGCGCGGGGCGCGCCGGGCCGGTTTTCGCGGGAGGCTCCGCCGACATTTGCGCTACCACCGCGATCCGGCCTCTGTCATTGCGCCGCCTTGACGAAGGACGGGTCGATCATCTGTTCCGGCGTCACGTCGGCCTGGAGCAGCTTGGCGTTCTTGGCCGCCGCTTCGACATCGGCGAAAGTCTTGGTGGTGAAATCGCCGGTGAGCGCCGTCTTGTTTTCGGCCAGCGAGTAATAGCGCACGCCGTCGAAAGCGGTGTTGAGGTCCTTGACGTCGGAGCCGACCGCCTTGGCGATGATGGCGCGGCCGCCGGGCGTGTCTGCGTTATAATCCTTGAGTGCTGCGTCCCAGCTCTTGATCATGGCCAGCACCTGGCCGGGCCGCGACTTGATCACCTCGTCGCGCACCACCAGCACGTCGCTGATCAGGCCGGGATCCTCGCCGGCGGAAAACAGCAGCTTGACGTCCTTGTTCTGCGCCATGGCGACGGTGAGGTAGGGCTCGTAGGTGACCGCGACCGGCACGCGGCCGGCGATCAACGCGCCGCCAGCATCGGAGGCAGGCATGGGAACCGGCTGAACGTCGGCGATCGACATGCCATTCTTGGCAAGCGCGTATTTGAGCAGGATGTCGCTGGTCGTGCCTTCCTCGAAAGCAACCTGCTTGCCCTTGAGGTCGGCGATGGAGGTGACGTCCTTGCCGGCGATGATGGCGTCGGCCGTCATCGAGACGTCGAGCAGCAGCACGATCTTCACCGGCAGGCCGGCGGCCACCATGCCCATCGCCGTGTGGGTCGCGATGTTGGCGGCGTCGAGCTGGCCGCTGGCCAAAGCGGCGTTGATGTCCTTGTCCTCGGCGAAATTGACGATCTGGACGTCCGACAGGCCATTCGTCTTGAACAGGCCCTTGGCGTCGGCGACGTGCCACTGGCCGTAGCCGAGCCACGGTTCGATGCCGATCTTGAACGGTCCAGCCTCTGGCGTCGTGGGAATGGCCGCGTCGGCCGCGTGTGCCACTGGCGCGGCGGCAAGCCCGATTGCGGCGGCCATCATGAGCGCGCGAAATTGTCCTGCTAGGTTACGCATCATCTCTCGTTCCCCTTGATGATCAGACCGCTTTTTACCCAGGCATCCGGTCTGGTGAGACTGCGGGTTTCTGCTCTTGCGGCACTGTGCCTCGGCGTCTTGCCCACCACTTCATGGTGAAGTGCGGGGATATTTCAGCGTCAGCGGCAACGGATGTCAAGGCTAAAATACATACATGCATATACAAGTTGGCATCACTCAATTTCCCCCATGGATCAGGCGCATCCGCTCGCGCTTCCAGGATCGATCAAGTCGAGGAAATCGGTCACCCGATCGGCCCCGGCATCGGGCTCGCTGCCGACCATGACCGCGACTGAAAAGGCGATGAGGGAAGAGACCGACGTGTGGCTGCGTGCGCCGGCGCGCAGGTTCATGACCAGGGTCGGCGACAGGAAAAGCCCTGAGCGCAGCACCGCCCGCCAATCCGCCGGCAGCATGCCGCGCCGCCTGAGCTCGAGCAACAGGGGTCGCCACAAAGCGGTTGCCTTAACCTCCAGCAGGTCGCGACGGACCGGGCTCAAATCCCAGTCCGTATCGACATGGAAGAGGTCCCCGTCCAGCCTCGCCTGCGCGCGAAAAGCCTCCGTCGCGATGGCCGGATCGTAGAGCCAGAACGGATGGGCGAAGATGTTGTGGAACGTCGCCTTGACCTCGGCCAGCAGCGTCGGGATGTGTGAGCCGGCAAAGGCGGGATCGAAGAAGGAGAGTTGCGCCCTCCCCGCTTCTTGCGTGTACCAGACATTGGCATTGTGGGCGTCGCCATGTGCGACCACGCCTCCGGCATCAGCCAGCCGGTCCGGCCGCAAGCGCGCCGCCGCGGCATCGAAAAGCTCGCCGATGCTGCTGGTATAAAGCCGGCCGTTGATGACGAATTTCAGTCGGGAAAAGCGATCCCAGTCGAGTTCCACGCCGGGAAAGACAAACGGCTTGCCAATATAGAAATCGGCCAGCCGGCCGCCCGGTGATAAACGCGTGTCGGCGTCGATCAACCGTTCATAAAACAGCCGGTGGATCGGCTCCGCCGAGACCTCCGCGACCGTCGCCGGATGCAGCGTCTCGAGATAAACCTCGAGCAGCCTGGCGGACAGATCGCGCTCGGCACGGACCGCCTCGCGCCGCTTGCCGGCATCGTCCTCAGCATCCAGCGCGAACAGCACATCCGAGAATCTCGGATCCGTGCGGCGGCGATAGACAAGGATCTGCTCGCCGGGCTGGGCGGACATATGGACGGGCTGGTCGACCGGCAGGCCCGCACGCGACAGGATCTCGGCCCGGTAGTATTCGCCGGTCATGCCTTCTTCGCGTTCCTCCTGGTGGAACTTGAAGAAATAGGCCTGGCCGTCGCTGTCGAAGAAGCCGTTCAACGAATTGAGGCTGTATTTGTCGACATTGATGCGGACATTGCTGGGGGTCATTGCGAACAGGTCGCCCAGCAAGGCGGCCAGCACGTGTTGCGCCTCGCCGACATCGTGCTGCGCGAGCGCGCGGATCCGCGCCGTGCGGCTCTGCATCATCGGTCGTCCCTTCCTGCCAATCCGTCCGCGAGGCGCGAAACAACTCTTATCAGTACATGTACATACATCTGCGTCGATGATTCCTTGATCTGCATTGGCTTTCGACGTCAGTTGGTCTTGGAGGGGGAATAGCGGCTGCCGAGCGAATAGCGGCTGCCGGCATAAGTCAGCTTGCTGATGGTGGCGACGATCGCGCCCGTCCATGTGCGGCGGTGCAGAAACAGGCAGCAGCTGCCGACATCGATGTTCAGATGCCGCGCCGTCTCGGCGTCGGCCGGGATGGCGGAGATGATGTGCTCGACCTCGGTCACCGGAGTTTTCTGCATGAGGTAGTCGTAGGTCGCCGTCTTTGAAAAATCCTGCTTGTCGTAGTCGGGGATCAGGCTCGGATTGACGAAGCGCTCTTCCAGCTGCACCGGCAGATCGTTCTCGAAATTGACGACGACCGAGTGATAGATCGAGACACGCTTTGGGAACTCGAACGACAAAGCGAGCTCCTTGGTCGGCATGATGGTTTCCAGCACGAGGACTTCGGAGCGATGCCTGTTGCCGCGCTCGACGATTTCGGCCGCGATGTTGTTGATCTCGATCAGCGTCGATTGCGGCCGGGGCGGCGCAATGAAGGTGCCGACACCTTGCAGGCGGATCAGGAAGCCCGCGGCGGTCAGTTCCCGCAAAGCCCGGTGGACCGTCATGCGAGAGACACCCAGCGAAACCACCAATTCGTTCTCGGACGGCAGCTTGCGATCCTTGCCCCATCGGCCCGTTCCGATGTTTGTCAGGATGTAGTCCTTCACCTTCTCGTAAAGGGGGCTCGCCGTGTCGGGCAAATCGATCATTTCAAAATCCTTTCCGGCAATTTATCGGAAGTCACGCCGGCTCAACAGGTTGCCGCATGCGGATGATTGTTTTCAAGCCGTCGCTTTGCCCCGCCAACAGCCGCTCATAGGCGGATGGAATGTCGTCGAGGCCGATCTCACGATCGATCAGGGCCAGCAACGGTTCGCTCAATTCACCCAGCATCCGCACGGCGTCGGGCAACTCGTCGGCGAAGGCATGGCAGCCCAGCAGTGTGATCTCGCGTTCGACAAGAAGGTTGGGGTCGATGTCGAGACGGCCATGGAAGATGCCGACCATCGCCACCGCGCTGCCGGAATCGACAACGCCGAGCAACTGAGTGAATGCCGCGATGCTGCCGGTCGCCTCGACAGCGGCCAGCAAAGGGGCGTTGCCGGTCGCGGCGGCAATGGCATCGCGGTCGAGGTCGACGATTGTTGCACCGGTCACCCGCGCCACGCGGGCACAGCGCGCCTGGTTGCGGTCGGCGACAAGCACGGCGCCAGGGAAATTCCGGCAGAGCAGCAGCGCGGCGAGACCGCCGATCGGCCCGCAGCCGACGACAAGCACCGAGCCCGCCGCCTTGGGCAGACGCCGCACTGCGTGCAGCGCAACGCTGAGCGGCTCGGCCATCGCCGCGACCCGCTCGTCCAGCGCCGCGTCGACGACATGCAGCAGCCGCGCGGGTAACACCGCCTGTTCGGCGAAGCCGCCGTCGCAGACTTCGCCGACGAAGCCCAGTGAAGCGCAGAGATGACGCCTGCCGGCACGGCATTGCGCGCATTCCCCGCACCAGAAGCGGGAATCGGCAACCACCCTGTCGCCGACGACGACGGTGTCGACGCCTTCGCCGAGCGCGGTCACCGTACCGGTCAGCTCGTGGCCGGCCGTCGAGGGCGACCGGCTTATCCATTGGCCGGTGCGGAAATTGTGCAGGTCCGAACCGCAGATGCCGGCGGCATCAACCCTGAGCTTCACCCAGCCGGCATCCGGGATGCCTGGCGGGGCAATGTCCTCCACTCGCAGATCGCCGGGTCCATAAAGCCGTGCCGCCTTCATCGCGATCGTCTCCGTTCAGCCGGCGAGGTAGCGGTCGCGGATCTCCGAGACCGCGTTTTCGTGCGAACTGAAGCCTTCGTAGCGGGCGAGCCTGCGGGCATGCATCGCCAGTTCCGGATAGGCGGCCGAAGTGACATAGCCGACCGACGAGCGCTTGACGAAATCCGTCACCGAAAGCGGCCCGTAAGTCCGCGCCCAGCGGCTGGTCGGCAGCACGGCATTGGGCCCAAGGACGAAGTTGGCAAGTGTCACCGGCGTATGCGGGCCCATCAGGATTTCAGCCGCCTCGGTGATGTGTCCGAGATGCGCGAATGGCTCCTTCGACAGGATTTCCAGATGTTCGGGTGCATAGTCGTTGATGAAGCGGTAGCTGTCTTCCAGCGACGCGGTGAGCACGATGCCGCCGCGCTTGCCCGTCAGCACGGCCCGCGAGAACTCCACGCGCTGTTCGGTCATCCGCGACCAGTGTTGCGGGAGTGCTGCGAGCGCAGCCTCGGCGACCTTGCGGCTGTGCGTGACCAGATAGGCCGAGGAATCCGGCCCGTGTTCGGCTTCGATCAAAAGATCGAGCGCGGCAAGGCCGCCGTCGACGCTGTCATCGGCAAAGATGATGGCTTCCGACGGGCCGGCCGGAAGTCCTGTGTTGATGGCCGAGGACAGGACGCTCTTCGCCGCCACCACCCATGGGCTGCCCGGGCCGACAATCTTGAGCGCGGGCTTCACCGTCTCGGTGCCGTAGGCAACGGCGGCTACGGCATGGGCGCCGCCGCATTTGTAGACGGTGTGCACGCCGGCGAGGCGAGCGGCGACAAGGGTCGCCGCATCCACCGAACCGTCCGATGTCGCTGGCGTCACGATGGCGATCTGCGGCACGCCGGCAATGACGGCCGGAACCGACGTCATCATCGTCACAGACGGAAAGGCGCCCTTGCCGCGCGGCACATAAAGCGCGACCGAGGCGATCGGCGTATAGCGGTCTCCGGCATAGGCGCCCGGCCGGACTTCCTTGAGCCACATCGTTTCCGGCTTCTGCTCTTCATGGAAACGCCTGATGTTGTCGATGCCGAAGCCGATGCTTTCCACGACCTCCTTCTCGACCTTGTCGAAGGCAGCGTCGAACTCGGCTTCCGAGACCTGCAGTCCGCCTTCGGCCACATCGGCCTTGTCGAGTTCCCTGGCGAAGCGGATCAGCGCGGCATCACCCTCGTCCTTGACGGCCTGGATAATCGGGCGGACCTTTTCGACGAAGGTCGACAGATCGGCCTCGGCGCGTTTCAGCAGGCTGGCCCGCTGGGTGGCATCGAGTGACGACAGATCGTGGAAGCTGATGTCGGACATGGGTATTCCTCTTTGTTGGAACGCAACGTGCCGGCCGGTTACGTTGCACAAGACGTTGATTTCGAACCTTGTGGGGCGTTGCCTCAAATCGATGCCAGAAAGCCGCCATCCACCGGAATGGACTGGCCGGTGATGTAGGCCGCCGCATCCGAGGCAAGGAAGACGGCAACGCCGTGCAGGTCGCCGAGATCACCGAAACGGTGCTGTGGGATCTTGGCGAGCATGGACTGCTGCCATGCCTCGTTGCTGTAGAACACATCGGTCATCGCCGTCCGGAAGTAACCGGGGGCGATGGCGTTGACCCGGATGCCGAGACCCGCCCACTCCGCCGCCAGCGCCCTAGTCATGCCGAGCAGGCCCGACTTCGACGAGCCATAGGGCACCGCGGTGGGAATGCCGACTTCTGAAGTTAGCGAACAGAGATTGATGATGGCGCCGCCGTGCCCGCCGTCGTGCATCTGCCGCGCCGCGGCCTGGGCGCAGAAGAATGCCCCCTTGAGATTGGTGTCGACGATCCGGTCCCACAGCGCCTCGTCGACGTCGAGCGAGGGCCGCACCTCCTCCATCCCGGCATTGTTGACGAGGATGTCGAGACCGCCAAGCAGGCCGGCGGCCTCGGCGATGTCTGTCCGGCAGCGGCCGACATCGGTGACGTCGAGAGCGACGGCATGCGCCACACCGCCGGCCGCACGGATCGCTGCTGTCGTCTCCTCGAGGGAGGCCAGGCTGCGCGCGGTGACCGCGACGTCGGCGCCGGCGGCGCTCAGAGCCTCGGCGATGCTGCGGCCGATGCCGCGGCTGGCGCCGGTGACCAGTGCCTTCCTGCCGGCAAGATCGAACAGAGAAGCATTGCGCATGTGATCCTCCTTGCCGGTGTCGGCTTCCGCTTGCATGGCAAGACTATCAGATCAAGTTACATATACAAGCATATACAAACCATTTCGGCTACGCTACTCCTGACAAATTCGCCGCACCTGCGCCCCCGTCGGTGACCTCGCTCGCCCCGGGACACGATGCCGCGAAACCTGGTGTTTGAGAACCGATCGATGACGGGAGTCCGTCGGTCGGCCGCAGAGGAGCCGCTCGTGTCGAAAGCCGCAAATATGGTCCGAGCCGAAGTCTCGCGCCTGTCGCCTTACAATTCCGGACTGACCATCGCCGAGGTCGTGCAGCGATATGCTCCGGCCCGGATCGCAAAGCTCGGCTCGAATGAAAACCCGCTTGGCCCGAGCCCGACGCTCGCCACGATGATGCAGGGCGGCGCCGAGATGTTCCGGCTCTATCCGGATCCGGCCGGGCGCGCACTGCGCCAGGCCATCGCCGCCAGATATGAGTTCGATGAGGACCAAATCATCCTCGGCAATGGCTCGGAAGATCTTCTCTCCGTCATCAGCCGTGCAGTGTTGCGGCCTGGCGATACCGTCGCCACGCTCTATCCCTCGTTCCCCTTGCACGAGGATTACGCGACGCTGATGGGCGCGAGCGTCACTCGTGTGATCGTCAACAGCGACCTCACCATCAATGTGGATGCGCTGATCGAGGCGGTGCGCAAGCGGCCCCGCATGCTGCTGTTCTCCAACCCGATGAACCCGGTCGGCAGCTGGCTCTCTGCCGGCGATCTGTCGAGAGTGCTGGATGCCACTGGCGACGAGACGCTGATTGTCGTCGACGAAGCCTATGCCGAATATGCCGAAGGCGAGGACTACGCCTCGTCCCTGCCTTTCCTGAGCAAACACGACCAACCCTCGGTCGTGCTGCGGACATTTTCCAAGGCGTTCGGGCTCGCCGGTTTGCGGATCGGCTTCGGCATCGTCGGCGACCCGGAATTGCGCGCGCTGCTCGACAGGGTGCGCACGCCCTTCAACGCCAACGGCATGGCGCAGGCCGCCGCGCTGGCGGCACTCGCGGACGAGGAACACCTCGCCAAGGTCGTGGCCCTGGCCAAGGCGGAGAGAACGCGTGTCGAGAGTTCCCTCCGCAGCAAGGGGCTCGAGATCGCCGCTTCGCGCGGCAATTTCCTATTCTTCAACTGCCGGCACAATGCCTCGGCCTTCGCCGAGGGCCTGCTACGCGACGGCGTCATCGTCAAACCCTGGAAGCAGGAAGGTTTTGACAGCTACATACGTGTCAGCATCGGCTCGCCAGCGGAGAACGACCACTTCATGGCGGCGCTGTCGCAGCTGTTGTGATTTGCCGAAAGCCATGCTGAATTGCCTGGCGCGCGCCGGGCACGATATTGGGCGGTCTGCCGTTCCCATATGGAGTTTTTCGCAGGTGGCGCATCCCCTTTCGCCCAACGGCATCCGTCCAGCCTCTCGGGCCTGTGTGTTCCTCCCCGGTCACCTTGATGATCCCCAGCATGCTTGAGAGCAACCCACCGAAGAGCCTCTACCGCGAAACGGCCGGCGACACGGACAAATACCCCGCTCTTGCCGGCGCGCAGCGAGCAAGGGTGGCCATTGTCGGCGGCGGCTTCACCGGCCTTTCCACCGCCTTGCATCTGGCGGAAGCCGGAGACGACGTCGCCGTGCTCGAGGCCCAGCAGCCGGGCTGGGGCGCTTCGGGCAGGAATGGCGGCCAGGTCAATCCCGGTCTCAAATACGATCCCGACACGATCGAGGCGATGTTCGGCCCCGAGCTTGGACCGCGGATGATCGATTTCTCCTATGGCGCGCCGGATTTCACCTTCGGCCTCATCAAGCGCCTGTCGATCTCCTGCGATGCCCGACAGAACGGCACGATCCGCGCGGCGATCCGGCCGAAGCCGGAAGCCGCGGTGCGGACCACCGCCGCGCAATGCGAGCGGCGGGGCATGCCGGTCAGCATTCTGGATCCACAGGCGATGGCGGCGCGAACCGGAACCGACCGCTATATATCCGGCATGTTCGACGCCCGCGGCGGCGACCTCCACCCCTTGAAATACACGATCGGCCTGGCAGCCGCCGCGCGAAACGCCGGCGCGCGGATTTTCGGCGACAGCGAAGTGCTCTCGCTGAAGCGGGAAGCCGGACGATGGATCCTCACAACCGCCAACGGCTCTGTCAGCGCCGAGAAGGTGCTTGTCGCGACCAACGGTTATACCGGAGCCCTGTGGCCTGATCTGAAGCAGTCACTGGTTCCGGTGTTCAGCGCGATCGCGGCGACCGAACCGGTTGCGCCGGCGGTCGCGGCCGCAATTCTCCCTGAAAGACCGGTCGTCTACGAAGCCGGCAACATCACCGTGTATTACCGCATCGACGCCCAGAACCGCCTGCTCATGGGCGGCCGGGGACCGATGAAACCGATCGACGATGCTTCCGCCATCCGCTACCTCACCGACTACGCGCTGCGGCTGTGGCCAGCACTTGCCGGAACACGCTGGACACATGGCTGGAACGGCCGGGTTGCGATCACCAAGGACCATCTTCTGCACATTCATGAGCCGGAGGACGGCGTGCTGATCTGCCTTGGCTACAACGGCCGTGGCATCGCCATGGCCTCGGCGATGGGCGCCGTCCTGGCGCAACGCCTGCGAGGCCGCGAGACGTCGCCGTTTCCCATGCCGATATCGCCGGTCAAGCCAATCCGGTTTCACCGCTTCTGGCCGCTCGGGGTGAAGGCCGCGATCCTGTCGGGGCGGTTGAAGGATCGCTTCGGCCTCTGACACAAAGCGCTCGCACGCCTGTCCTCTACCGGTATTTTGGAAACGCGTTGCCGGCCGGCGCGTTGGCCCAGCTCTGCAAGGTCTGGCCGCCGTCGATCAGCCAGTCGACGCCGGTGACATGCCTTGCCTCGTCCGAGGCGAGGAACGCCACTGCGGCCGCGACATCGTCCGGCTGGCCGATGCGGCGTAACGGGATGCGGTCGGCGAAATGCTGGACGCTGCTCTTGAAATCGCCGTCGCCGGAGGCCGGTACGCCGAGCGTCGTCTCGATCACGCCCGGGCAGATGGCATTGACGCGGATGCCGTAGGGCGCGGCGTCGAGTGCCGCCACCCGCGTCAGCCCGACGACGCCATGTTTGGAGGCGACATAGCCGGCGCCTCCGGAAAGCACGTCCCAGCCGGCCATGGACGACCCCATATTGACGATAGAGCCGCCGGTCCCGGCCTTGATCATCGCCCGAAGCGAGGCTTGCAGGACGAGGAAGATGCCGCGCAGATTGATGCGGATGATGGTATCCCAATCCTCGACCGGCAGCTCGTGCACGGGAGCGACGACGCCGGAAATGCCGGCATTGTTGAACACCACATCCAGCCCGCCGAATGTCTCCACGGAGGTTTCGACGGCCCCGCGCACATGCGCCTCGTCGGTGACGTCGGCCTCGATGGCGATGGCGTTGTCGCCGAGAGAGCGGGCCAGCTCGCGCGCAGACGCGCCATTGCGGTCGACAATGGCGACCCGCGCGCCTTCGTCGAGGAAACGCCGGACCGCGGCACTGCCAATGGCGCCGGCGGCGCCGGTGACAAGGACCTTCTTCTGGTCGAACCGCTTCATCCCTTGGTCTCCGGCTTTGGGTAGGAACGCCATGAATGCTCCGGCGCGAAGCCAATCGTTTCGCGCGCATGGGCCGTATCGAGCACGGAGCCGAAACCGGCGATCGGCCGCGACAGGGCGACGCCCGGAAAGACGCGGCGCACGAGCGTTTCGGTCTCTTCCTCCATGAAGGTGTCGGCAGCGCCGAGCAGGACGCGCAGATGACTTTGGCCCCGCCATTCCAATGCCCGCAGAAAGCCCTGCCCGGCGTCGCGCGCGTCGAGATAGGCCCACAGGTCGCGGGCGCTCTCGGCGGTGGCGCGGCGCGGACCGACGCCGGCGAAGAAGGATTGCGGGGTCTGGATCCATGGCATGCGGATGCTGACCGCCGAGAAGGCGCCGCGCCGCACCGCCGCGTCGACGATTTCCTCGCCCAGCCATTTCGACAGGCCGTACGGGTCCTGCGCGCCGACCGGGTGGTTCATGTCGACCGGCAGATAGGGCGGAATGACCGTCTTCTCGAAGAAGGGATAGCCGAAGACGCTGAAGGACGAGGCATAGACGAAGCGCCCGATACCGGCCATGGCGGCGGCTTCGACGACATTGTAGGCGGTCGCGACATTGGTCCTGAACACCTCGCCGCCGGCCCGCCCGGTCGGACGCGGAATGGCCGCGACATGCACGACGGCATCGCAATCGCGCACCAGCTGCAGGGTCGATCCCAGATCCGTCAGGTCGGCGGTTGCGTGACGCCATCTGCCCCCGACAGGCGCCACGGTATCGATGCCCAGCACATCATGGCCGGCGGCAAGCAGGGCCTCGGCGACATGGCGGCCAAGCAGGCCGCTTGCTCCGGTCACGATCGTCCTCATATCACGGCCCTCGGCGCGACAAACACGACGGCTTGATTATCATTGATGGTCATACAAATCGAGCACATGATTACTATCCCCTGTCAAGGCCATATCGCGCTGGACAAATAGCGCATACGCTTGTCGCAGCGGCGTGCGCAAGGCCGTGGCCAAAGCTTTGCGTCGAACGGGATTGACTTGGCATCCGCCAGGGTTTTTTGTATGAGCATCAACGATCGACCAAAGGAGTCCCGCCATGGCCGTGGACGTTTTTTCCTCACATCGGCACGATGACGCGATGCGCCTTGATCCGAAGCGCGCGGCCATTATCGTCATCGACATGGTCAACGAGTTCTGCAAACCGGGCGGGGCCATGGTCCTGCCTGGATACGAGACGCTGGTCGGGCCGCAACTGACCGTTATAGAGGCCGCCCGCGCGAGCGGCGTGCCGGTGATCTGGGTTCACGATGCGCACCGGCCGGGCATGCGCCGCGAGCGCGAATGGGTGAAGCGCACGCCGCATTGCCTGGAAGGCAGCTGGGGACCGGAAATCATTGAGGATCTCGGCGCCCGCGATGACGAGATCCATGTCATCAAGCGGCGCTACTCGGCCTTCTTCCAGACCGACCTCGACCTGACGCTCAAGGACATGCAGATCGACCAATTGGTCATCTTCGGCGTGGTCACCAACATCTGCGTGCGATCGACCGTCCACGACGCATTTTTCCAGGGCTATGAGGTGGTCGTGCCGAGCGATTGCTGCGCGGCGACCGGACCGCGCGAGCAGGAAAGCTCGCTCTACGACATAGCGACGCATTTCGGCGTGGTCAGCGATTCCGCTGATGTCGTCGCGGCGCTGCGCGACGGGACGTCGCTGCAACCGATCGAAGTCGCGGCTTGAACCATCCAAGGCCGGCGGCATCCGACACAGGCAACAGGAGTCCGGTTTGACGACCGAAAAGAAATCCAAGAAAAGCACGACAGCGAAGCCGCGCGGCAATGCGGAACCGCTGACCCGCGAGCAGGTGCTGGACCGATACGCCGAGACCGGATACGCGTTGGACCTTCACCCGGCGCACATCATCCGCAAGGCGCACCAGCGCGCGACGCTGCGTTTCCAGCAGGTCATGGCCGGCGAGGACCTGTCGCCGACCCAGTTCGCGGCCCTTGCCACGATCCTCAAGCATGGCGAGGTCTCGCAGAACCATCTTGGCCGGCTGACGGCGATGGATCCGTCGACCATCAGCATCGTCATGCGCAAATTGCTCAAGCACGGGCTGATCACGCGCAGCGCTTCCGACACCGACCAGCGCCTGTCGATGATCGCGCTGACCGAAAAAGGCACCGAATACACGCTTGAGCGGCTCGCACGCAGCGTCGAGGTCGGGCGGCGCTTCCTGTCGCCGCTGTCACCCGCCGAGCAGACGACGCTGCTGCGCCTGCTCAAGCGCATCAATGACGACGATCCATCGAATGGCGACGGCAGCAAGTAAGCCGCGCCCAGACCTTCCGACCAGCAGAAATGAGAAGCAATGTCGTCCGACCCCAAGTCGTCTGCCAACACGCTCGTCGTCCGCAATATCGGCCTCCTGCTGAGCGGTGACCTCGGCAAGCCGATCCTGGATGCCGATACCATCGTCGTGACCGACGGGCGCATATCAGGCCTTGGCAAGGCAGGCGACGTCGACGCCGGCAATGAGGCAACGATCATCGATGCGATGGGCTGCGCGGTGGCGCCGGGGCTGATCGACAACCATGTTCATCCGGTGGCCGGCGACTGGACGCCGCGGCAGAACCAGATCGGCTGGATGGATTCGACCGTCCACGGCGGCGTCACGTCAATCATTTCGGCTGGAGAGGTTCACACGCCGGGCCGGCCGCGCGACCTGGTCGGGCTGAAGGCGCTGGCGATCGCGGCGCAGCGGACCTTCTCCAACTTCCGCCCCAACGGCATGAAGATCCTGGCCGGCGCCCCCATCCTGGAACATGGCCTGGTCGAGGATGACTTCCGATACCTCGCCGAAGCCGGCGTGACACTCGTCGGCGAGGTCGGGCTTGGCGGCGTCAAGGACGGCCCGACCGGCCGGCAGATGATCGCCTGGGCGCGCAAATACGGTATGACCTCGATGACCCATACGGGTGGTCCCTCTCTGCCCGGCTCAGGCCGCATCGGCGCCGACGTGGTGCTGGAGGTCGACGCCGACATCGTCGCCCACGTCAATGGCGGACCGACCGCACTTCCCGAAGCCGAAATCCGGCAGATCTGCGAGAACGGTTCGCGCGCGCTTGAAATCGTCCACAACGGCAATCTGCGTACCGGACTGTTCGTGCTCGACATGGCAAGGCAGCGCGGCGAACTTTCACGCGTCATCCTCGGCACCGACAGCCCGGCCGGGTCCGGCGTGCAGCCGCTCGGCATCCTGAGAACCCTGACGATGCTGGCTTCAGTAGGCGGCATTGCGCCGGAAGTGGCGTTCTGTCTTGCCAGCGGCAACACGGCGCGCGTGCGCGGGCTGGCCGACCGCGGCATCATCGAGATTGGCCGTGCCGCCGACCTGATCTTCATCGATCAGGCGATCGGCGGCGCCGGTGACGGGCTGCTCGATAGTGTCTCGCTCGGCAATTTGCCGGGCATCGGCATGGTCGTCATCGACGGCGAGGTGCGGACCGGCCGGAGCCGCAACACCCCGCCGGCGATGCGGGTGCCGGAAGTCAGGGCTGCGTAGCACGCCTTCGCAGGCATCAGCTCACACCGTCAACCCCGACGATCTTGTCCTTGGTCAGCCCGCCGACGCGGGGGTGCGGCCTGCCGGAATCGGTGACGGCGATGGCGACGACGATCTCGTCGGCACGCGGGGCGTCGGGGACACGGACCTCCATGCCGTCGAAATGACTGCGCACCTTCGCCGCGTCCTTGTGACCGAGCGGAATGTCGAGCGGCACGCCGAGGCCGCCGCGCTTCTTCGACGAAGGAATGAGCGCGGCGCCCTTGCCCAGCACATCGCGGAACGGTGCGCCAAGCTTTGGATGCAGGATGGCGGCGGCATGTTCAAGCTCGCCGTCGGCGCCGACCGCGGCTGCCTTGCCGAAGCTCTCGACCTGATCGCCGGCGATGCCGAGGGCAGCCACCGCCCGCCTGGGCAAGATGTCGCCCAGGGCTTCGCCGATATCGACGAGCCCCGACAGATCCTCGACAAACGTGCCGGCATAGGGATTGCGGATCACCGCGATCGCCGCTGCACGCCGCGTCGGCGGGTCGACGTGGCGGCCGCCTTCGATCCGGGTCTCCTCGACGATAGTGATGATGCGACGGATTTCCGGGGTCATCGCAATCCGTCCTCGCCCTTGATGTCGGCCGCCGCCAGACCGCCGACCCGTGCATGAACGCGCGAGCCCGTCGTCATCGCCAAGATGACCGCCATCTCGTCGCTGCGCGGCGCATCGCCAACGCCGATCTCGATCGCGTCGAAATGGCTGCGCACATAAGAAGCATTGATATGGGTGATCGGTATGTCGATGCGCGTTCCGGGGGCGCCGACCTTCTTGGTCGAGGGCACGATGGCCCTGGCATTGCCGAGCAGTTCGCGCATCGCGTAGCCGCCCGGATTGTGCCACAGCGCGCCATGTTCAAGCTCGCCGGCGGCGCCGACGATGGCGCCCTTGCCATAGCCTTCGACAGCGGCGACGCCGTCGCCCATCGCATCGATCAGGCGTCGCGCCATTTCAAGGCCGAGCGGCTTCAGATCCTCCATGAAGCCGGTGATCTCTTCGACGTAGCGTCCGGCAAAGGGGTTGGTGATGACGGCGACGATCGCGCCGCGCTTGGGCGGGCGTGCCGCGGGGGGACCACCCTCATGGAATATCTCCTCGACCTGGACCAGAAATTTCCTGACCACCACAGCTGGCATTGCGCGTATCCTTCGCCCCGTCATTCATGAAAACTCGTTAGAGTATCAACAATTATGCATCGCCGATATTTGTCAAGCGCATCGGTGGAGGACGCCAGTGACGGGCCTGGAAAACTGCACCGGATGGCGATTGACAGCCTGTTTGGCCGCTCCTAAACTCATATGACCATCAACGAACTCGCCAGCCCTCCGGCGATATGTGGGGATGGTCAAGGCGTGGCTTCAAAAGCTGAAAAAAGCTGAAGGGGAATGACATGAAAAGGGCGCTCAAGAGTTTATTTCTGGCCGGCACGATGCTGGCCGTTTCGTTGGGGTCGGCCGCCGCACAGACCAAGGTTTCGGTGGCCGCCATCTCGGGATATTTCGCACAGGGCTTTGGCGTCTCGATCGTCAACGGCCTGAACAAGGCCAAGACCGATTTCGGCATCGACCTCAAGCTGGTCGACACCGGCAATCGCGCCCTCGACTATCAGGAGCAGTTCGAAAATCTCGCCAAGGGCAAACAGTATGACCTCATCTTTGTCATGGGCTGGGAGTTGGTGGATTCGCTGCAGAAGGTCAGCAAGGAATATCCCGACCAGCGCTTCGTCTTCATCGACGGCGTGCTCGACAATCCCAAGATGATCTATGCCAATTTCGCCGAGGAACAGGGCTCCTTCGTCGCCGGCGCCCTGGCCAGCATGATCGAGGCCAAGGGCAATGAATTTCCCAAGATCGGCGACGGCAAGGCAATCGGCTTCGTCGGCGGCCGCGACATTCCGGTCATCCGTAACTTCCTCGGCGGCTACGAGCAGGGCGCCAAATACGCGGCGCCCGATGTCAAGGTGAACTCCGTCTTCGCCGGCACCTTCGATGACCCGGCCAAGGGCAGCGAGCTTGCCCAGGCGTTGTACGGCCAGGGCTCCGACATCGTCTACAACGTCGCCGGCCCGACCGGTGAAGGCGTGATGCAGGCAAGTGCCGCCGCCGACAAATATTCGATCGGCGTCGATATCGACATGTGCGGCACGGCTCCCGGAAATGTGCTCGGCAGCATGCTGAAGCGCGGCGACATCGCCGTTTACACGCTGATCAAGGACGAGGTCGGCGGAAACAAGGTCACCGCCGGCACCCGCACCTTCGACCTCGCATCGGGCGGCGTCGAGTTCAAGGTCTGCGACGACATCGCCCCGAAGATCCCGGCTGACGTGACCACCAAGCTCGACGAGATCAAGAAGGGCATCCTCGACGGCAAGATCGTCATCGCCAAGGCGAAGTAAGCTAGCGACAGCGCATCCCTCCCAAGAAAGCGCTACACTGATCCGTCGCGGCATGCCGTGGCGGATCAGTGTCCAATCTGCGAGAGCCCCCCAATCTGCGAGAGCATCGTGTCGAACGCGCCGGGGTCCCCGACCCTCCACAGCACAGCCGCGATGGCCGTCGAGTTGACAGGCATCACCAAGCGTTTTGGCACTTTCATTGCCAATGACGGCATCGACCTCGCCGTGCGCCGGGGCGAAATCCACGCCATTATCGGCGAGAACGGCGCCGGCAAGACGACGCTGATGAACATCCTGTTCGGCCTGCTGCAGCCGGACGAAGGCTCGATCCGGCTGAATGGCGAGGCGACGGTGGTCGCCGACCCGGCCGCCGCCATCAAGGCAGGGCTGGGCATGGTGCACCAGCACTTCAAGCTGGTTCCCTCACTCTCGGTCGCCGACAATGTCTTTCTCGGCATGGAGATCCGTCGTCATGGGCTGATTGACCATGCCGCGCAGATCGCGCGCACGCAGGAACTGTCGAAGCGTTTCGGGCTGCATGTCGACGCGACCGAGCGCGTCGGGCTGCTCTCGGTCGGCATCGAGCAGCGCATCGAAATCCTGAAAGTCCTGGTGCGTGGCGCCCGCACCATCATCCTCGACGAGCCTACCGCCGTGCTGACGCCGCAGGAGAGCCGCGAACTGTTCCAGACGCTGCGCAGCTTCGTGGCCGAGGGCATGACGGTGATCTTCATCTCGCACCATCTGGAGGAGGTGATGGAGGTGTCGGACACGGTGACGGTGCTGCGCAACGGCCGCAAGGTGGCGACGCGCCAGACATCGGAACTCAGCAAGGACGAACTGGTGCGCATGATGGTCGGCCGCGAGGTCAGTTTCGACCGGCGGCCGCGCGCGGCCCTGCACGGCGACATCGTGCTGGACGTCAAGGATCTCTGGGCGCGCGACGATCGCCGGCTGCCGGCTGTCCGTGGCGCCAGCTTTGCCGTTCGCTCCGGCGAGGTGGTGGGAATTGCGGGTGTCGCCGGCAATGGGCAGACGGAACTGGCGGAAGTGCTTTCAGGTCTGCGGCGGGCGAGCCATGGCGAAGCCTGGCTGAAAGGCCAGGACCTCACCACGCTCTCCCCTACCGCGATCCGCGAGGCGGGCCTTGCCCATGTCCCGGGCGACCGCATGGTGCGCGGGGTCGATCGCAATGCGTCGATCGCGGCCAACACGCTGATGGGCCGCCAGCACCGCGCGCCATGGAGCCGCAACGGCTTGCTCGACTGGAAGGCGATCGCCGGAAATGCCGGCGCGCTGATCAAGAGCTTCGACATTCGCGCGCAAGGAGCGGGCGACGCCGTTAAGCGGCTCTCCGGCGGCAACATCCAGAAGGTGGTGCTGGCGCGCGAATTCACCAACGGCGCCGACTTCCTGCTGGTCGATCAGCCGACGCGCGGCGTCGACATCGGCGCCCAGGAGGCCATCCATGACGAGATCATGCGCCAGCGCGCGGCCGGCCGCGCCATCCTGCTGATTTCCGTGCAACTGGACGAACTCGCGGCACTCGCCGACCGCATCCTGGTGATGTTCAACGGGCGGATCATGGGCGAAGTCGCCGGCGACGACGCCGATGAAGACAGGATCGGCATGATGATGGCGGGTGTTTCGCCGCAGCTGGAGCCCGCATGATGAGCGACCGTTTGCGCGCCTTTTCCGGCCAGATCATTGCCGTCGGCGTGGCGTTGCTCTTGGGGGCCATCATCATCCTGCTGGTCGGCGAAAGCCCTGTGCGTGTCCTGATGACGCTGCTGCGCGGCGCTTTTGGCGACCAGGAAAAGATTGCCGGCACCCTGCTGCAGACGACGCCAATCCTGATCTGCGGCGTCGCGGCCTGCATCGGCCTGCGCGGCGGCATGTTCAATGTCGGCATCGAGGGCCAGCTGTTCCTCGGCGGATTTGCCGCCGCCTGGGTCGGCTTCACCTTCTCCCTGCCCGCGGGCATCCATATGCTGGCGGCGCTGGCGCTCGCTATCGTCGCGGGCGCGGCCTGGGTCGCCATCCCCGCTTTTTTCCGTGCCCGCTACAACACCAACGAAGTCGTCTCGACGATCCTGTCGAACTACATCGCCGTTCTGCTCACCTCCTATTTCACCATCTTCCTGTTCAAGCGGCCCGGCGGCTGGTCGGAGACGCCGCCGATCCTGGCGACGGCCTATCTGCCCGAGATCTTTTCCTTCTCGCGGTTGAACTGGGGGCTGGTGATCGGCTTGCTGCTGGCGGTCGGCGTGGCGCTGATCTTCCGCTACACCAGCTGGGGCTACGGCGTGACCATGGTCGGATCGGCGCCGAAATTCGCCGAATATGGTGGCGTCAACGTCAAACGGCAGGGCTTTGTCGTGCTGCTGCTTTCAGGTGCCGTCGGGGGCCTCGCCGGCGGCGTCGAGACGCTCGGCGTGCATCATCGCTTCATGGAAGGCTTTGCCCCGGGCTTCGGCTTTGACGGGCTGATCGCCGCCCTGCTCGCCAACGGCTCGCCGGTTGCCACCATCGTCACGGCGCTGTTCTTCGGCGCGCTGCGCAGCGGGTCGCTGCTGCTCGAGGTCGACACCAGCGCGTCGCGCGAAATCATCACCGTGATCCAGGCGCTGATCATCCTCAGCGTATCGGCGCAGGTCCTGATCAAACGCCGCGGCGACAGCCAGGCGGGGGAGCGGCGATGGAAATTCTAGACAAGCTCATCAACGTCGCGCTGATCGCGGCGACGCTTCGCACCACCGCGCCGATCCTCCTGGTGGCGCTCGGCGGATCGTTCACCACCAAGGCCGGCATCTTCAACATCGGCCTCGAGGGCCAGATGCTGGCCGGCGCCTTCTTCGCCGTCATCGGCTCGATCTGGACGGGTTCGGCATTCGCGGGCGTGGCCTGCGGCGTCGCCGCCGCGCTTGCCTTCGCGCTTGCCTTTGCCGTGCTGGTGGTGACGTTCCGGGCCAATGAAGTGGTCGTCGGGCTGGCGCTCAACATCCTTGCCGGCGGCATGACGATCTCGCTGATGAAAGCGATTTTCGGCACGCGCGGATCGATCGTCGGTCACGGCATTGTCGGCCTGCCCAAGGTGCAGATACCAGGCGCCCAGGCGCTGCTCGGCTCCTGGGCGCCGCTGGTCTCGGGCTTCACGCCGATCGTCTATGTCGCGTTGATCGCCGTGCCGCTGCTAGTGCTGTTCTACAACCGCACCCGGCTCGGCCTCTACATCCGCGTCGTCGGCGAAAAGCCCGAAGCCGCCGAGGCGCTCGGCATCTCGATTACCCGCGTCCGCTACATCGCCTCGCTGCTGTGCGGATTGCTGGCGGGACTGGCCGGCGCGCACCTTTCGCTCGGCTACATCACCATGTTCACCGAGAACATGTCCTCGGGTCGCGGCTTCATGGCGGTGGCGATCCTGATCTTCTCCAATGGCGATCCGCTGAAAGTGCTGGCCGGCTGCCTGCTGTTCGGCTTCGCCGATGCCTTCTCGCTGCGCCTGCAGACCTTCGGCTTCCCGTCCTATCTGGTGCTCACCGTACCCTATGTCGTCGCGCTGACGGCGCTGTTCGCGCTCTCCTACCGGGCGCGGCCAAAAATCATCAAGGAGACGCTGGCATCGATGCAGAAACTTCTGTCGGTGGACAGGAACAGCGCCCCGGTCGACAAAAATCCGCAATGAAGGAACTCTCATGGAACGCATAATCCTCGACGTGGATTCTGCCGGCGACGATATTCTAGCCGTGCTGTTTGCTGCGGCGAACCCGAATGTCCGGCTCGAAGGCGTCACCACCGTCACCGGTGCGGCAGGCCCGATCGAACAGGTCACCAATGTCGTGCTCAACACGCTGACGCTCGCCGGGCGCGACGACATACCGGTCCACGCCGGCGCGTGGCGGCCGATCGTCGGCAACGCCAAGGCCGACATGGAAGCGCCGGTGCATTTCGAGAAGCGGCTGGTTGCCCGCTTCGGCGACCGGCTGAAGAAATTCAACCCGCCGGCGCCGCCGCCTGTCCGCCCGGCAACACGGGGACACGCGGTCGATTTCATCATTGATACGGTCATGGCCAATCCCGGCGAGATCACGCTGGTGACGACCGGGCCGCTGACCAACGCGGCGATGGCGCTGCTGCAGGAGCCGCGCCTGACGGGCGCGCTCAAGCGGCTGCTGGTGCTGGGCGGCAATTTCCAGACGCCCGGCAACATCACGCCGCTGTCGGAGTACAACATCTGGGCCGATCCGGAGGCCTCGCGCATCGTGCTCAATGCCGATGTAGAGAAGATCCTGGTGCCGCTCGACATCTGCGAGGACAACCGCGTCGCCGCCTCGATGCTGACGCGCGACGACATCGCCGACATGCAGGCCGTTGCCCGGAAGAATGCCGTCTTCGACATGATCGCCGACAGCTTTCCGATCTACATCGACATCTGGCGAGAGTTCTTCGACCTGGTCGGCTTCCCGATGGACGACGTCATCACCGTGGCGCTGGCCTTCGATCCCAGCCTCGCCACCATGACCGAACCGCTCTTCGTCGATGTCGTGCTGGACGGGCGCCTTGCGCGTGGGCAGACGGTTGCCCATCGCGGCCGGCAATTGCTGCCCGGCGGCGGACCGAAGACCACCCGCATCTGCACCGATCTCGATGGCCGCCGCTTCCTGAACATCTTCAAGCAAACCATCGCGCGCTACGAACAAGCGGCGTGAGGACCGACAAAATGACCATTGCAACTCCCATCCTGTTCGACTGCGACCCCGGCCATGACGACGCCATTGCGCTGGTCATGGCGCATCGCTCACCGGCGATAAACCTGCTCGGCGTCACCACGACCTGCGGCAATGCCGAGGTCGAGAAGACGACGGCCAATGCGCTGCGCATCCTCGAATATATCGGTGCCGGCGACGTACCTGTCGCGCAAGGCTGCCATCGTCCGCTGGCACGGCCGCTGGTGCTCGGCACCGCCGACGGTCCGAGCGGCCTCGAGGGCTCGCCCTATCTGCCGCAGGCGACGATCAAGCCGGTCGACCAGCACGCCGTCGATTTCCTGGCCGACAAGCTGCGCGCCGCGCCCGAACCGATCCTGGTCGTCGCCACCGGCCCGCTGTCCAATATCGGCCTTATGATCCTCAAGCATCGCGACGTGCTGCCCAAGATCAAGGAATTGATTTGGATGGGCGGCGTGTTCTACCGCAAAAGTGAGATCATCACGCCGACGGAATTCAATGCCTTCTGCGATCCCGAAGCGCTGAAGATCGTGCTGGACAGCGGGTTGCCGATCCTGATGGTCGGGCTCGACGTCACCATGCAGGTGCTGATCGAGGCGCCGCAATATGCCGAGCTCGCCACCATCGACACGCCGCTCGGCAAGCTGGTCAATGACTGGCTGCTGTTCTACGAGAAGCTGCACCGCAACTCGATGGGTGTCGGCGGCGCCATGCACGATCCGTTGGCGTTGGCGCTGGCCATCGACCCGACACTGGTGCGCACGCGACCGGCCCATATCGGCGTCGATCTGTCCGGCACCTATGCTTTCGGAGCGACGGTCGCCGATTTCTGGGGCGAGCGCGGCGAGAAGGACAATGCGCGCATCGCCCACGAGGTCGATGCCGACCGTTTCTTCAAGCTGATGTTCGACCTGCTGCGGGATTAGGAGCCGCGAGGATCAGCGGCCGAAACATCCCCTCGCTTCAGCGTGGCCCGGTGCCAAGGACCGGGTCAGACAGTCTCTGGGCATGCCATCTCAGATGGTCGTCCATGAACGTCGAAATAAAGAAATACGAGTGATCGTAGCCGTCCTGCATGCGCAGTGTCAGAGGGATGCCGGCCCTGGCGCAGGCCTCTTCCAGAAGCCAGGGCCTTAGCCCGTCCCTGAGAAAGCCATCCGAGGTTCCCTGATCGACGAAGAGCTCGGGGAAGCGGTGGCCATCCTCGATGAGCAAGGTGGCATCGTAGCCCCGCCATGATGTCTCGTCGGCACCGAGGTACTTTTCGAGCGCCGGCCGCGACCAGCCGGCTGTGCTTGGCTGCACGATCGGCGCGAAGGCCGAGCAGCTTTTGAAGCGCTCGGGATTCTTGAGCGCGATCGTCAGCGCGCCATGCCCGCCCATCGAATGGCCGAAGATCGCCTGGCGCGTCATGTCGGCCGGAAACTCCCGGGCGATCAACGCCGGCAATTCCTCGGTGACGTAGGCATACATGCGGTAGTTCGTGGCGTAGGGCGCCTGCGTGGCGTCGACATAGAAGCCGGCGCCGCAGCCAAACTGCCAATTGTCCTTCTCGTCGGGAATGTCGGCGCCGCGCGGGCTGGTGTCGGGGCAGACGACGATCAGGCCGAGCTCCGCGGCCATCCGCCTGTACTCACCCTTGTCCATCACATTGGCATGGGTGCAGGTGAGGCCGGAGAGGTACCATACGACAGGGCAAGGTCTTTCACGGGCCTGCGGCGGCACGAAGACGGCGAAAATCATGTCGCAGGCGCAGGCATCCGAAGCGTGGGAATAGACGCCCTGCACGCCGCCATGCGACTTGGCCGAGGAGATGGTCTTCATCAGGTCCGGCATGTTCTTCTCCGCCTTTGGCAAACGTCCTTCAGGGCCGCCTGTCTAAGGACCATGGTTTCCAGGCGCAAGTCCCGCCTACTCCGCCGCCAGGGCCGTCACTTCCCGCCGGAATGGCAGCGCATCGCCGATATCGTCTTCGTCCAGTTCGCGCGCAAAGCGGTGGCCGGCATAGGTCGCCCAGGCGATCGGCCCCGGCGCCTCGGCATCGCCGATGACCTTGATCGAGCGAATGCCATTGTCGGCCCATTCCTCGCGCCGCGCCTTCAGGTCGCGCCAGACCTGGTCATCCTCTTGGCGCGACGTCACCAGCACCACGGCGTCGGCGGCGATGTCGCGTTCGGCACCGGTGTAGGCGCAGGCGGTGGCGACGCCTCCGTGCACGATGCGCGTCACGGTCCGGTTCAGCACGATCTCGACACCGAGCCCAGCCAGGCGGCGGTGGATGGCGCTTTGCTCCAGCGTGTTGCGGGTCCAATCCGAGACATAGGCGGACTGCGTCACCAGCGTCACCTTGGCCCCGTTGCGCGCCATCAGCTCGGCCAGAACGCCACCCATATAGTAGTGGTCGTCGTCGAACAGCACGACATTGCCGGCCGGCACATTGCCGGCCATCAGGTCGTCTGGCGTGTAGACCGGCATCGCCGGGTCGATCGACATCGGCACGACATGGGCGCGCGCGACGCCGTCACGGCGCCAGGTCGAGCCGGTGGCGAGCGCGATGTTCTGAAAACCGAAGGCCAGTATGTCCTGCGCCGACAAGCGGCTTTCGAAATAGACGTCGACATTGGGCATCTGGCTAAGTTGGTACTGGCGATAGTCGCGCACGCGGCCCCAAGCGGAGAGACCAGGCAGACGGCACTCGCGCGCGACGCGGCCGCCGAGCTCGGTGCCGGCCTCGGCGATTGCCACGTGATAGCCGCGCAGGCCGAGCGCGCGAGCCGCCTCCAGCCCGGCAGGTCCGGCGCCGACGATCAGCACGCTGTCGCTGTCGCCCTTGGCCTGCATACGTTCGGGATGCCAGCCCTTGCGCCACTCTTCCATGAAGGTCGGGTTCTGCGTGCAGCGCGAGATCGACATGGTCATGTCGCCGGTGATGCAGATGTTGCAGCCGATGCACTCGCGGATGTCTTCGATCCTCCCCTCCTCCACCTTCTTCGGCAGGAAGGGGTCGGCGATCGACGGGCGCGCGCAGCCAATGAAATCGAGCGTGCCGGACTTGATCATCCTCACCATCACATCCGGCGAGGTGAAGCGTCCGACGCCGACGACCGGCTTCGAGGTCAGCGTCTTGATGCCGGACACCAGGCTTTCCTGCGCGGCTTCCTCCTTGAAGCGCGACGGCCCCGAGCAGTCCTCCCAGGCGCCATGCGCCAGATCCCAGAGGTCGGGCAGGTCGGCGTGCATCTCGATCATGTCGCGCACTTCGGAGTTGGCGAAGCCAAGCTCGCCGATCATCTCGTCCAGCGACAACCGCAGCGTCAGGCCGCAAGTGTCGCCGATGGCATCCCTGCCCTCCTCGATCAGTTCACGCATCAGCCGCGAGCGGTTTTCCAGCGAGCCGCCATATTCGTCGCTGCGCTGGTTGGTGGCGGTGGACAGGAAGTGCTGGATGATGCCGAAGCCATGCGCGCCGTAGAGACAGACCAGGTCGAAGCCAGCCAGCTGGGCGCGTTTGAAGGCATTGCGGTGCCAGCGCCTGAGGTCGCGTATATCCTGCCTGTCCATGGCGCGGGCCTGGACCGGGTCATTGGTGAAGGTGCGGATGGGCAAGGCCGATGGCCCGCGCGGCACTTCCTTGGTGTAGAGGTTCGGGCCGTTGATACCGGAATAGGCCAGCTGGATGCCGGCCAGCGCGCCGTGCTGGTGCATGGCCTCGGCCATTTTGGCCAGCGCCGGGATATCGGCGTCGTCCCACAGCCTGAGCTCGATGAAGGGTGTGATCTCCGAAGTGTGGTGCATCTCCGTCTGCTCGGTGAAGATGACGCCCCAGCCGCCTTCCGACTTGATGCGCCGCATCTCGGCCGCAGCGGACGGATCGCGGTAGCCGCCGCCGTTGCAATGCGGCACCTGGTAGAAGCGGTTCTTGGCGGTCACCGGTCCGATCTTCACGGGCTCGAACAGAATGTCGTAGCGTGGATCACGCATGGTGTTTCCTTCCTGCCAGCGTCGCATCGTGGCGTGCGCGGCGATGGTTTCAAAACCTTGGCGCAAGCCGGTCTGCCCGGTGGGTAGATGCCGTGAACCTACTCATAAGTTGCGGCGCGTGCCGGAAAACTACAGATTTCTTCTGTGCCGATTAGGACGCGCCTAATCGGTTCCGCCGGCTGGATTAGCATCCGGTGAATCCTGGCTGAGCCAAATGCGACTTCAAGGCCGTGGCCCCGCGATGCTAGATAGCGCGCAGCCAATGAGACATAAAACGCATGGACAGCATCGAAATCCTTGAAAAGCTGATCGCCTTTCCGACGGTCAGCCGCGACTCGAACCTCGACCTCATCGGCTATGTGACGGAGCTGCTTTCGGCATATGGCATTGCTTGCCAGATTATCCGCAGTCCGGATGGCCACAAGGCTAACTTGTTCGCCACTATCGGGCCGGCCGACGCGCCCGGTGTCATGCTGTCCGGCCATACCGACGTCGTCCCCATCGACGGACAGGATTGGACGCTGCCGCCCTTCGAGATGACCGCGCGCGACGGCAGGCTGTACGGCCGAGGTGCCGCCGACATGAAGGGTTTCGTCGCCTGCGCTCTCACTGCGTGTCTCAAGGCCGCGAAAATGGATCTGCGAACACCCTTGCATCTGGCGCTTTCCTACGACGAGGAGGTCGGCTGCATCGGCGTGCACAGCTTGATCGACATGCTGCGTTCGGCGCCGCACCGACCTCTTCTGTGCATCGTCGGCGAGCCGACCAACATGCAGGTGGCGACTGGCCACAAGGGCAAGCTCGCGGCACGCGCCATCTGCAGGGGACGCGAAGGTCATTCGGCGCTCGCTCCCCTGGCGCTCAACGCCATTCATCTCGGCTGCGACTTCGTCTCCGCACTGCGCCGGGAACAGGACAGGCTGGCCAGCGGCGGCGCGCGCGACGGCGACTATGACATTCCGTACACAACCGTCCATGTCGGCAAGATGAATGCCGGCGTGGCGCTCAACATCGTGCCGAACCTGTGCCAGCTCGACTTCGAGATCCGCAATGTCGCGGCCGACAATCCAGACCTAATCCTCGATGCGTTGCGCGCCGAAGCGCAACGCATCGCCGCTGCCGCCTCGGCGATCGCGCCGGAGGCGGCCATCGATATCGACATCACCAACACCTATCCGGGCCTGGACACGCCGGCGAATTCGCAGGCTGTCGCCTTCGTGAAGTCGCTGACCGGGGCCAACGACACCATCAAGGTCGCCTTCGGCACCGAAGGCGGACTGTTCAGCCGCGACCTCGGCACGCCGACCATCGTGTGCGGACCGGGCTCGATGGCGCAAGGGCACAGGCCGGACGAATTCGTCAGCGCCGAGCAGCTGCGCCGCTGCGACGACATGCTGGACAATTTGCTGCGGCGGCTTGCCGATCACCGGCTTCCGGCAATGTGACGGAGCGCTGCTATTCCACGACCCGTCCGCTGCCGAACACGCCCTGTTCGACGACGAAACGGCGGCAATGATCGATGAATGCCTGCACCGTCTGCGTGCGGTGCTCGGCGTTGGGCAAGGCGACCCCCATGGTCAGCGGCCGCAAATCCCCCGCCAGGGGCACGAAGACCAGCGGCTTGCCGTCGGGCGCCAGCGTGTTGAGCGGCCGCATGTTGGCAATGCCGTAGCCGAAGCCGTTTGCGACCATCGACCGCATCACCGCGATGTCGCCGGTGCGCTCCGCAATATTGGGCCTGATGCCTCGCATCTGGAAGGCCGAGAGAAAGTATTCGCGGCTGTATGGCAGGTCGAGCAGCACCATCGGCTCGTCGGCCAGTTCTTCCGTCGTGATGGAAGCCTTGCCGGCGAAGCGGTGCCCCTCTGGCAGCATGACATAGGCCGGCACCAGCATCAGCGGTTCGAACGTCGTGTCCTGCGACAATTCGAGATCGTAGGTCAGGGCTGCGTCGATTTCGCCGCGCTGCAACATCTCGAGCAACTGCCCCTGGTTGCGTTCGAACTGCCGGAACCGCACCTCGGGATAGGCGCGCTCGAACTTGGCGCGCAGCGTCGGCATGACGATCTGCGCGAAGGTCAGCAGGCATCCGACCGCCAGCGGCCCGCGCACCTTCTCGGCGATGTCGCCGGCGATATCGTGCAAAGCGTCGGCGTCGGCCAGCAGCCTGGCGGCCTCCTTGAGGAAAACGCGCCCGCCGGCCGTGAGCGACAGGCCATGCGAATGCTTGCGGACAAAAAGCTGGACGCCGAACTCGGCCTCCAGCTGCGCGATAGACGCCGAGATCGAGGGAGGTGAAACATTGACCTGTTCGGCCGCCTTGGTAATGGAGCCGGCTTCGCCGACGGCGACGAAGTATTCCAATTGTCTCAGCGTGAAGCGTAGCGGCATGGGCTTCTATGTCGCCGGTTTGGGCGCCGCGATCAAGCGCCCGCGCGGCTTCAGTATTTGATCCATGTCGTTTTCAGCGCGGTGTACTTGTCCAGCGCATGCAGCGACAGGTCGCGGCCAAAGCCGGATTGCTTGATCCCGCCGAACGGCGTCATCGGACTCAGCGCGTCGACCGTGTTGACGGAAACGGTGCCGGCGCGCAGTCGCCCGGCGACGCGGTGCGCACGCGAAAGACTGTCGGTCCACAGCGATGCCGCCAGCCCGTACGGGCTGTCATTGGCGATGCGGATAGCCTGTTCCTCATCGTCGAAGGCAATGACCGAAAGCACCGGCCCGAATATCTCATCCCTGGCAATCGGGTCGTCATGGTCGACATTGTCGAAGATGGTGGGCTGTATGAAGCTGCCTCGGCCGTTGACGGTGACCCGGTCGCCGCCAGCAACCAGGCGCGCGGTCTTCTTGCCGGCCTCGACGAAGCGCATGACGCTGGCGGCGTGGCGGGCATCGACCATGGCGCCCATTTTCGAGGCCGGGTCGAGCGGATCGCCGGGCTGAGTGGCCGCCGCCCGCTCAGCCAGTTTCTCCACGAAGGCATCCTTGATGGAGCGTTGCACGAGCAGGCGCGAATTGGCGGAACAAACCTCGCCCTGGTTGAAGAAGATGCCGAATGCCGCCATGTCGGCCGCCGCATCGAGATCGCCGCAATCGGCGAAGACAAGGTTCGGGCTCTTGCCGCCTGTCTCGAGCCAGACCTGCTTCATGTTCGACTGACCCGAATACTGCAGGAACATCTTGCCGACCGAGGTCGATCCGGTGAAGGCAAGGCAATCCACGTCCATGTGGCGGCCGAGCGCCTGCCCGGCCGTCTCGCCAAGGCCAGGCACGACATTGAGCACGCCGGCGGGCAGGCCCGCCTCCATGGCGAGTTCAGCCAGCCTGAGCGCCGAGAAAGGCGACTGCTCCGCCGGCTTCAGCACCACCGAATTGCCCGCCGCCAGCGCGGGCGCGCACTTCCAGGTCGCCATGTCGAGCGGGAAATTCCACGGCACCACGGCACCGACCACGCCGAGCGGCTCGCGCCGCACCAGCACCAGATCGTTGCCGCCGGTCGGCGCCACTTCGTCGTAGATCTTGTCGATGGCCTCGCCATACCACTGGAAGATCGCCGCTGAGCCGGGGACGTCGACAGTCGCCGCATCCGTGACGAGCTTGCCCATGTCGAGCGACTCGAGCAGGGCAAGCTCCTGCAGGTTTTCGCGCAGCAGCTGGGCCAGCCGCAGCAGTACCTCCTTGCGGTGCGCCGGACTTGTACGTGACCAGATACCGGCCTCGAAACTGCGGCGCGCCGCAGCAGCGGCCAGATCGACATCTTCCTCGCCGCAGGACGCCACCGCGGCCAGTGTTTCGCCGGTGGCCGGATTGATGCTGGCGAAGGTTCGGCCCGAACGCGCGGGGACCGTCTTGCCATCGATGAACGCCCTGTCGCGAAAACGGATCGCGGATGCCTTGCCGATCCAGTCCTTGTGACTGAGTTCGTTCATGACTGGTGCCCCGGCCGTGTCTTGATTATTCGTCGCCTGGAACGCCATAGCTCGGCGCGTCGGACGGATTGATCGCGCGGGTCACATAGGCGTCGAGCTGCGGCTTGTAGCGATCCCACAACGCCGCCAGTTCCTCGATCGGGCAGCCCTCGCTCCAGTCGCAGCGCAGATCCGCGACCGGCCAGGCGACCTCGCGCACCAGCTTCATTCCAGCCGAATGCACCGGACCCGCCTCGCCGCCTGCCTTCAGCGCGGCGCGCATGGTCGCGATCAGGCGGTCGCCGAGATGCCCGTCCGAGGCCAGAAAGGCCTCGACCATGGCTTGCGGCACGCCGTCATGGGCCAGCATGTTGCCGCCGCAGGCGACATTTTCCGCACGCGCTTCCGCCCAGATGCCAAGCGCCCTGGGCCCGGAATGGATCGCGGTGGTCCCGGCGATATCGACAGCCAGCACCTGCCGGTAGTCGCTCCAGGCGGCGGTGCGTTTCAGGATGGCGACCGCCTCGGCGGCCGAAGCACCGCGTGCCAGCAGTTCGAGCCCTCTTGTGCCGAGCGTCGGATCGGTGACGTTCTGGCTGGCGACCGCCCCCACGCCCGCCTGCGCATAAGCACAGCGCGCTGCCACCGCCGGTGAGGAAGACGAGACCGCGACGCCGAACATGCCGGTGCGGCCACACCGCGCGACGATGGAAAAGGTCATGGCATCAATCCGGGATTACGGCGGTGCCGTCGATCTCGACCAGCCAGTCCGGCCGCGCCAGGGCCGACACGACGAGACCGGTCGAGACGGGATGCACGCCTTTGATGTACTCGCCCATGGTGCGGTAGACCGCCTCGCGGTGGCGCACATCGGTGATGTAGACGACCACCTTGACCAGATGCTCCATGGTGCCGCCGCACTCTTCGATGAGCTGCCTGATGTTCTGCATCACCTTGTGCGTCTGCTCGGCCGGATCGTGGCTGCCGATATTCTTGGCGGTGTCGAGGTCCTGCGGACACTGGCCGCGCAGATAGACCGTGCGGCCGCCCCGCGTGACGACCGCCTGGCACAGATCATTGTCGAGCTTCTGCTCGGGATAGGTATCCTTGGTGTTGAACTTGCGGATTCTCGTGTGCGCCATCCTGGTCTCCATCAGATCGGGCTCGTGGCTGTCGTCAGCGCCGGTCAGGCGTCCACTGTCTCGCGCCGTGCGGCGTGATAGGCCAGATATTTGCGCTGCGTCGAAATACGGTCGGCGACATGCTTGGCATCATGCCAGACACCCCAGATGAAACTCGACCCTCTTCGCGACTGCCAAGGCAGGCCGAGAAAATAGATCCCGGGCTCGGTCGAGACACCGCGCTGATGCCTTGGCCGGCCCTTCTCGTCAAAGGCATCGACCTTCAGCCAGCTGTAATCGACGGCAAAGCCTGTCGCCCAGATAATCGTGGCTATCCCGGCCTCGGCAAGATCGAGCTCACGAAGCGGATTGGCCAGGCATTCCGGATCCGGGTCGATCCGACGGGCCGCGGGCTCCTGCGGAAGGTCGAGACCGTTGCGCGCGACATAGGCGTCGGCCTCGTCCAGCAACGACATCAGGTTGGCGTCACCGCGGGCGATGTTCTTCGCCAGGTCGGGCGCGAAGGTCAGCACGCCGTCCTGATATGTCTTGGTCATGCCAACCAGGGTAAGCCCCTGGGCGGCAAGCCGACGAAAATCGATCGTCTCGCCGCCACGTGCGCCGCTCACCGCGATCGTGACATGTTCCGTACCGGGTCCCGGGGTTTCGAGATCCCATTTGCCGAGAACGCCAAGCCACCAGCAGAAATCGCGCCCGCGATAGGCGCGCGGCGGGCGATCATGCGGACCGACCGAGAGGTAGACGCGCCGCCCCGAGCGCTGAAGCTCATCGGCGATCTGCACACCTGACGATCCCGCTCCGACCACCAGCACCGCGCCCTTCGGCAATTGTCCCGGGTTGCGATACGCGCTGGAATGAACCTGCAGAATATTCACATCGCCGGGAACCAGCGCGGGGATGACGGGGACCTGGAAAGGTCCGGTCGCCGCGACGATGCTGTTGGCTTCGATCACCCCGTCCGACGTCTCGACGCGGAACCCGGGTCGACCGACATTTCTCTGCACGAGCCTGACCTCGACGCCGCAGCGGATTGGCGCATTGATCTGCCTTGCATAGGCGGCGAAATAGTCGGCAACCTCCTCCTTGGAGGGAAAGCCGTCAGGACCCGTCACGGGAAATTCCATGCCCGGGAAACGGTCATGCCAGGCCGGCCCATTGGCAACGAGCGAGTCCCACCGCTGCGAACGCCAGCGCTCGGCGATCCGGCCACGCTCGAGAACGAGATGCGGCACGCCGCATTTGCTCAGATGCTCAGACATAGCCACCCCCGCCTGGCCACCGCCGACGACAAGCGTGTCTATTTTTTCCACCGACATTTCTGCGTCCTTTCCCCCCAAGAGTTTCTGCGGATGCGAGGAGGTCAGATCGCTGGTGTACTGGAGGGACTGATTAGCGAAAATTACGATTTCACGTGGCAGTGGTTAGCTTGTCCCTAAATGCCGGGCCGAAGACAAAGCGAAGCCTATGACAGTATCGCGGCTGCCGCTTTTTCGCCGATCATCATGGATGGCGCATTGGTATTGCCGCCAATCAGCGTCGGCATGATCGAGGCGTCCGCCACCCGCAGATTGTCGAAGCCGCGCACCTTGAGGCTTGCGGGATCGATAACCGCCATGGCGTCGTTGCCCATCTTGGCCGTGCCGACCGGGTGATAGACGGTCAGCGCCTCGGCGCGCAGATAGGCGAGGATCTCATCATCGGTGACGACATCGGGTCCCGGCAGGATTTCCGGTCCGCGAATAGCGGCAAAGACCGGCGCAGCCAGGATCGAGCGCGCCAGCTTGATGCCTTCGACCAGGGTCAAGGCATCCTGCCCGTCACTGAAGAAGCGGTGATCGATCAGCACGTTGCGGCGGGTGCCGTCGCGCTCGAGCGTGATTTCGCCGACGCTTCCTGGCCGCAGCACGCAGGTGTGCACGGCGTAGCCGTGGCCATATTCGACAAGCCGGCCGCGATGGCTGCGATAACCCGGGACAAAGTGGAATTGGACGTCGGGAATATCGCCGGCATATTTCGTCCTGGCGAAGCCACCGGCTTCGACATAGTTGGTCGTCAGCATGCCCTTGCGCCGGACGAAATACTGAAAGGGCGCAGCCAGCATCGCCGGCAGATTGGCGAGCGACAGTCCGAGCGTCCTGGTGCTGTTCGACCGCACGGTGATCATGCCGTCGACATGGTCGCGCAAATTCTTGCCGACGCCCGGCACATTCATCACCGGTTCTATCCCCGACGCCTTCAGTTCCTTGGCCGGGCCGATGCCGGACGCAAGCAGGATGCGCGGCGATCCGATCGCGCCCGCACTCAGGACGACTTCGGCGCGGCATGCCAGCCTTTGGGCCGCTCCGTCCCTGATCACATTGACGCCGGTGACGCGCCCGCTTTCAATCGCCAGATCGAGCACCTCGACACCCGACAGCACCTGGAGGTTCGGGCGGCCGAGAACCGGCCGAACGAAGGCCGAATAGGCCGAGAAACGCTGGCCCTTGTCCTGGGTGACATTGTAGATGCCGAGGCCGAGCTGGCCATCGGCATTGAAGTCGCGGTTTTCGGGCAGGCCGATGCTCTGGCCCGCCTCTACCCACAGGCGGGATACGTCGTTGGGGTCGCGCGGAACGTCGACCAGCAGTTCGCCGTCGAAGCCGTGATAGACCGGGCTCTGCGACAGCAGGTTCCGCTCCAGTTTCTTGAAGACAGGCAAGACGTCGGCATAGGACCAACCCGCGCAGCCAAGTGCCGCCCACTCGTCGTAGTCTTGTGCTGCGCCGCGGATATAGACCATCGAATTGATCGAACTCGACCCGCCGAGAAGCTTGCCCCGGTTTACCGGTATGCGACGGTTGTTGAGCAGCGGCTGCGGCACGCCCTTGTAGCCGTAGTCGAAGTTCGGATTGCCGTAGAGCGAAAGGATGCCGGCCGGCACGCGCACCCTTGTGCGGTCGTCACTGCCGCCGGCCTCGATCAGGCAGACACGGGCCGCGGGGTTGGCGCTCAGCCTGTTGGCGAGGACGCAACCGGCCGAGCCCGCGCCGATGACGATATAGTCGAATTCCGCGGCCGCGATGCTCATGCCGGTTTTCGTTTCATGCATGTCGTCTTCCCAAAACCGACGTCACTTTTGGGCGACATGCACTAGTGCTCGTCGTCTTCGTCGTTCTTCAACAGCTCGAGAATTTCCCGCTTCATGGCGATGAAGTTGGGCTCCATGACCAGGTCCATGCTGCGCGGACGCGAGAAGCCGACGCGGATTTCCTTTTTGATCTGGCCGGGCCGGCCGGACATGACGAGCACCCGGTCCGCCAGCAGGATCGCCTCGTCAATGTCGTGGGTGACGAACAGGACGGTTTTCTTGGAATGGTCCCAGATCCTCAGCAAAAGCTTCTGCATTGAGTGGCGGGTCTGGCTGTCGAGCGCGCCAAAGGGTTCGTCCATCAGCAGCACCTGCGGATCATTGGCGAGAGCGCGCGCAATCGCCACGCGCTGCTTCATGCCGCCCGACAGCTGCGAGGGGTAGTGGTTGGCGAATTTCGCCAGGCCGACCTCCTGGAGGAAATGCTCGACGATGGCCGTGCGCTCGGCCGCCGGCATGCCTTTCCGCTTCGGGCCGTATTCGACGTTCTGCGCCACGGTGAGCCAGGGAAACAGCGTGTAGGCCTGAAACACCATGCCGCGATCGGGGCCGGGCTCGGTGACCGGCTTGCCGCCGACCGAGATCATGCCGCCGGTGCGCTCCTCGAGCCCGGCGATGAGATAGAGCAGGCTCGACTTGCCGCAGCCGGATGGGCCGACGATCACGCAGAACTCATTGGGCACGACATGGAACGAGATGCCGTCCAGCGCCAGCACCGCATTGTCGCCCGTGCCGTAGCGCAGGGCCACATTGTCGATGGCGATGTCGGAGCTCTTCGGTTTCTTGGCGAGTGTCAGGGCGTCCATGTCAACGAACTCCTCAATTGGCCCAGGGAGCGACGAGGCGGCGGATGCCCCGGAACAATTGGTCGGTGCAAAGGCCAAGGATGCCGATCAGGGCGATGGCCATGAAGATGACGTCGACCTGGAAGCCGCGCATGGCCTTGAGCGAGATGTAGCCAAGCCCACTGCGCGCGGCGACAAGTTCGGCGACGACGAGATAGGTCCAGGCCCAACCCATGGTGACGCGCAACACGTCGAGCACATTCGGAAGCGTGGCCGGAAAGACGATGTGGAAGACCGTGTCGCTGCGTTTCGTGCCGAGCGTGTAGGCTGCGTTGACCAGGTCGCGCTGAACGCCGCGGGCGCTGTCGGCGATCATCACCAGTTGCTGGAAGAAGATGCCGAAGATGATGACGGCCACGCGCTGCTCGATGCCGATGCCGATCCACAGGATGAAAAGCGGCACGAAAGACGTCACCGGCAGATAGCGGATGAAATTGACGAGCGGGTCTAGCGCGGCCTGGACGATGCGGTAGGTGCCCATCGTCAATCCGAGCGGCACCGCCACAATGCTCGAAATGACGAAACCGATCAGCACCACCTGGACGCTGGCCAGCACGTGCTCCCACAAGGAGCCGTCGAGCGCCATCCTGATGGTTGTGGACAAGACGGACTCCGGGCGCGGCAGGAACATTTCCTTGACCGCTCCGGAATAGGTCAGGGCGAACCAGCCGCCGATGACCGCGACCCAGACCAGGACGCTGAGCGTGATGGAGAGAGGGCGCGACACAGCCTGGAAAGGCGTGGCGACCGCTTTCCAGACGGATCGACCGGAATGATTTTTATCCACGCCCGTGGTCACGATATGGCTGATGGGAGATGTTGCATTCGGTGCCAGTGTCACAGAAAAACCCTTTGGGCTGGATGGACCGCAGGCGCGAGGCCCGGCCCACGGTCCAGCGAGCTCAATTAGAAGGATAGGTTACTTCGCAAGGAAGGACGGATCGACGAGGTCGTCGTATTTGATGTCCATCTTGAGCTTGCCGAAGCCGCCCCAGACGTCGCCGCCGAGCTTGATCAGCTTGCCGGCTTCGCCACTCTCGCCACCGGCGAAAAATTCTGCGTTGCGTTCCTTGCCATAGAAGTTCACGCCCGCGGCGGAAGAGGCGAAGTCCTTCGGATCCTTGAGCCAGCCGCCGACGCCCTTGGCCATCACTTCATAGGCCTTCTCGGGATTTTCCTTGATGAACTCGTTGGCCTTGTAGAGCCCCTTCACCAGCGCCTCGACATCCCCGGGGTTCTTGGTGATGTAGTCGCAGTTCAGCGCCACCACATCGACGATCAGGCCGGGCGTCTTCGAGGAATCGATCAGCACCTGGCCCTTGTTTTCCTTCTTGGCCAGTGTCAGGTGCGGCTCCCAGGTGACGGCAACGGGAATGCGGTCTGCCATGAAGGCGGCGGCGGCATCATCCGCCGTCATGTTGGTGACCTTCACATCCGCCTGGCTGAGACCGGCCTGCTTGAGCAGGATGTTGAACCAGAACTGCGACACCGAGCCTTCGTTCAGCCCGACTTCCATACCCTTGAGGTCGGCGACGCTCTTCACGCCGCTCGGCGCCAGGACGCCGTCGCCGCCATGGCTGTCATCCAGGGCATAGACCGATTTGAAGCAGACGTCCTTCGAGCGGTACTTCATGATCTCGTCTATGGTCGAGGCGCTGCCGTCGAGCTCGCCGGCGGCGACGGCCGCCATGTACATCGATGCTTCCTCGATGATTTCGAGCGAGACATCGAGGCCACCTTCCTTGAAGTAACCCATGTCGCGCGCAAGGAAGAGCGGGCCGTATCCGACCCAGGTCGTCATGCCCAGCTTCAAGCTGCCGGCTTCGGCGTGGAGGCTCACCGAAAGCGCGCTCAGCGCAATGCCGGCCGCAAGCGCGGCACGGCGAAACTTCGAGATTGTTGTCGTCATCACGTTCCCCTGTCTTTTTCTGAGGTCCGGCGCTGTCCGCGCCAAAAACAACCCGCTTCGGGCGCATCGCCGAAGGCTGCCGCCTGACGTTGTTTTTGTTCTCTTTCAGTCGGCGGATGGAGCAAAGCACGCTGTGTGCGATGCACAAATAATGATTTTCGATAATTCTGCTTAGGCTGGGCCTAACCAGGCCAGCGCTGACCGCGCCCGGCCGCAGGGGCGTGGGAGGCGGACCTGTCATACCCCGGGCATGGCTGCAGTTGCGCGGCCCCCGCCAGTCGGTCAAAGTCGAGACGCGCTTTGTCGGCCTGGCCTTTGCGATTTGCCGAACGCAGGAGTGAGACGTGACGACACGGCCAATCGTGAGATTTCCCGACCTTCGTCTGCGCTTGCTCGCCGAGCCCATATCGGTCTTTGACGAAGACCTGCGCCGGCTTGCCGACGATCTCAGTGATACGATGCGCGCCGCTCCAGGCATCGGAATCACCGCGCCCCACATCGGCATCCTGAAGCGGCTGGTCGTCCTCGAACTGTCGCCGGCGGCAGGCCCGCGCAGCTATGTCAACCCCGTCATTCTTTGGGCATCAGGCGAAATGATCCGCCATGTCGAAGGCAGCGTGTCCATGCCGGGGGTTACCGAGGAGATCGAACGGCATGCACGCGTCCGTATCGGCTACCAGACCCTGGATGGCGACGAAGCCATCGAGGAGGCCGAGGGCCTGCTCGCTGTCTGCCACCAGCACGAGATTGACCAGCTCGACGGACTCTTCTGGATCGAGCGGCTGTCTCGCCTGAGGCGGGAGCGGCTTGTCAAACGATACCAGAAACAACAGCGGGGCTCGCCGTGAAGTCCTTCAAATGCACTTGTGAAATTTTGAAGAGCGTGTCTTAGCCTGAGATGCTCGGGGTCGAAGCCGAGCATCGGATCAACATCGGCGGCTTCGGCATCCGCAAGGCGCCGCATATCGCCACACCACTATTGGCGCGGATCCTGCAGGATCATCTCCGCCGCCTTCTCGGCGATCATCACCACCGGAGAGTTGGTGTTGCCCGAGACGATTGTCGGCATGATCGAGGCATCGACCACGCGCAGTCCGGCAAGCCCGTGAACGCGCAGCCGGTCGTCGACCACGGCCATCGAGTCCGAACCCATCTTGCAGGTGCCGACGGGGTGGAAGATCGTCGTGCCGATATCGCCGGCCTTGCGGATGAGATCTTCGTCGCTGTCATATTGCGTGCCGGGCAGCATCTCTTCGGGCGCAAAGCGCGCCACGGCCCGTGCCTTCATCAGGCTGCGCACATGACGCAGCGAAGCGACCGCGACGCTGCGGTCTCCGGCGGTGGAGAGATAGTTCGGCCGGATCTTCGTCGCCTCGCGCGAATCGGACGATGCCATATGCACGGTGCCCCGGCTTTCCGGGCGCAGATTGCAGACTGACACGGTGACCGCGGGAAAGCGATGCAACGGCTCGCCCAGACGATCGGTGCTCAGCGGTTGCACATGATATTCGAGATCAGGCGTTTCAAGACGTGGATCGCTTCTGGCGAAGATGCCGAGCTGGCTCGGGGCCATAGACAGCGGCCCGCTGCGTTTGAGCGCGTATTCCACACCCATCGCCGCACGGCTGATCAGATTGTGGTAGCGCTGGTTGAGCGTCGCGGCATTGGCGACCTTGAAAACCGTACGTATCTGCAGATGGTCCTGCAGGTTTTCGCCGACGCCCGGCAAGGCGTGACGAACATCCACGCCGATGCTCGAAAGAAGATCAGGGCGCCCCACCCCCGACAGCTCGAGGATCTTCGGCGAGTTGATGGCACCGGCGGCAAGGATCGTCTGCCCGGCGCCGACCCTGTGCAGGCGATCACCTCGGCGGAAGACCAGGCCTGTGACGCGCCGGCCGTCGAATTCGAGCCGTTCGGTCTCCGCCCCTATCACCACGCGCAAATTCCTGCGCGCCGCAATGCCGCGCAAAAACGCTTTCGATGTGTTCCAGCGCACGCCTTGCCGCTGGTTGACCTCGAAATAGCCCGAGCCTTCATTGGTGCCGGTATTGAAATCGTCGGTGCGGGGAATGCCGAGTTCCTCGGCGGCATCCCGGAACGCGTCGAGGATCGGCCAGGACAGGCGTTGCCGTTCGACCCGCCATTCGCCGCCGCTGCCGTGCATGGCGCTCTTGCCGCCGTGATAGTCTTCCGACTTGCGGAAATACGGCAGCACATCGTCCCAGCCCCAGCCGACATTGCCGGCCTGCCGCCAGCCCTCATAGTCGGCTGCCTGGCCGCGCATGTAGATCATGCCGTTGATCGACGAACAGCCGCCAAGCACCTTGCCGCGCGGATAGTTGAGGCTGCGTCCGTTGAGACCGGCGTCCGGCTCGGTCTTCATCATCCAGTCGGTGCGCGGATTGCCCATGCAAAAGAGGTAGCCGATCGGGATATCGACCCAGTGATAGCGGTCGCTGCCGCCGGCTTCGAGCAGCAGCACCCGATTGCGCGGATCGGCCGAGAGCCGGTTGGCGAGCACGCAGCCGGCGGAGCCGGCACCGACGATGACGTAGTCGTAATCGCCGAAAGGGGATGGTGAAGTTTCGCTCACATGCGTGCCCGCCGTGCGGCGATGCGCTCCCAGATCGGAATCATCGCCTGGTTGATCTCGTCATACAGGCGATACCGTCCTGCGTAAGCCCCGGCAACCGCCGCATTGGGCGCGAAGTGGCGAGCGGCGGCCGTCATCGCGGTAGCGCCGGCGCTGTAGTTCGCGAAGATGCCGACGCCTGTGCCTGCCGCGATCGCCGCCCCCAGGGCGCCGGTCTCACGGCTGCGCGCCACGGTTACGGGCACGCCGAGCACATCGGCGAAGATCTGCGGCCAGACGCTGCTGCGCGAGCCGCCGCCCGACAGCACCACGCTGTCGAAATCCGCGCCTGCCTTGTGCAAGGTCTCGACATGGCGCCTGTGCTCGAAGGCAACGCCCTCGAACAGCGCGCGCAGCAGATGCGCACGCGTGTGCCAGCCGGCGATGCCGTAGAAGCCAGCACGCGCATGACCGTTCTGCTGCGACCCGTAGAGGAAAGGATGATAGATCGGGATGTCGCCCCCGGGATCGACGGACGCGACGAGCTCGCTGCACAATTCGAACGGCGATTTGTCCGCTTCGCCGCCATGCTCGAGGAATTCGCGAACGATCCATTCAAGATTGGCGGCCGAGGTCGCGCTGGATTCGATCGCCAGATAGCGCTGGCGATCGAAAGTCGACAGCATGAAGATCGAAGGGTCGCGGATCGGCTCGTCGGTGATGACCTGGTTGATGCTCCAGGTCCCGGCGATGACCGAGGCGGCACCGGTCCTGGTCACGCCGGAGCCAACCGCGCTGGCGACGACGTCGAACAGCCCCGCCACCACGGGCGTTCCCGCACTCAGCCCGGTTAGCGCTGCCACCTCCTCGCTGACGTGCCCGGCAATGTCGGCCGATTCCAGCACCGGCGGAAAAAGGTCGATGCAGTCGCCGAGCCCGTAGGCGGCAAGCAGGTCCGGCTCGTAGCGGCGGTCCTGCATCTGCAGCAGGCCGCAGCCCGACATGTCGGAGGTATCGCTGCATCGTGCGCCGGTCAGGCGGTTGACGACGAAATCCTTGCACAGGAACACCGTGCCGATCCTGGCGAAAAGCGCCGGTGAAAAGCGCTTGAGCCAGGCAAGCAAGGTCGGCGTCTGCGCCGCCCACGGCCGCTGCAGGCAATGTACATAGGTGCGATCACCGACATTCCGTTCGGCCCACTCGGCGACAATGCCGACGGCGCGGGTGTCGAGCGACTGGATGCCCATCAGCGGCGCACCCGCGCGATCGAGCGCATAGAGCCCGTTGCCATGGCCGGCGCAGCCGATGGCAACGATCTCGCCGGCATCGATGCCGGCTTCGGCTATGCATTGGCCGATGACTGAAACCGCGTTACGCCAGAGTTCATCGAGGTCGCGCTCGACGTGGCCGGGCTTCGGCATGGATGAGCGGCCATCGCGGGCGGCAAGCGCCAGTTCGCGCCCCGACAGATCGAACAGGATGGCCTTGATGACGGTGTTGCCGGCGTCCAGACCGAGAATGTAGTTTGCCATTGGCGCCTCCCGATGCCGCGACCTATGCCTGGTTGTACAGGTCCCAGGCGACGGCGCCATCGGCATCGTCATGGATGATCGCCATCAGCCCGCGCACGACGGCGCTCGGGTTGGCGTGCTGGTAGATGTTGCGGCCATAGACCATGCCGAGGGCGCCTTGCGCCATCAATGCGGCGGACTTGTCGAACACCGCGCGCAGGTCTTCCTTGCCGCCGCCACGCACCAGAACCGGACAGCGCGCGGCCTCGACGACACGATGGAAATCTTGGGGATCGGTCGTTGGATCGGCCTTGATGATGTCGGCGCCCATCTCGCGCGCCAGCCGGGTCAAGGTGACGATCTTTTCGGCTTCTCCGTCGACCATGTAACCGCCATGCTGGGCGACCGGAAGCATGGCCAGCGGCTCAATCATCAGCGGCAGACCGTATTTGTCGCAATCGGCGCGCACACGGGCGATGTTCTGCACGCACTGCCTGAACAGGTCCGGCTCGTCGGGCAGCATGAACAGATTGACCACGACGCAGGCCGCATCCATCTCGATGGCGCCAAGCAATGGCTCGGCCTCGTTCTGCAGCACCGCCCACATCGCCCGGTGGCGTATCTTGTTGTAGGGATTGCCCATGTCGATGCGCATGACCAGCGCCGGCTTGTCCCTGCCCGGCACGGCCTGCAGCAGATCGGCCTGGCCGTAATTCATCTGGATGGCGTCGGGGCCGGACTTGACCAGCTGATTGACGACGCCGGCCATGTCTTCGAGCCCGGCAAGGAAGCTCGGTTCGTTGCAGACGCCGTGATCGATCGCCACGTCGAGACAGCGGCCACCGCCGAACAGCCGGTTCATGCGGACTTTCTTGTTTACGCGCATAAGGCGCTCCTTTGATGTGTCTTGAAGTCAATGCCGTGCCGGTCGGCCAGCAAAGCGAGGAAGGTCTCGCATTCGGCGGCGGCCTCGTCGGCGCTCCAGCCCTTGTGCGCCGCCAGCATGTCGAGAACGGCGTTGATGAGGTCGAAGCTGAGGTCGCCCGAAATGGCGATGGTGGTGCGGCGCAGGAATAGGTCGGCGAGGCACTCGACCTGCTCACACTCGATGATGTGTCGGATTTCGCCTGCCGAGTAATCCGACCGCGGCAGCATCTCCTCACCTCCCGGATGCGCAACAACCTTCCCGGCCGACGTACCGTAGCGCCGCAGAAGCATCCGTGCGCGCTCGACCGGCAGGCCGCTTTCAAGCGCGAATGACGCGCACCAGCTTTCCGGATCGGCAGGGAAGTCGCGGCCGCCACCGATGGCCATATCCTGCGTGCCCACACTGCGTTCGAGCCCAAGGCGCTCCAGCACACTGTCAGCCGCCAATGCTCCGAACGAACGAAACGTCGTCCACTTGCCGCCGATCATGCAGAGCGTGGCCGGCAGATGTCCGCTCGCCTCGACGAATTCGCAAAAATGATCGCGCGGGATGCGGCTCGTGAAACTGTCCTCGCTGGCCGGCAAGGGGCGCACGCCGGAAAAGCGGAACACGATCTGATCCTCGGAGATCTTGATCGAGGGAAAGACGAAGGCGAGCGACTGCAGCATGTAGCGCTGCTCATCCTCCTCGCAACGCGCCTGGTCCGGGTCGTCAACGCGGATGTCGGTCGAGCCGACCAGCACCTTGCCGAGATAGGGAAACAGGATGCAGATGCGACCATCCTCATTCTCGTAGTAGACCATGTGGCCGCCAAGCGCCTCGAGCAGTTCGCTGCTGTCGACGATAAGGTGCGAGCCTTTGGTGCTGCCCATCATCCTCTGTGCGGCCGCCCCTATGGCCTTGTTGGTCAGGTCGATCCAGCCGCCGGTGGCGTTGACGACCAGTTGCGCCCGTACCGGCAGTCTCTCGCCCGTCAGCGTGTCGGTGATGGCGAGGCCGTCGCCGGTCGATGATACCTGCGCATAGTTCATGGCACGCGCCCCGCCGGCCGTGGCATCCAGCAGCATCTCCAGGCCGAGGCGTTCGGGCCGGCTCACCCAGGCGTCGTAATAGGTGGCCGAATTGCGGATCGCCGGATTGATCGCCGGCCACGTCTTAAGCGTCTCGGCGCGTCCCCTGAACCTGTGCGTCGGCATCAGCCGCCGCGCGGACGTGAACAGGTCATACATGGCAAGTCCGGTCTTGATCACCAGCGCGCCGCGCCGGCTGGGCCGCCGCGTCAGTCCGAGGAAACGCACCGCGCCATTGGCGAGACCGGAGAAAATATCGAAGATCGGCACCGTCGTTGGCAACGGGGCCACGTAGTGCGGCGCATTCCTCAGCAGCCGATCCCGCTCCAGCAGCGATTCACGCACCAGTTTGAACTCGCCGTTTTCAAGATAACGCAAGCCGCCATGCACCATGCGCGAAAGCGCGGCACTGGCGCCGCTGCAATAGTCGCCCTTTTCCGCCAGCACGACATCGACGCCCTGCAAAGCCAGTTCGCGAAAGACGCTGATGCCGTTGATGCCGCCACCAATGACGAGCACGGCAATGTCCGGCCGGTCACGCAGACCAGCAAGTGTATGGCTACGGTTCATTGGGGCTCTTGCCTTCTTGCTCAGGCATCCATCGCGGTGAGATGCGCTGATGCCGCGGCGTCGATGGCCGCAAGCTCGCTTGCCTCGAGCGTGATCTCGCCGGCCCGCGCATTGTCGAGCGCCTGTTCGGGATTGCGTGCACCGCAAAGGGCGAAAGTGACGCCCGGCTGGGCAAGCGTCCAGGCGATGACGATCTGGGCCATCGATGCCTGGTGGCGTTCAGCGATCGGGGCGATGGCCCCCTTGAGCTTTGCCACCTTTTGCCGGTTATCCATGGAGAAGCGTGGATTGTCTTTGCGCTGGTCGTCGCCGCGGAAGGTGCGCGCTGGATCGACTGTGCCGGTGAGCAGGCCCAGCGCCAGCGACGAATAGCTGAGAGTGGCGATGTCGTGCCTGCGGGTGATCGGCAGCAGGCTGGCCTCGATCTCGCGGTCAATCATCGAATAGCGCTCCTGGATCGCGTCGAGCCGGCCGGCGTCGACATAGCGGCCGAGATCCTCGGCGTTGATGTTGCTTGCGCCGATGGCGCGGATCTTGCCGGCCGATTTGAGCTTCTCCAGCACCGCCATCGTCTCGGCGATCGGTGTCGTCGGGTCCTGCCAATGGGTGATGTAGAGGTCGATATGATCGGTGCCGAGACGCCGCAGGCTCTGCTCGACCTCATAGGCTATGCCGTCGGCGCCGAGATAGCGATGCACCGGCCTGCCGTCCTGGTCGAAGAAATGGCCGCCCTTGCCCGAATGCCAGTTCAGTCCGCATTTGGTCGCGATCACCACCTTGTCGCGCCTGCCCTTGATGGCGGTGCCGACGATCGCCTCACTGCGGCCAAGGCCGTAGGCCGGCGCGGTGTCGATCAGGCTGACGCCCGCGTCGATCGAAGCTTCGATGGCCCGTACGGACTCCTTCTCGTCGGTGCCGCCCCACATCCATCCGCCAATCGCCCAGGTGCCCAGGCCTACGGCCGACGCCGATATGCCGGACTTGCCGATCTGCCGTTGGACTTGTCGAGAGTTCATGCTGCCTCCTGTTCGGCCAGCTCGAGGATCTGGAGCCCGGTGGCCTCGTCCGTGACGATGGTGTCGAGATGGTTTCCGCGCATGGCTGCGAGGATCGGCGCGACCTTGCTGGGTCCGCTCGCGATGCCGATCGAGCGCGGGATGGTGGCGAACTCGTCAAGCGTCAGCGAGACCAGCGAACGGTTGAGCGAGTAGTTGCAGAGCTTGCCCTGGCGATCGATGAGATGGGCGAGCAATTCGCCCGTCGCCCCCGACTTCTCGATCGCCTGGCGGTCGGCATTCGAGGAGGGATGCAGATCGTAGTAGCTGGAATCGTCGGTCAGGATGGAGCCGATACCCACCACCGCGACATCGGCCTCGCGCGCCTTGCGAAACACGTCGGCCACCGAGCTGATGCCCATCAGCATCTCGCGCTGCTGCGCGGTATCGGCAAACAGCGGCGCATGGACTTGGTAGGCACGGCCGCCGAGCCTGTCGGCCATCAGCGAGGCGACGTGATTGACGTCGGTGTAGTGCTTGCCCTGCACCAGCCCGGTGGCGGGGATGATTTCGACGTCGTAGCGGCGCCCCGGCTTGAGACCGGCGACCAGCGCGCTGACACCCTTGCCGCCGGTGATCGAAATGGTGTCGCCGTCCTTGATTGTGTCGAGCAGCAGCCCCGCCGCCGCCTCGCCGACCCGCTGCAGGGCGGTGTGCGGATTTTCGGAGACCGACGGCACCACCATCGCCCGCTCAATGCCGCCCAGCGCCACCAGCCGCGCCTCGAGGTCAACCAGATGATCGATCGGCGACTTGATCTTGATCTCGACGAGGCCGAGCTGGTGGCCACGCTTGATCAGCCGGTTGACCGTCGCGTGCGAGATGCCGAGTTCCACGGCGATCTCGGCCTGGGTCTTGCCTTCGACATAGTGCAGGACAAGCGCCTGGTGCATCTGGCGGACGGCAGCGATGTCGTCGCGGGTGTTGGGAGGAGCCATGGTGTTTGCTTCGGTGCGCTTGAGGTCAGGACTTCTTGCGGTGCAGGAAGTGATCGATCGATACGGCAGCGAGCAAGATGCATCCCTTGATCATGTCCTGCCAATAGACAGAGATATCGAGCAGGATGAGCGAACTTGTCACCACGGAAAGCAGCGCCATGCCGAGGATCGCTCCGAAAACGGTGCCGGAGCCGCCATTGAGCGAAGCGCCGCCGATGACTGCGGCCGCGATGATGTTGAGCTCCATGCCGGCGCCGAAGGTCGGCGTCGCCGCACCGAAGCGCGCCATGTAGATGACACCGGCCAGACCGGCCAGCGTCGAGCACAGCACCGTGACCCAGAACTTCACCTGCTTGGTCCGGATGCCGGAGAACTGCGCGGCCTTTTCGTTGGAGCCTGTGTAGAAGACCTTGCGGAAGGCCGTGGCGCGGCGCAGCAGGAAGTCGAAGATCGCTACCACGACGACGAAGATCAGGATCACATAGGGGATGTTGTTGAAGCTGCCCTGGCCGATCGCCTTGAAGGAAGGCGGCAAGGTGAACAGCGACAATGGCGTGCCCTTGGTGACGACCAGGCACATGCCGCGCACGATGACCATGGCGGCGAGCGATGTGATGAAATGATTGAGGCCTACCACGGTGACGAAGAAGCCCATCGCCGCGCCGATCAGCGCGCTGACGCCGATGCCGACCAGACTTGCCGTCCAGGGGTCGAGCCCGGCGAGGAACAGCGCGCCGGAGACCACCATCGAGAAGCACACGACCGAGCCGACGGAAAGGTCGATGCCGCCGACGATGAGCAGTATGGTCATGCCGACGACGACGATGCCTTCGATGGAGAAGCTCATCAGCATGGCGCGGAAATTGCCCCATGTCAGAAAGTGCGGCGAGGCAAAGCTCATGGCGATGCACAGCGCGAGGATGATGACGATCAGCCCGGCCTCGCGCAGCGATGCGAGGCGAGCGAAATTGATGCGGCGCACGGCGCCGGCGGCCTTGATCTCGGCGTGCACGAGCGCTTCTCCTGATTCCCTAGGCGACATTCTGGGTCCGCCTTTGAATTGAACTGTCCTGGACACCCGAGGCGAGCATGATGATGGCTTCCTCGCCGAGTTCGCCGGCACCAAGTTCGCCGGCGATCCTGCCTTCGCGCACAACCATGACGCGGTCGCACAGGCCGATCAGCTCCGGCAGTTCCGACGAAATGACGACGACGCCGACACCGCTCTCGGCGAGCTGCCGCAGCAGCCTGTGGATCTCGACCTTGGCGCCGACATCGATGCCACGGGTCGGTTCGTCCATGATGATGACCTTGGGGTTGACGGATAGCTGCTTGGCGATGGCGACCTTCTGCTGGTTGCCGCCGCTCAACGTCGAGACGGCGGCCTCGATGCCAGCCATGCGCACGCCGAGCCTGCCGGTCAATTCCCGCGCCTGACGATCCTCGGCCTTGCGGTCGAGCAGGCCGAGTGGCCCCGTCAGCCTGGCGAGGTCGAGCGCTGAAATGTTGGCCGCGATCGGCAGATCGAGGAACACGCCGGAGCCTTTGCGATCCTCCGAGAGATAGACCAGCCCCGCCTTGACCGCATCGCCATAGCCGCGCGGACGCAGTTGCTTTCCGTCGAGCGCAACGTTTCCTGCCGTCATCGATCTCAAGCCGCAGATCGTTTGCGCAATCTCGCTGCGGCCGGCGCCGATCAGTCCGCCTATGCCGAGAATTTCGCCGGCGCGAAGCTGGAGATCGACCTCGGCAAAGCGGTGGCCATCGGAAAGGCCCTCAACCGAAAGCAGCAAGCGGCCAGGTTCTTTCGTCGCCAGCTTGTCGGGGTAGAGCTGGGTGATTTCGCGGCCGACCATCTTGCGCACCACGTCATCAGGCGAAACGGCGGCGACCGGGTCGGTCGCCACGTAGCGGCCATCGCGGAAGACGGTGACACGGTCGCACAGCGAGAATATCTCGGCCATGCGGTGGCTGATGTAGACCACAGAGATGCCGCGCTCCTTGAGCCCCCGCACGATCGAAAACAGGCGTTGCGCCTCGCTCTCGGTCAATGCCGCCGTCGGCTCGTCGAGCATCAGCACCTTGCAGTCGAGCGTCAGCGCCTTGGCGATCTCGACGAGCTGCTGGTTGGAAATGGAGAGGTCGGCGACCCTGATGCGCACCGGAATGGGGGCAAGCAGATCCATGACCTTCTGGGCATCGGCGTAGAGCTTCTGGAAATCCATCAACGGCGCGCGCCGGCTGTTGATCGCGGCCATGTAGATATTCTCGGCGACCGTCGCGTCCTGGCAGAGCGCGATCTCCTGATGAACGAGCGCGATGCCGAGGCGTTGGGCGGCCGCGGGCGTCGGGATCGAAACCCGCTCGCCGTCGATCAGCATGTCGCCCTCGTCAGGCTGTAGCACACCGGCGATCATATTCATCAGCGTCGACTTGCCGGCGCCATTCTCGCCACACAGCGCGTGGATCTCGCCGCGCCGCAGCTCGAAATGCACGTCGCTCAGCGCCTTAACCGGGCCAAATGCCTTGGACAGGCCGCGGATTTCAAGAATGGGCGCCTGAGTCACGCCATGCTCCTGCAATGAACCTGCGGGGGAGGAAGGAGGCCGAAGCCCCCTTCCCGATTGGTCCGGCCTCGCTGAGGCCGGAGCAGCTAGATCGAGGCTACTCCTCGATGCCCCTGGTGCCGCGACGCTTGAGGTACTTGTCCCAGTAGAAGTCGTCGGCATTGTCCTTGGAGACGATGGAGAATCCATTGTCGACGAAGGGCACGCTCATCGGGTTGAAGCCCGAGCGCTTGGCGTCGTTCATCGGGTCGATCAGGTCGGGATGCTTGGCCATCCACAACAGCATGAAGCCCATATAGCCCTGCATGCCCTGGTTCGGATTGACCGAGCCGAAGATCTCGCCGGCCTTGATCATGTCGAGGATCTTGGCATTGACGTCAGCGAGCATGACGCGGATCTTGCCGCCGCCTTCCTTGGCCGCCTGGGCAGCGCCGATGGCCGAGTTGGCCTCCGGCATGAACACCGCACCGAGGTCGGGATGCGCCTGTGCCAGGCTCAGCACCGCCTGATAGGCCTTGGTCGGATCCTGGTTCGAAGCGGCGCGGCCGACGAGCTTCATGTCGGGCCATTTAGCCTCCATGCGGGCGACGAAGGCGTTGACGCGCTTGTCGTGGTTGTCCTGGCCTGGATTCTCCAGCACGGCATATTCGCCCTTGCCGTCCATCGCCTTGGCAACGGCGTCGGCGGCATAGGTGCCTTCGGCGACATTGTCTGACGTGATGTAGGAGACACGCTTGGAATTCGGCGAATCGGCGGCGAAGGTCACCACCGCCGTGCCCTGTTCGATGGCGCGGTTGATCGGCTCGATGAACGGGTCGGAGTTCATTGGGTGCACCAGTATACCGGCCGGCTTTTGCGCCAGCGCCTGGTCGAAGGTAGCGATCTGCTTGTTGACGTCGTATTCCGGCGTGCCCGTATAAGCGGTCTCGCAGCCGAACTGCTGGCCGGCCTGCTTGAACATTTCATAGACCGGGAACCAGTATTCGACGCCCGAGACCATGACGTTCATGACGTATTTTTCACCCGGCTCGCATTTGAACGGGTTGGCGGTTTCGGCGCGTGCCAGCATCGGCCCAAAGCAGGTCGATGCAGCCGCCGCGATTGCAAGCGTGCTCAGAAATTTGCGCAAGTTTCCTCCCTTGGCCGAAGCCATCCTCAATGACCGCCGCAGACGCCCTGCGAACGCTGCCGTATGGATTTGATGAAGCCGGCCTTCCTCCGAAAGCCGACGACCCGGACATTACAGTCCCGGCGCGCTCTGTCAATATAATTCATATAGTGAAATATATTTCATAAGGGATGATAGCGCCTTCCTCTATCGCTACCGCAACCTCGTCGAACGCTTCTTCAGCAAACGCAAACACTTCCGCGCCGCCGCCAGCCGCTTCGAAAAGCACAGCGAAAACTACCTTGCTCTCGTCAAACTCGCTCAGCAAAATCTGGATGCGCTTTATGAGTCGGTGCCTTAGATATCGATGCGCTGTTCGCTGCCGGGGTCGAACAGGTTGACGCTGGCCGGATCGACGGCAAGGGATATCGGCTCGTTTCGCCGGCCAGCAAACCTCGGCGGCAGGCGGGCGATGATCGACTGGTCGCCAACCTGCACCGTCACCATGGTTTCAGGCCCTGTAGGCTCCACAACGTCGATCACCCCGGTGACCGACGCTTCATCGCGCCCGGCCACCTTCAGCTCTTCAGGCCTTATGCCCAGGATCACCGGGCGCTCGGAATCAACCGGCTGCTTGCCGGCCTGCAATGCGACCGATACGCCGCTCGCTGCGAAACGCACGCCATTGGCGTCCGAGACCAGGCGCCCAGGCAGGAAGTTCATTGCCGGCGATCCGATGAAACTCGCGACGAATACGTTGGCCGGCCGTTCATAGATGGTGCGAGGATCGGCAAACTGTTGGATGTGGCCGCCCTTCATCACCGCCACCTTGGTGGCCAGCGTCATCGCCTCGATCTGATCATGTGTCACATAGACGATGCTCGTGACGAGACGCTCGTGCAGGCGCTTGATCTCCGTGCGCATTTCCACACGAAGCTTTGCATCGAGATTGGAAAGCGGCTCGTCGAAGAGGAACAGCTCCGGGTCGCGCACGATCGCGCGCCCCATTGCAACGCGCTGCCGCTGTCCTCCCGAAAGATTGGCGGGGCGCCGGTCGAGCAGATGCGAAATCTGCAGCAGCCGCGCGGCATCGTCGACGGCGCGCTTGCGCCGGTCGGCGTCCACGCCACGCATTTCCAATCCAAAGCCGATATTTCTCTCCACCGACATGGTGGGGTAAAGTGCGTAGGACTGGAATACCATCGCGATGTTGCGGTCCTTGGGCGCGAGATCCACAACCGAGCGTCCGCCGATCAGGATGTCGCCGCCCGACGTGTCGTCCAGGCCCGCAATCATGTTGAGCAGGGTCGACTTGCCGCATCCCGACGGCCCGAGCAGGACCAGAAAGCCTCCGTCCTCGAGCTCGATATCGACCCCGTGAAGCACCTCTACGGAGCCATAGGACTTGCGCACGTCCTTGATGGAAAGTGTCGCCATGCGAATACTCCTAACCTTTGATGGCGCCCGCGGTCAGCCCCTGAACCATGGTTCGCTGGACGATGGCGAAGAGGACGATGACAGGCAGGATGCTGAGAATGCCGCCTGCCGCCAGGACACCCCATGGAAGCTGGAATTCGCCGACCATCAACTGCAGGCCCACGGGCCATGTGCGGGATCCCTGCCCCGTGGTCAGCATCAGCGCGAACAGGAACTCGTTCCAGGCGGCGATGGCGATGAACACCGAACTTGCCACCAGGCCGTTGCGTGCGAGCGGCATGACGATGCGGACCATTGCGCCGAGCCTTGTCGAGCCGTCGATGCGCGCCGCGCTCTCGAGTTCCTTGGGTGCGGAATCAAAGAAACCTTTGAGCATCCACACGAACAGCGGCAAAAGGAAACTCGTATAGGCAAGCGCAAGTCCGAAACGGCTGTCGACGAGACCGACGCCGCGCATGACGACATAAAGGGGAATGATCATCATCACCGCGGGGAACATGCGCACCACGAGATAACCGAGCATGAGCTGCGTTCGGCCGCGAAAGGCGAAGCGTGAAAATGCATAGGCGGCAAGCGTGCCGGTGGCGACGCAGATCGTCACCGTCAGGAAGGTGACGACCAGGCTGTTGGCTATAAGCCGCGGAAAGCCGGACTGCGTCCAGATCGCCACATAATTGTCGAAGGTGACGCGCCTCGGTATGTACTGCATGGTCTGGGTGACAATGTCGGCCTCGTATTTGAGCGATGTCAGAAACATCCAGATCATCGGGCCGATGCAGAACATCGACAGGGTCGCGAGGACGAAATAAGTGGCGATGTTGGCGATCACCCGCCGGCGGCGCTTGCTTTCAATCATCGCCCTCTCCCTTGGTAATCCTCGACAGGCGGATATAGGCCGCCGCGAAGATCATCAGGATCACGAACATGACCACCGACAGCGCGGATGCGTAGCCGAAATTGAATTCCTTGTAGGCGGTCTGGAAGGCGTATAGCGACAGGACCTGCGTGGCATCTCCCGGTCCGCCACCGGTGAGAATGAGGAGCAGATCGGGCGAATTGACCAGACCGATGACGCGCAGGATCACCGCCGCCGCTATCACGGTCTTGAGCATGGGCAAGGTGATCAGCCTGAGCTGCGCCGAGATGCCCGCGCCGTCCACCGCCGCTGCCTTGTAGAGATCTTCGGGAATGCTCTTCAGGCCCGCAAGCAACAGCAGCGCGAAGAATGGAAATCCGTGCCACGCCTCGACGAGGACGGTCGCCGCGAGCGCGGTATTGGGATCCGCGAACCATGCCTTGTAGGTCTGCAGGATGCCCGCGCGAACAAGAAGATCGTTGATGACCCCAAGCCTCGGATCGAGCAGCAGGGCCCACATATGACCCGCCACGACGTTAGGCAGGAAATAGGGAAGCAGGATCAGCACGGCAAAGACCTTCGTGCCGGGCAAATCCCTGTTGAGGGCCGTCGCGGCAAGAAGGCCGAGCGCCAGTTCCAGCACGACGGCCGCAGTGACCCACACGACCGTATTCTTCAGGGCGATCCAGAAGACAGGATCGGACCACATTTCCGCATAATGTTTGAAGCCGACCCAGCCACCCAGCCCGGGACGCGTCAGACGCATCTCACGAAAACTGATGGCCATGCCGTAAAGCGTCGGATAGGCGATCACCAGGAGGATCATGACGAGGCTGGGAAGGAGCAGCAAATAGATCCAGTACCGGGTCTCGGACAGTTCGCCGAGAGCCCGCAAAGGCCGATATCCGCTCGAGCTTGGTGTCATGGATCCGCGATGCGAAGGCATCGTCCCGTTGCGTTCAGGGCATGGCCGCAAGTCGGAGCAGGCCGTGCGGGGGATGTATCAGCGAAGGGCAGCCTCGAGGCCCTGGATCATACGGTCCACGGCCTGTTCCGGTGTCGACTGACCGGTGAGCACCGATTGAAAAGCCGGGTTGACGACATTTTCGGACCAACCCGCCGCGCCGACGAAATTGTTCGGCAGACGACCGAACCCGAGCGTTTCGACCGCCGCGTGATAGATTGGATTGCCGGTGATCCGCGGATCTTGCAGGGCAGCTGCGGAGGCCGGGAAATAGCCCGTGCCTTCGAGCAAGGCCAGGGCAGCTTCGGTCTCGCCCCAGAAACTCACCCAGCGCCAGGCAGCCTCTATATTGTCTTCCTTCATGATGCCATTGCCGGCGTAGGCAACGCGAGCGATATGCGCCTTCGGACCAGCCGGCATGGGCGCGGTCGAGAATTGCTTGCCCTGCTTCATCGCGGCCGAGATTTCATTCAGCGAGCCGGTGTGGTGCCACACCATTGCCGTCTGCCCGGTGCGGAAGCCCTCCATGATCTGGCGGTAGCTGTCGTTGGGCGCGCTCGGCGGCACGACCTTTTCCTTCAGGAAGAGATCGGAATAGAACGTGATCGCCTCGATCGCCGCGGCCCTGTCGATGGCTGGCTGCCCATCCTTGACGATGGGCGAACCGAACGCCTCCATGACATCGATGACATATTTGAAACCGCCGGCGCCGGCGCGCATGCCGAAGGCATATCTACCCTTCGACGGATCGGTCAGCTTGCGGCAGGCGTTCAGGAATTCGTCGAAATTCCGGGGCGGCCCGGCCAGTCCGGCTTCCTCGAAATAGTCGGCGCGGTAGTACATCCAATCGACGAAGGCGAAGGCGGGAACCGCGTAGATGGCGCCGTTGCTGGAAAGCCCGGTCCAGCGATTTTCGGGGAAATTGGCCTTGCCCTTCCAGCCGTTCACCCGCTCGGTAAGATCGACCAACCCCTCCATCGCGGTAAGATCAGCGAACCGCTCGGCGATCACCATGGCGGTATCCGGCCGGCCACCGGCCAGCACGGCCGAAGAGACCTTCGCCATATATTCGGAGTTCGGGATGTTCTCCTGCGTCACCGCCACATCGGCATTCGCCGCCTGAAACAATGCGATAATCTTCAGCAGGCTGGCCATTTCCGACTGGCTGGTGAAATGGTGCCAGTAACTGATGGCACTCGCGGCGCGGGCGCCGCCGATATGCCCTGCCATCGCCAGGGCCGCCGAACCCATGAGAAACTGCCTCTTGTTCAACTGCATGCGATCTCCTCCAAGATATCAGATCATCAATCTGATCGATCAGTTGAAGTTTGGGTAGCATCCTTTCCCACGCCATGCAACCGCCCCGGAGCGCAACTGGGCAAAGCAACGGATCGGCATTGACGTGTCAGACAAGACCCAGGCTTCGCTGCATCGCCGCCTGGAAATGCGCCTGCAGTTTTGCCTCGGCGGCGTCGGCATTCCTTGTGCCGCAAGCCTCGAGGATGTCGAGGTGCTCCTTGAGCGTCCGGATCATGATGGGTGTCGTGATCTTCCTGTCGAGCCGCAGCAGGCGCAGATAATTGTGCATGCGCCGATAGGTGCTGTCGATCAGGGGATTGCGCAGCGCGGCGATGACCGCGCCGTGCAACTCTCCCTCCAACGCGTCCATCTCCTCCAGTTGTTCCTTTCCGAGACCATCGCGCTCCACGCGTCGAAGCAGCCTGGAATGCCGGATTTCCAAGGCATTCATAACGGCTTCATCGCCCTGTTCGGCAAAAACACGGACCGCCGCGCGCTCGACGATGGAGCGGAATTGGTAGGTGGCACGCGTAAGCTCCAGGCCTGGCCTGACGAACTGGATGCCGGAGCGCGGGTGGATGGTCAGGATCCCTTCCGCTTCAAGGACACGTAGGGCGTCGCGAAGCGGGGCAACAGGCACGTCGACGATCGCGGACAGCTCGTTTTGCGAGATGAATGCCCCGGCCGGAACGCGCCGGTCGAACAGGCCCTCCAGGATTCGTTCATAGGCGACGTCGCTCATGCGGGCGGCCGCCATGAGGGGAGAAGAGTCAGTTTTTGCTTTGCCCGCCACTTGCGGCCCCTCCATTGGTTCGGTAGTAAGATACCATCTGATAGATCAGTTTGATATCGTAACCGATCAGAAAGCCCCTGTGATGAGCCTTTCGCATTTTCGTATAACCCGATTTCAGTTCGCTCGCGACCGGGTAATCGGGGACAGTCAGGTTCGGGCGGACGATGTCAACGTCGCTGCGCTGGAACTCGTTTCCGAAAGTGGCGAGGTGGGGCTGGGATTCATCCAGACGCTCTTCAATCCACTGCCTGATCAGCAGGAGATCGAGAGCGTTTTCGGACATGAGGTCTGGCCGACCCTAAAGGGAAACAGGGCGATCGCCCTGGTCCACCGAGTGAACCGCCCGCGCGGCGGCAATCAGCGGGCTTACTCCCTGCCCTTTCACGAGGCTGTTCAGGTAGCGCTTTGGGATCTTGCGGCGAAGGAAGCCGGCCTGCCCCTGCATGTCTTGCTTGGCAGTCGCCGCAACCGGGTGAAAGCGTATGCCAGCGGCCTCGATTTTCACCTCGACGACGATGCCTTCGTCTCGTTGTTCTCCCATGCGGCGTCGATTGGCTACTCGGCTTTCAAGATCAAGGTCGGCCACCGGGATTTCGACCGCGATCTGCGGCGCCTGGAATTGTTGAAGGCCTGTGTGCCGGCCGGGTCAAAAGTCATGATAGATCCGAACGAGGCCTGGACCTCGAAGGAGGCGCTCACGAAATTGGTGGCGATCCGCGAGGCCGGTCACGAACTTCTGTGGGTCGAGGATCCGATCCTGCGTCACGACCATGAAGGGTTGAGAACACTCAGGCATGCCGTCACATGGACCCAGATCAACAGCGGCGAGTATCTGGATCTCCAGGGCAAACGGCTGCTCCTGGAAGCCCATGCGGCCGATATGCTGAATGTCCACGGCCAGGTGACGGACGTCATGCGCATCGGCTGGCTAGCCGCCGAACTCGGGATACCGGTCAGCATCGGCAACACGTTCCTGGAGGTTGGCGTGCATATGGCGGTCGCGCTTCCCGAGGTCGAATGGCTGGAATATTCATTTCAGAACTTCGATCATCTGGTAGAACAGCCCATCGAAATCCGGGACGGCTACGCCTACGCGCCCGATCGGCCAGGCCATGGATTGGTGCTGTCGGAAAAAGCGCGCGGCGAATGGACCAGGCCAAGGCGCCTGGCAAGGTCGGAGCTTGGCGCCGCGCCGGAAAATCCACGCCTTCCTGTGAAGCATCAGGGCAGCTGACGCCCAGACCAGAGCCGCGGCGCTCGTCCCGTCACCGCCGCCGATTCAAACCCGCTCATCGGCACGCCATTCCGCCCCAGGGCTCCCAACGGCACCGAGGAGGCCTTACATCCACGCCTAGAGCGTTTCACCGTTTCATGGAAACGGCGAACCGCTCTAACGCTTTGTTTTGACGCAATTCCCCAGGGAAAGCGCTCACACTTTTCCTGAAATTGCTCTAGCCGCGTCTCAGTGTGGTCCGAACGGGGCCATTTCGAGGCAACAGAGATTTTACTTGGCTTTACGAGGCTTGGACCGGCGAGGGATTGCCAGCACGGCAGACAATCTTCAATCTTTTGAAGGCAGTAAATCAGGCAGGTATCGGAGATAGTCATACTTGCCGAGATGCTGGCACGCCGGCCAAACGGCCTGCGAGACCCTTGCCCAGATCGGCAGACGCTCTACACGAGCGTTCCGATACGCTGCCATGTGGCTTCAGCGGTTCTGCGGCCTTTCGCATGAGGTGCCTGAGGTCGGCAAAGATTGCTTGATGGGATCGAGATCGCGGTCGTAGGCGGCCGAACGTCCTTTTATCGACCGGGCAAGGTCAAATCGATCTCGGTAATGTGCCAGCGGCCGAGATTGGCGGTGTAGAGTTTGTTGCCCTTAAATGCGATGTTGGTGGGGTGCGCGAGCGTCGTCGCGGCCGAATCCTCGATCAGTATCTCGAGTCCCCGGTCCTCGCGCCAGCTGTAGATCCGGCTGGGCTCATAGCATGAAATGAACAGCGAGCCATCCGGGGCGAAGGCTAGACCATCCGGGACGTTATGCACATCTTTGATAACGACCCGTCGCGACCCAGCCGCACCGTCGGCAAGGATTGGCACGTAGCTGACACACGACGCATTGCTTTCCACCACATAGAGCCCGCTTCCCTCCGGCGCCATGGCCATGCCATTGGCGAAGGACATCGGCTCCTGACACCACAGACGTCCCTCGCCCGTTTTGAGATCGTACCGGAAGATGCCGGAACGATTGTCTTCGCCAACGCTATCCGACACGTAAAGCCAGCCTCTCGCCTCGTCGACGATAGGATAATTCGGCACGCGGATGCCGGAAGACGCGAAGTGCTCCATGCGCGCGGTCGCGGCATCCCACCGAAAGATCGCGGCATATCTGAGATCGCAGACAAAACAATTTCCCAAATCGTCGAAGGCTATGCCGAGCAGAAAGCCATCCGTCCCGCCCATACGTTCGACCGAGCCGCCGTCGGCGGCCAGCCGCAGGAGGTCGCCGGTTTCGGTGCCGCACCAGATCGACCCGTCGCGGTGGACGGCCACGCCTTCCGGGTGCGCGACGCGAGGGCTGGTGAAGATGCCGTCGAAGAAAACGCGCGCGGCGGACATATCGAGCAACGGCTTTACCATGGGGCCCTCAGCTTGCGATGTACGATCTCTGTGCCGCGATGCAGCGTCCGACCATCGCGCGGTCGGCGGCGAGGATCTCGGCGATCAGCGCACCGCGTTCCTTGGCGCTGACAAATTCGAGGCGACGCAGGCCAAGCGGGTCGATGCGATTGCGCAAAACGGCGAGCGTATCGCGGGAAGGCAAGGGAACCTCCCGGCAATCGTCGTCGAAGCTCACCGCAAACCCGGTGGCGTCGCGGATCTGCTGCCGCATGACGCCTGGCATGGTCTCAATGACGATCAATTCCCGGGATACCGGGTCGAGCCGGAAGACGCAGAGATCGGTAAACACCAGCGCCTGGCCGGTCCGATAGCCCATCGGCTCCCGCTCTGCCGGCGTCAGTAGCCCGCGGGCGGAACTCGCGATCTCCACCTCATCCACCAGCGACTGAACCGAATGACGAGGAATGTAGAGCAAATAGTCGCGGTGCATGTTGGCAACGTCGGCCATGCCTCCCTGCCCCGGCAGCCGAATGAGGCCGCCGCTCGGTTTGCGCAGCGCGATGGTGTTGACCTGGCCGCGCCGGTCGACCTGCGCCGCGCCGACAATCTCATGCGTGACGGCACCCGCCTGATAGTAGGTCGAATAGGTGTCGTCGCCGCCGGCATGCGTCACCGCCGTCTCGCAATCCAGGCTTTCGATCAGCGACAGGATCATCGGGCTCGGCTGAATGTCCAGATGGCCGCAACTCATTGTCGCAATGATCATGTCCGGCGCGTGCGTCGCCTTGGCCAGCCGGTAGGCGACGTTGGCTAGTGGCGACACCGCGCCCGCGCTGGCAAAGCTCTCATTATCGAGTTCGGCGGCAATGCGAGCGGCAATGATCTCGTCGACGGATGGGGTCTTTTTCTCAGGCGCGAGCGAGGGCACGGCGATGACCGTTTCAGCACGGACTCTCGCAGCGTCTTGAACGGGAGCCGGCATGCCCTCTGACGGCAGGAGGAGATTGTGCGCCAGAGGCGTTTCCCTGGCCGCGAATGCCTCCGACAATTTCTGATAATCCGTGACATAAAATGGCAGACAGGATGCCGGATAGGCGCCGCCTGGTGCCAATGCGATGGCCGAAACCTGATTGCGAGTGAGAATGCTCTGGCGCCCGTCCAGCCGCAGCGCCCCAACCGGGACGATTTCCTCGACCGTGACCAGTACCTGCCGCGCGGCACCCGCCATAGCGAAGTCCAGTGCACGCGGCCCGATGATCTGGACGTTGCCGCTTTCATCCGCGCGCTGAGCGTGGGCGACGAATGTATCGAGCCGCAGCGGCGGGATAAATCCGGTAGCGGCCCCTGAAATCGGATCGGGCCTGCCGCTCGCACCCGGTACTCGCGCCAGCATGTCGGATCCATCCGGCAGTTGGAACGGCATTGACGGCAGGTTCTGCTGCGCCGCCCGCAGCGCCTGGATCATCGCCAGCGCCGTCCAGTCGCGAACCGGTATCGCAGCGGTCTCGGCCACCGCACGAAAACGCGGCGGAAGGCCAAAAATGTCGAGGCTGGAAAAGCAGAGGTCTATTTCCGCTACCGCATTGGCCTCGAGCAGCAGTTCGAGCGGCAAGCCGCCAGCCCAGCAAACATAGCGCAGGTCCTTGATGCCGGACCGGGCGATCGCGCGCAGCAATGCGACCGGCAGGCGGGCAAAATGGTGGCCGCCGACCCCGAAGGAGTCACCCTGGCAGACCATAGCCGCCAGTCCCTCGACATCGGTGAAGCGTGGCCGGTTCGGCTTGACCAGGGACATTGCGGCATGATCTTTCACAGCGCGGATGCCTCGATGCGGTAGCGGGTCACGAACGGCTTTTCGGGCGAGAATTCCAGTGCCGTCGCAATGCCGGATTGGGCGACCGGGTTGTCGGCCAACGCGGTAGCCGGGCCGAGCCCAAAGGGCGAGCAGATCGGTTCGATACCGATGGCGACATGACGCCCATTCCAGGGGGCCGCCTTGCGGCCGCGATTGGAATACCAGAGCAGCAGGCTCGGGAAATGTTCCTTCTGCCAGGAGAGCGCTACCCGGTAGCCCTCCTCGTGATTGACGAGCGCTGCCATACCGTCGGCACCCTCGATCTGCAGCAACTCCTCCGTGGCGGCAGCCAGGGGTAGCCGCGAGGCATCGACCACCTTTCCTGTGCGCGATGGCACGGCTGTCAGTTCGGAAAAAGTTCTATCCGGGGCAAACAGCGCTGCGCCGGGTTCGACATCGTGCGGGTAGGTCCGGCCTTCGTCGAAGCCACCGAGTTCCAGCGTGGCGCCGCCTGTCTCGAACGGCAACCGGAACACCGGGTGCAGGCCGATCGGCAAGCGGCAGGCACGGCGAACGACGATCTTGAGTTCAAGGTCTATGGCCGGCGACGACGGATCGGGCGTAATCGTCCGCTCGACATACTCGACCGGGCTTCCTTGGGGATAGGCCAGCATCAGCGACAGTGATCCGCTCTTGCTGTCGCGCCATGTCCAGTCATGATTGGAACTATGGCCATGGACTTCTTCGCCAGGCTCCGGCGGACCCATCACGCAGGCCCAGTTCTCCGGCCATCCTTGCGCAGGCACCGAATAGCCGAACGGCACGCAGGGCCATTCGCCGCGCAATCGGCGCAGAATGCCCGGCAGCACCTCCGCGCCAGGCTCGTTCGCCCATGGTGCGACATGCATTGGTGATATCTGCTGGCCATTCGCCAGCAAGAACGTAACAGGCGCCAGCATCGCGCCGAGCCGCTGGACGGTCAGCGCGCCATGCGCCCAGCCCAGCCCGCGATAGTCCTCGCCACTTTTCACGGCTCGGCCTTCTTCACCGGCGCAGCACTCCGGTCAGCGAACTCCTTGATGCGCTGCTGACCAATCTCGCCGCGGTAGAGGTCACCCAATATGCCGCGCTCCATGGCCAGACCATCAGCCAGATGGCCCGACAGGGCATGCGCGGTCAGCATCTTCAGGCCTTCTATCGCCGCGGCGGGCTCGGCGGCGATCATCTCCGCCAGTTCCAACGCGCGTGGCAGCAGCCGGCCGACATCGACGATCTCGTTGACCAGGCCGGCGGCAACGAATTCGGAGGCCGGTAAGATGGCCCCGGTCATCAGCAGGAGGTTGGCGCGGTTCCGGCCAAGCTTGGCGACGCTGCGCTGCGTGCCGCCACCGCCGGGGATCAGTCCGAGCTTGATCTCGGGCAGCCCGAGTTTTGCAAATTGGTTCGCGATCACGATGTCGCAGCACATCACCAGTTCCATGCCGCCGCCCAGCGCGAAACCGTTGACCGCCGCGATCACCGGCTTGCGATTGTTCTCGATGGCCGCATACATGCGGGTTCCGGCGGCTTGGAACGTATCGAATTCAGGTCCCGTCTGTGCGGCATATTCCTTGATGTCGGCGCCGGCCATGAAGCCGCGCCCCTCACCGGTGACGACGATCGCACCAACGCCGGCATCTTCCGAGAGCGCCTCGAAGGCTTCGGTGATCTCGCCTTGCATCAGCCGGTTCATGGCGTTGAGCTGGTTGGCGCGTCGGAAGGTGACCGTCGCGACGCGGCCCGAGGTTTCGACCGTCAGTGTCTGGTAGTCGCTCATCGTCAGGCCGCGTCTACAGTCATGTCACCGGACGCTTCCAGCGCGGCAATCTCGTCCTTCGACAGGCCGAACTCGGCCAGGATTTCGCGGCCATGCTGGCCGACGAGCGGCGCCGGGCGCTCGATGGTTGCCGGCGTCTCGCTCATCTTGACCGCCGGTGCGACCACCCGCACTTTACCGCCGCGCGGATGATCATAACTGGTGATCATACCCATATGCCTGACCTGCGGATCCTCAGCCGCGCGGCGGATGTCCTTCACCTCGGCGCACCAGATGTCGACCGCCAGCAGCCGTGCCAGCAGATCCTGCGTGGCAAATTTCTTCGTCTCGGCGTTGACCTTCTCGAACACCTCGTCGCGCTTGTCGAACAGGGTTTTCAGTTCGTCATAGATGGCAAGCTGGGGCGCATCGAGCACCTCGTAGAGCGTCTTGAACGGGCTCATGGCTATCGATATGTAGCCCCCATCCTTCGTCTCGTAGATGCCGAACGGCGCCTGCATGCCGGGATGGCCGATACCGGAATTGGGCCGCACGAAATCTTCGCCGAGGTTGAGCACGGCGACATATTCCTGGTTGAGATGCGCCATCAGGCCGGCCAGAAGATTGACCTCGATCTTCTGGCCCTTGCCGGTCTTCTCGCGATAGTAGAGCGCCGACAGGATGCCGTAGACCATGTTCATGGCACCGATCTGATCGGCGAGGCCGGCGCCGGCGGGAACCGGCGCCTGATCGCCGCGGCCGGTGTTGGCAATCAGCCCGGCGAGCCCTTGGATCAGCATGTCCTGGCCGGGACGCTCGACATAGGGGCCCTCCTCGCCATAGCCGGACCCAGAGCAGTAGATGATGCGCGGATTGACGGCCTTGAAATCCTCATAGCCATAACCGAGCTTGGCCAGCACGCCGGGCCGGAAATTCTGCACAACCACGTCGGCGTTCTTGGCCATCTCCATCAGGATTGCATGCACCTTGCGGCTCTTCAGGTTGAGCGCGATGGAGCGCTTGTTGCGGTTCCAGGCAAGGAAATTCGGGCTCTCCGAGCCGCCGACCCATTTGGCGAAGAAGGTCATGCCGCGGAACATATCGCCGGCCCCGGCGCGCTCGATCTTGATGACATCGGCACCCATATCGCCGAGCAGTTGCGTGGCGAACGGCCCTTGCAGCAGATGGCTGAAGTCGAGGATGCGGACGCCTTCGAGGGCCTTGTTCATTTCATGTCTCGTTTCGTTTTCAAAGCAGTTCGGGGACGTAGCGTGGGGCGGCGGTCAGCCCGCCGTCGACGCGCAGATCGGTGCCGGTGGTGAAGCCGGCGGCATCGGAGGCGAGGTAGACGGCGGCTTCGGCCACTTCGGATGGCTCGCCGATGCGGCCGAGCGGATGCATCTTGACCCAGGCTTTGGCGAGGTTGCCGCCGATTTCCTTGACCAGCCTGTCGTTCATCGGCGTGTTGATGGTGCCCGGCGAGATCGAATTGACACGGATGTTCATCGGTCCGAACTCGACCGCCATCTGCCTGGTCATCGCCATCACCGCGCCCTTGGCGCCGGCATAGGCGGTCCAGCCATCGAGGCCAATATGGCCCTGCGCCGAGGCCATATTGATGATCGAGCCAGACTTTTGCGCGATCATGTGCGGCAGCGCGTATTTGCAGCAGCGAAACACGCTGGTCAGGTTCACCGCGATCAGCCGGTGCCACTGCTCGTCGGTCATCTCGTGCACCGGCATGCCGCCGATGGCGACGGCGGCGTTGTTGACGAGGATGTCGAGGTGCCCGGTCTTGGTGACAGCGCTGTCGATGAGGCCTGCTATGTCGGCCTCTTGCGAGACGTCGCAATGCACATAGTCAGCCTCGTAGCCAGCCGCGCGCAGTGCGACGGCGAAATCCTCGCCCGCCCCGTCGGCGATGTCACCGAGGAAGACATGCGCCCCTTCGCGCGCCATCGCCTGCGCGATCGCGTGGCCGATGCCGTCGGCGGCACCGGTGATGACAGCGGTTTTTCCCGCAAGACGAGTCATGTCAGCCTCCATTCGCGCGCCGGCGCTTTGCCTCGTCGAGGGCGACGGCGGCGATGATGATCATGCCGGTGATGACAAGCTGCCATTCCGTCGGCAGGCCAAGCCCGCGCAGGCCGTTGGACAGGAACTGCAGGATCAGCACGCCTAGCGCCATGCCCGTCAGGCTGCCGATGCCGCCGGCAAGGCTCACCCCGCCGAGCACCGTCGCGGCGACCACCTGGAATTCGAAATTGAGCCCCGCCGTGTGCTGCGCCGAGCCGACGCGTGCCGCCAGGATGATGCCGGCGACCGTGGCCAGCAACGCACTGATGATGAAGCAGATGAACTTGACGCGCCGCACATCGTAACCCGCCAGCCGCGCCACTTCCTGATTGCCGCCGACGGCATAGATCTGCCGCCCGAACGGTCGGTGCTGCATCATGTAGGCAAAGACGGCGAGCAGGACGATGGCGATGACCGCCGAATAGGGCAGGACGTTGAACAGCCGGCCATCCGACAGCGCGATGAAGCTGTCGAGACTGGCATCGTCCGGGATGGCGCGCTGGCCGGTGTAGAGATAGACGCCGCCACGCATGATGAACATCGTGCCGAGCGTCACGATCAGCGAGTTGATGCCGGCATAGGCGGTGAGATAGCCGTTCACCACGCCAATAATCAGCCCAAACAGCAGCGCGCCGCCGATGCCGAGCAGCAGCGAATTGGTATCGTTCATGATAATGATCAGCGGCAGCGCGATGGTCGCCAGCAGCGAACCGATGGAGATGTCGACCTCGCCGGAAATGAAGACGATGGCGCAGCCGATGCCAGCGATCAGCGGCAGTGACGCCTGGCCAAGCACGTTGGTCAAATTGCGCACCGAAAAGAAATTGTCGACCGTCACGGAGAAGAACGCCAGCACCAGGACAAGGCAGACGAGCAGCGCCACTTCCTGCCGGGCAAAAAGCCGCGCCAGCGGGGACGGCTGGGCCTTTGTGGAAGCCATGCTTGCAAGGCTCATCGCTTGCTCCCTTCGAAGAGGCGGGGCAGATCGCCAAATGTCATCGTCCTACCCGATCGCTGCATTGAGGATCTTCTCCTGCGTGGCTTCCTCGCGCGACATGATCACGGTCAGGCGGCCCTCGCACATCACCGCGATGCGGTCGGCGAGACCGAGCAACTCCGGCATCTCGGACGTCATCATGATGACCGCCAGGCCTTCGCCGGCAAGGCGGTCGATCAGTGCAAAGATTTCAGACTTGGCACCGACATCGATGCCGCGTGTCGGCTCGTCGACGACGATCACCTTCAGGCCCCGCATCAGCCAACGCGCGATCAGCACCTTCTGCTGGTTGCCGCCCGACAGATTCTTCACCTGCTGGAACAGGCTGGGGGTCTTGATGCGGAAGCGGTCGACATAGTCCTGCACCGCCCGGTGCTCCCTGGCCTTGTCGACGAACCCCAGGCGGGCGAAGGCGCCTAACGAAGCAAGACTGGCATTCTGGTAGACGGGCAGTTCACCCATCAGCCCCTCGCTCTTGCGATCCTCGGTGAGCAGGCCAATGCCAAGCTTGACGCCGGTGCGCGTATCGTGTGGGGCCAGCCGGATGCCGTCGACAGTTATCGTGCCCGACGTGATCGGGTCATAACCGACGATCGCCTTGGCGAGTTCAGTGCGTCCCGCACCCATCAGGCCGAAGAAGCCGAGCACCTCGCCGGCGCGCGCCTCGAAGGACACGTCGTGCAGCTTCTTCGCCGTGCTCAGTCCTTCCACCGACAGGGCAATCCTGCTGCCGGCCGCCCCGCGCTGACGGGGAAACAGACTGTCGATACGCCGGCCGATCATGTCCTGGATCAGCGTATCGTTGGTGTGCTCGCCGATCGGCTTGGTCGAGATATGGCGCCCGTCGCGCAGCACCGTCACCGTGTCGGCGATCTCGAACACCTCGTCGAGCTTGTGGCTGACATAGACCACCGCGATGCCGAGGGCCGCGAGCCTGCGGATTACGGTGAACAGCAGCGACACTTCATTCGGCGTCAGTGAGGATGTCGGCTCGTCCATCACCACGACCCGAGCCTCATGGGCGAGCGCGCGGGCGATCTCGACCATCTGCTGCTGGCTGACCGGCAATGATCCCGTGCGCGCCGCCGGATCGACATTGAAGCCGATGCGGTTAAACAGGGCGGCAGAATCGGCGCGGATCTTCTTCCAGTCGATCGAGCCCATTTTGCCGGTCGGATAACCTTCGAGGAAGATGTTTTCGGCAACGGTGAATTCGGAGATCAGCGCAATCTCCTGGAACACGACCTTGATGCCTTCCTTCAAGCTGTCGCGCGGCGACTTGATGTCAACCTCGCGCCCGCGCATGCGGATGGTGCCGGCTTCCTTGCCGTAGACCCCGGCCATGATCTTGATAAGCGTCGACTTGCCGGCGCCGTTCTCGCCCATCAAGGCATGGATCTTGCCGGCCTCCAGGGTGAAGTCGACATTTTCCAGCGCCACGACACCCGGGAAGCGCTTGTCTATGCCCCGCAGTTCAAGCGCCGGCACATTTCCATCGATGGCCGCGCCTTCGCTTGGGTGGAGAAAATCAACGGACATTGGCTCTGTTCCGGATGATGTCGAGATAGGTGGCCAGGATGATGACGACGCCCGGCACCACCATCTGCAGATCCTGGTTCAAGCCGAGAATGATGATGCCGTTGTCGATCACCTTCAGCACCAGCACGCCGAGCAAGGTGCCGAACAGCGACCCACGGCCGCCGAGCAGGCTGGTGCCGCCGAGGATGACGGCGGCGATGACCGTGAGTTCGAAGCCGCGGCCGGCTGTCGGCTGCCCGGCATTCATCAGCGACGACAGGATCATGCCGGCAACGCCGACGCAAAGGCCGGTGACGACAAAGGCAAACAGCTTGAGGCGCTCGGAGCGCAGGCCGGACAGGCGCACCGCCTTTTCATTGGCGCCGACCGCATAGAGGTAGCGGCCAAGCGTGGTGAAGCGCAGCGTCACATAGGCAACAACAAAGATCAGGGCCGCCAGGATGACGGGCACCGGCACCGCGCCGACATAGCCGGCGCCAAGATCGGTGAAGCTGGCCAGCTGATTGTGGTTCTGCACCGCCTCTCGCGTGAACAGGTAGACGCCACCCTGCAACATCATCATCGTGCCGATGGTGGCGATCAGCGAGTTGACCCTGAGCCGGGTGACGACCAGGCCGTTGAACAGGCCGACGCCAGCGGCAAAGGCAAGTGCCGCCAGCATGCCGAGTGCAAGACTGTGGGTGGAATTGAGCACCGCCATGCCGATACAGCCGACGAAGGCGAGCGACGCGCCGACCGACAAGTCGACCTCGGCGGTGATGATCAGCATGGTCATGCCCGAGGCAACGATCAGCACCAGCGCGCATTGGCGCAGGATGGCGATGATGTTGGCCTCCGAATAAAATTGCGGCGCCGCGATCGAGATGGCGATGCACAGCACCGCCAGTATGACACCCAGCACAAGCTGGCTGCTGCCCAGCAACTGGCCGCCGATAAAGCGCTTTGGCGCGGAGGCGTGTGTGAGTTCGCTCATCTCAGTCCATTCCGGGCCGATTGCCAAGAGAGCCCTTCCCGCTTTGCGGGAAGGGCGGGGGGCCGGCCTTACTTCTTCAGATCAGCCGAGGTCTTCATGCACTTCGCCGGTGGCTGCAGCGCGTTGACGGCATCCCATTTGATGGTGCGGGTCTTGCCGTCATAATCGTAATATTTCTTCCAGTCCTCGCCGTTCATGGGCGCGGTGGGGCTCACGATGTGCTCCGGCACTTCCTCGTTGTTGAAGAGCTTGACCGCGGCGTCGATTGCCGTGAAGCCTTCCTTCTCCGGGAACATCGCGGCCTCGATGCGATAGGACGGCTCGTTCTGCATGGCGTTGATGAAGGCAAGCCCTTCGCCGCCGGTGCCGACGGTGAGCAAGCCATCCTGCGACTTTCCGGCCGCCTTCCAGGCCTGCAGGCCGCCGAGCGATGACGAGTCGTTGATGCCGTAGATGATGTTGATGTCGGCGTTCTTGGCGAGTGCGGCCGAAGACACTTCAAGCGCGCGGTCCGGATTGCCACCGCCGTCAAGGTCGTGGACCATGACGGCGTCAGGGACAATGGTCTTCAGCCCGTCCATGAAGCCGTGCGAGCGCAGCACCGTGGCGGAAAGCAGGGGAAGGCCGACATTCATAACCTTGGCGACGCCACCGAGCTTCTCCTTGGCGTATTTGCCCGCCTCAACGCCGGAGAAATAGCCCGTGTCGTAGTCGCAGATGGCGACCATCGTGGTCATGCCCTTGACCGGGTTGCCCTCGAGCACCACGGGGATGTTGGCGGCCTTGGCCTGACGCAGCAGCGGCACCACGCCTTCTTCATTCACCGGGGTGATGATCAGCACGTCAACGCCCTTGGCAATGAAGTCCTCGGCCGCGGCGACCTGCTTGGATATATCGAGATTGGCGTCCTGTACCTCGACCTCGATGCCGAGCTCCTTGCCATGAGCCTTCATGCCCTTGATGACGTTCTGGTACCACTCGTGAGTGGCATAGTTGGTGACGTAGCCGATGCGCTTGGGCATGTTCTCGGCATGCGCGGCCGCAGCACTCATGGCCAGCGCAGCCGCGGATGCAAATAGGATTGACTTGGACCAGTACATGTTTCTTCTCCCAGGTTTATCGCTTTTGTTAATCGCTGAACGGGTAGTCCCGCCGTTCCGGGTCGGCACGTAACGGAGCGGTAGCTTCGCCCCAGCCAAGCGCCGCCGATATCTTCTCGGCGGCGGCTCGGGTGCGTTCGAAGACGGTTTGCCGGTCGAACCGCGCCGCCTTCTGCGGCAGCAGCGGGACGGTAAGCGCGGCGACGACGCCGCCGGTGTGATCGCGCACAGGCATGGAGATGTTGGTGCAGGCTTCGACCGCCAGGGAAGCGCGCATCTCGTAGCCGAGTTTGGCTACGTCGTTCAGCCGCGCCTCGATTTCCGCGCGCGTGCCCTGCCCTTCGCCGGCGGCCACGATGCGCTCGACAATGCGATCACGCTCGGCGCGGTTCGAATGGGCGAGCAGCACCGCACCCGAGCTGGTCTCGAGGATCGGGAAATGCGATCCAAGCGCAACCGAGTAGCGCATCGGCAATGGTGAATCGATCTGCAAGACGACCAGCGCGTTCTGACCTTCGCGCACCACGAGGTGACAACTTTGGTCGGCATTGGCGGTCAGTTCGCGCATCACCGGCAGCGCGCATTCGACCAGCCGGTTCACCGGTGGATGCATGTGCGCGAGTTCGAACAGTTTAAGCGACAGTCGGAAGCGATCCGACTGGGTGCGGAAGATGTAGCCGCGTTTCTCCAGCAAAAGCAGGATACGGTAGATTTCGTGAATGGAACGCCCGAGGCCAGCCGCGATCTCGGTCTGGGTCAGCGTTTCGACGCTGGCGGCCATGAACTCCAGGACGTCGAGCGCCTTGTCCACTGCCGGCACGCGATAGCCACTGCGGCCGCCTTCGGCTTCGTCGAGCGTTTCGGCAATACTGGCGGCCATCACGCGACGCTCCGTTCCGGTTGCCTGGTTTCGCGATAGAGGCGATTGACGTGGTCAGCGAGTTCGGCCGCCGATATGTCGCCGGTGATGGCAGCGGCGGCATGCGGTGCGCATTCGCGGAAGAAGGCGATGAAGCCGGGATGCGTCGGACGCAGGTAAGACGAGGCGATCGTCCGCAGCGTCGAACTGAAGAAATCGCCCGAGAGATTGTTGACCCCGGCGTCCATCCAGGCCGCCCGCGATCCCGGCTGCCCGCCCGACTTCACATAGTCGCCTCGCTGATATTCGGGCGAGCATAGGAACAGTGCGTAGTCGATCGCGGCCTGCTTGTTTTTCGACCGGGCGCTGACGCCGATGCCGGCACCACCGAGCAAGGCACCGGCGGAGTGGGGGGTCGGCACGTCGGAGAAGCGCAGATATGGCCCGTCGTTCTTCGCCGCGTAGTTCACATAGCCGAAGGCGAACGGCACATAGACCACGTCATCATGCGCGATCATATGGTCATAGCAGCGGATCGGGTTCCATTTGCCTGAGCTGGGATGCGACAGCGCCGCAAGCTCCCGCAATTGCCCGATGGCCTGTTCGATCGCTTCCCTGGCAATGAATTGCTCGCCGTCTTCCTGCGGATGGCCGAGCGTCAGAAGCATGCACATGGCATCCGTCGGCACCGAGGGCAGGCCGAGCCACTTGTCGTCCTTGCGCACACGCCGGCCAAGTTCCACCACCTCATCATGCGTGCGCGGCACCGATCCGTAACGCTTGAGGAGATCCGGACGGTAGGACGCGACCTGGCAGGCGGCATCGATCGGCAACGCCCACTGGCGTCCGCTCTTTTCGTAGGAACGCCAAGACGCACCGACTGAATCGCGTTCGAAGAAACGGATTTGCTCGACCGATAGATAGGCGTCGAACGGAACCATAAGCGCATCCTTCGCGATGTCGCCGATGAAAGGGTGGTCGAACACGACCAGATCGTAAGTGTCGAGCACCGGGCCGAGCGCGCCCTCACCGAATTCATAGAGGCTGCGGCGGTCCCATTCGATTTCCAGGCCGGGATTGGATGCGCAAAACGTCGCGACGCTGGCATCGAGCGGACCCCAGCAACGTCGATGATCCCACGCAAGACCGCGCAGTCTTGTCATTTCAGGCAATTCCTCCCTGGAACCGGGCATGTCTGCCCTGCCCCGCAGTCGTAGCAGGTATTTTCACATAGACAAGTAATTTTCACATATGCAAATCAGTACTCGCCTTCCTGATGCCTCAGGCCAGCCCGAACCGCTCCACGGCGCGCATGATGCCGCGCAGTTCGGCGAGACCCTTCAGCCGGCCGATCAGCGAGTAGCCGGGATTGATCTTCTTCTTGCCGATGTCGTCGGCGAGCAGGTGGCCATGGTCCGGCCGCATCGGGATGCGCCAGTCGGCACGGCCCTCCTTGCGGCGGCGCGCCTCCTCCTGCATCAGGGCGAGGATGACATGCGCCATGTCGGTGCCGCCCTCGAGATGCTCGGCTTCATAGAACGAGCCGTCCTCCTCGATGGTGATGTTGCGCAGATGGACGAAATGGATGCGGTCGGCGAATTCCTTGACCATGGCGACGATGTCGTTGTCGGCGCGCGTGCCGTAGGAGCCGGTGCAGAAGGTCAGCCCGTTGGCCGGGCTGTCGACGGCATCGAGGATGAAGCGCGCATCCTGCGCGGTCGACACGACGCGCGGCAGACCATAGAGCGAAAAGGGCGGGTCGTCGGGATGGATGCACATGCGCACCCCTTCCTCTTCGGCGACCGGAATGATCTCGCGCAGGAACCAGGCGAGGTTGTCGCGCAACTCCTTCGGCCCGATCCCGTCGTATTCGGCCAGGGCCTCGCGAAAGCTGTCACGGTTGTAGCTGCGCTCGGTCGCCGGCAGGCCGGCGATGAGGTTGCGCTCGATCTGATCGACCTGCTCTGGCGTCAACGCCTTCAGCCGCCTCTCGGCCTCGGCGATCCGCGCCGGCGTGTAGCTGGCGGCGCCATTCTTGCGCTGCAGCACGAAAAGGTCATAGGCGGCAAAGTCGATGGCGTCGAAACGCAAGGCATAGCCGGTTGTCGGCAGGCGATACATGAGGTCGGTGCGGGTCCAGTCCACCACCGGCATGAAATTGTAGCAGATCGTTTTGATGCCGGCCTTGGCGAGCGTGCGGATGCTGTCGCGATAGTAGCCGGCGTAGCGCTCGCGTTCCGGCGCGCCGATCTTGAAGGAATTGTGGACCGGGATGCTCTCGACCACCGACCATGTCAGGCCGGCGGCCTCGATGATGCGCTTGCGTTCGAGCACATCGGCTTCGGGCCAGGCCCTGCCATCGTAGATGTGGTGAAGCGCAGAAACCACGCCGGTGGCGCCGGCCTGCCTGACATGTTCAAGCGTCACCGGATCATCCGGACCATACCAGCGCCAGCACTGTTCCATGAAGCCTCCTCAATGTTAGGTGGCGACCATATTGTTGGACCAAGAGCCTGTCAATAAGCTAATTTCGACTCGAATCCGTGGTCTTTTATAGCTCGCCAATTGATTTTCTATTCGACAGGCACTAGTCTGGTCCAACAAATGACAAGGAGGGAACCCTTGGAGCAAGAAGTGGCGGAAGATGCGGGAGTCAGCAGCTCGGCCGTCGACCAGACCGTGCGGCAGATTCTCGACCTCATTCGAAACCGCGCCATGTCGGTCGGCGACGTCCTGCCCACCGAACGCGAGCTTGGTGAACTGTTCGGCGCCAGCCGCAACACGATACGCGAAGCGCTGCGCACCATTCGCACCTATGGTCTGATCGACCCGAAGCCGCGCGTCGGCGCGGTGCTGGCCGATCGCCATGATATCGCGATCCAGAACTTCTTCGCCGCCCAGATGGATATTTCAAGAACCTCGTTTAACGACATACAGGGGTTTCGCCGCATCATTGAAGTGAGCATCGGCGACCACATCATTCTCAATGCCAGCGCCGCCGAACTCGACGCCCTGGACGAGGTCAACGGCCTGATCGAGACCAGCAAGGATGTCCAGGAAGCCGCTCAGCGCGATTTCGATTTCCACATGGCACTGATGAAGCTTGCCGATAACCGCATGCTGGTGCAGACCTACCAGTTCCTGTCGCCGGTCATCCTGCACATCATGACAGTCGGCAAATCTATCCGGCCGGTGTTGAGCGAAACACGCCACGCCCATGGCGAGATCATCGCCGCGCTTCGCACGCGCGACCGCATTGCCTACAGCTATTTGATGAGCCGGCATCTCGATTTCGGGCTGCGCTTCGTTCCGGACGACCTCGAAAACGCACGGACCTCGCCGGCAATCCCGGGCCTGACTTCTTCGAAGGATTTGGACAATGCATGACTTTGAAAACAAGGTGGCGCTGATCACCGGCACGACCGGCATCGCGCTCGCCACCGCAAGGCGGCTGGCGCAGGGCGGTGCGGCGATCATCGCCTGCGGCATCGACCAGGCCGCCAATGCCGCCATGCAGGAAAGCCTTGCCAAAGCCGGAGCGGACGCCCTGGTGCAAACGGTCGACGTGTCCGTTTCCGATCAGGTGCGTGACGCGGTCGCGGCCGGCGTCACGCGTTTCGGCGGCATCGACATCATCGTCAATTCCGCAGCGATCCACCCCTACGGAACCGCGACGACGACCGATTGGGAAACCTGGAACCGGGCGATGACGGTCAATGTCGGCTCGATCTACCTGACCGCCCATTTCGGCATTCCGGAAATGATCAAGCGCGGCGGCGGCGCCATCATCAACGTCGCTTCGGTGCAAGGCTTCGCCTGCCAGCAGAACGTCGCCGCCTATGCCACGACCAAGGGGGCCATCCATACGCTGACACGCTCGCTGGCGCTCGACTACGCGGCATCAGGCATAAGGGTGAATTCGGTCAGCCCGGGCTCGATCCGCACGCCGATCCTGGAGAAGGCCGCGCGTGGCGACCACGGCAGCGATGCCGATGTCGAGGAGGCCTACAGGCGCTTCGGCGCGGCGCATCCGCTTGGCCGCATCGGCGAGCCGGAGGAAGTGGCCGAACTCATTGCTTTCCTGTGCTCGTCCAAGGCCAGCTTCTGCACCGGCGCCGATTACAGAATAGATGGCGGCCTGACCGCCGGCATCGGCGTGAAGTAGCCATGAAGATTGGTCTTGGCCTTTACCGGGAATCGCTCACCCAAGGCAATTTCCGCTTCGCCCGCCAGGCAGGCGCCACCCATGTCGTAGCCCACCTCACCAATTACTTTCGCGGCCGCGACCCTTCGCTGTCCGCCGGCAGCGAGAAGGAAGGCTGGGGCGACTGCTCCACCGACGAACTTTGGAGTTACGAGGATTTCGCCGGCCTGGTGAAGACCGTGCGCGACAACGGCCTGGAACTCGCCGCGATCGAGAATTTCTCGCCCCGCTTCTGGTCCGACGTATTGCTCGGCGGACCCGACAGGGCGAAGCAGATCGAAGGGCTGAAGCGCCTGGTCCGCGATGCCGGACGTGCCGGCATTCCCTGCATCGGCTATAACTTCTCGATAGCCGGCGTCTGGGGCTGGTCGCGCGGACCGTTCGCGCGTGGCGAGGCGATGTCGGTGGGGCTCGACCTCACCGCCATAGACCCCGATCTTTCCCTGCCCGACGGCGTCGTCTGGAACATGCGCTACCGCGCCGGCCGGCCGGATGCCGAACCGGTGCAGGTCAGCAGCGAGGAACTCTGGCAGCGGCTTGGTGTCTTTCTGCGCGAGATCGTGCCGGTGGCCGAAGAGGCCGGTGTCATGCTGGCGGCGCATCCCGACGATCCGCCGGCCGAGGCACTGCGCGGTGCCGCGCGTCTCGTCAACCGGCCGGAGAAATACGACCGGCTCATGGGCATCGTCGATTCGCCGTCCAACGGGCTCGAGCTCTGCCTCGGTTCACTACAGGAAATGCCCGGCACGGATGACATTTACTCGCATGTCCGGCGCTTCGCCCGAAGCGGACGCATCGGCTACATCCACTTCCGCAACGTCCGCGGCAAGGTACCGAACTACCATGAGACGTTCGTCGATGACGGCGACATCGATATGGCCGAAATTGTTCGCATCCTGCGCGACGAAAGCTATCACGGCGTCATGATCCCCGACCATACGCCAGAAATGTCCTGCGATGCGCCCTGGCACGCCGGCAAGGCCTTTGCACTCGGTTACATGCGTGCGCTGGTCCAAAACGCCGCGGCGCTAGGGCCTTCGCACAACACGCAGTCGACGACCGGCTGGAGCCAAGCCTCATGACCACACCGAAGCGCCTCTATGCCGACGACACCGAAATGTACCGGCTGTTCGAGAAGGAACTCTTCGTCGCCGTAGTTGGTGACGTCATGGACACGCTCGGGCTGCGGCATCAGTTCCTTCCGCCCGTATTCAAGCCGGTCGACGAGGAGACGCGGCTGCTCGGCCGGGCCATGCCGGTGCTGGAATCCGACATATTTCCGTCCGACCAGCCGACGCGCAATCCGCTGATGACCAAGCCGTTCGGGCTGATGTTCGAGGCACTGGACGATCTCAAGCCTGGCGAGATCTATGTCGCCAGCGGCGCCTCGCCGCGCTATGCGCTGTGGGGCGAGCTGATGTCGACGCGTGCGAAGATCCTGGGCGCCCATGGCGCACTGGTCGACGGCTTCGTGCGTGATACGGATGGCATCAAGGCGCTGGATTTCCCCTGCTTCTGTACCGGCTACTACGCCCAGGACCAGGGTGTCCGCGGCAAGGTCGTCGACTACCGCTGCGCGTTGGAGATCGGCGGCGTGCGGATCGAGCCGGGGACGCTGCTGTTTGGCGACAAGGAAGGTATCCTCGTCATCCCGCGCCAAGCGGAAGAGGAGGTGGTGCGGCTGGCGCTTGAAAAGGCTCGCGGTGAGAAGCTTGTCGCTGAGGCAATCCGCGGGGGCCTCAGCGCGGTCGAAGCCTACAGAACCTTCGGAATCATGTGACCAGTCGCTCGATCGACGGGATGATTGCGGACGATAGCTTGTCAACTGGGATGAGTTGCAACCCGACTTTGACAGACAAAGCGGCCGGAACGGGATATTTCGGCTCGACAAGGGACGCATTAAGCGAATTGATCAGGTGCTGGCTGCGCCATCCTCGTGTCGACCTTTCAGGAACCTAGCTTCGCGACGCAGCGAATTCCAATCGGTCCCAATGAGCTCGATCCATCGCTCGGCTTCTTCTTCGCTGATACCGGTCTCCCTGGCCAGTCGATCGGCCAACATTTTTCGCCGGGCTTTGTGTTCATCCCCATTATCGAATGTCGGCCACATAGGTTCCTCCAAAAACAAGGAACCGCGCTGAAACCAGGTTTTGTTGCAGGGCTTTTCTGGCTCTTCAGTGAGGACCTGAGGCGATGCATGGCGCGCGTCCTCGTCCCCGCGCACATGCTTCACACGGCCGATCTGCCCCCGGCTTGACCCATTGTGTGGCAAGCCGCACGAAATCTGCCCTGCCGCTGGAACATTAGAGATCGATGACGGTTCTTTCGCTTTATATGCCGCTGCTTGGTGTCTGCTGAAGGTCGCTTGGGCAACTCCACGGCTCGCGCCACGAGCCCTAAGACGCCGAGGGCAAGACCGTAGGTCGAAGACGACAGGCTGCGGAGGCCGCTGAGGGCTAAGAACAAAGCTAAGAACAGGAGGTAGCCATGAAACACCAGACACTTGAGGAACTGCAGTCGATCGCCGACATCAATCCGATGGCGCCGGCCCTGCTGACGACCAAAGAGCAGCGGATCGAACGGTGGGCCGAACTGCTCGAAATGAATCCGTCGCGCTGCCTGACCGCGCTGACCGGTACCGAGCATCTTAACTCCGGGCTCCGCGAAGAGGCGCGGGCAACCGGGTCGCCGATCACGGTTGCCTTCGATGATCCATTGCTGCGTGCTTCGGGCCTGCGATCGGACACTTACGGCGAGGCCAAGCGCTTCTTCGGACTGTCAGACTGGCAGTTGCACGACATCGTCTGCAGTTGCCATGCCGGTGCCACGATGCGCGCCGACTGGGCGGCCGGCAGGGTGCGGAGAATGCTCGGAGGCAGCAAGGTTCTTGCATGGTTGAGAAGTATAATGGCGCACGGTTGAGTGCCAAACGTTAGGTCAGCGAAGACGCTGCGCCGCCGCCTCAGCTGCAAAATTGCCAGCTGGCGAGGCGGCGCACGCTGGCTTGCGGGGCTTTGCGGAGCAGGTCCTGGAGTGGGCCGGTGACCCATATTGGCCTTGCTGCGCCTCTCGAGCATCTTTCGGGCTTGACCTCACCGGCTTCTGCGGCTCCTGCGCAATCAGGCGCAGCGATGGTGCAGGGGCTTGGCACAACAGATCGGTAGCGCGACCCTCGATCTCGAACGCGGCACGTTGCGGCGCGACGGCGAGATTGTGGCCATCAGGCCAAAGACATTCGACCTGCTGGCCTTCCTCCACGCGAACTCCGACATCAAGGCCGTCAAGAAGTTACACTTTTGATTTTAAAGGGAAAATCGCAGCAAAAATATATTGAGGTTTCACCAACTATCGAGACCAATCGGCGATTTTTGCACCTTTTAGCGTTCGACGGCGCGCCCCAGCCGTCTCGAAAAATACCGTCATCGATCGAACTAGGGCATTTCTTCGTTGCAAAATCAATGGTCATGGCGGGCCCGGATGGCGTCTTAAAATCATTGATTTCATTGACTTTTTCGTGGGCCAAAATCAGACATTTTGCCGTATCGTTCCGTATCGTCCCGCTGTGCCTTTGACCAGTGCCTGTACGCTGAGGATCGGCCTAACCAGTCACAGGAATGCGCTTTGGTCATTGCGAAGGGACGAACGGCCCCAACGAACTCTATTCGAAAGAGTAGGTAAATCCTTCCGACGAGGCACCGACGGTGACTTTTGTCATCTTCTTGCCCTCCAGCGAGCGATTGAGCACGCCGCGGCTGAGTTCCGGCAGCAGCGTGTTGGTGAGGATGGCGTCGATCATGCGTCCGCCGGATTCGATCTCGGTGCAGCGCGCCTTGACCATGTCCATGACACCGTCGCCGATCACCAGCTCGGCATCGTTTGTTGCCTTGAGGCGCCGGGCTATCTTGTCGAACTGGTGTCTGGTGATCGCCTCTATCATCGCGTCCGAGAGCGGATAGTAAGGGATTGTCACCACGCGGCCGAGGAAAGCGGCCGGAAACACTTTCAGCAGCGGAGCGCGCAAGGCGGCGTCCAGATCGTCCATGCCGGTGCGCAAGGCGCCGTTCTTCGTGCGGTCCATGATAACCTCGGAGCCGACATTCGAGGTGAGCAGGATCAGCGTGTTCTTGAAGTCGATCCGGCGGCCTTCGCTGTCGTCCATCATGCCCTTGTCGAAGACCTGGAAGAAGATCTCGTGTACGTCCGGATGCGCCTTCTCGACCTCATCGAGCAGGATTACCGAATAGGGCTTGCGCCGCACGGCCTCGGTCAGGATGCCGCCCTTGCCATAGCCGACATAACCGGGCGGCGCGCCCTTCAGCGTCGAGACCGTGTGCGCCTCCTGGAATTCGGACATGTTGATCGAAATCAGGTTCTGCTCGCCGCCATAAAGCGTTTCGGCAAGCGCCAGGGCTGTCTCGGTCTTGCCGACGCCTGAGGGGCCGCAAAGCAAGAACACGCCGACCGGCTTCTCCGGCGCGCCGAGGCCGGCGCGGCTGGTCTGCACGCGTTTCGCGATCATCTCCATCGCATGGTCCTGACCCACGACGCGCTCGGACAAGGTCGCGACGAGCTTGAGCGCCTTCTCGGTCTGGCTGGACAGCATCCGTCCCGTCGGGATGCCGGTCCAGTCCTGGACGACGGCGGCCACGGCATTGCGGTCGACCGATGGCAGGATCAGTGGGGTCTCGCCCTGCGCCTCGGCAAGTTCCGCCATCAATTCGCGCAGTCGTGCCAGATCAGCGGCGGATTCGGGCACAGCAATAGGCTCGTGGGCAGCAGCGACCTCCATCTTTGCGGCCTTTGCCGCCTTTGCTTTCGTGGACTTGGGTTTCGATCCCTTGGGTTCAGCCGTCCCGGCTTCCGGCGTTTTGGCCTCAGGTGACTCCCTTTCATGCGCCTCGGCGGCTGGCGCATCGGCGGTCTCGCCCGGAGCGGCTTCCCCGCCGTCCACCGCGTCAAGCGGCACGCCCTCGCCACGGAGTTTGGCGCGCAAGTCGAGAATCTCGGCGACAAGCGCCTTTTCCCGATCCCAACGCGCCTGCGCTGCCGCAAGCGTGGTCTCGGTATCCGCCAACCCGGCCTCCACGCGAGCCTGTCTGTCGGCCACTTCGATGCCGATCGCCGCCTCGCGGCCAATGATGCCTTGCTCGACCTCGAGCGCCTGGCGGCGGCGCAGAATGTCCTCGACCTCCGCCGGCGTCGCGTGCTGTGAGACGGCAACGCGGGCGCAGGCGGTATCGAGGAGGCTGACTGCCTTGTCCGGCAGCTGCCTGGCCGGGATGTAGCGGTGCGAAAGCGAAACCGAAGCCTCGATCGCCTCGTCAAGGATCTGCACCTTGTGGTGCTGCTCGAGAACACCGGCGACACCGCGCAACATCAGCACGGCCACCGTTTCGGAAGGCTCTTCGATCTTGACCACCTGGAATCGACGGGTCAGCGCCGGATCCTTCTCGATATGCTGCTTGTATTCGGCCCAGGTCGTGGCGGCGATGGTGCGAAGCTCGCCGCGCGCGAGCGCGGGCTTGAGAAGATTGGCCGCATCGCCGGTTCCCGCCGCGCCGCCGGCGCCGATCAGCGTATGCGCCTCGTCGATGAAGAGGATGATCGGCGTCTCCGAGGCCTGGACCTCGTCGATGACGGCCTTCAGCCGTTTTTCGAACTCGCCCTTGACGCTGGCGCCCGCCTGCATCAGCCCGACATCGAGCATGCGTACGCTGACATTCTGAAGCGTCGGCGGCACGTCGCCCTGGGCGATGCGCAAGGCAAAGCCCTCGACGACCGCCGTCTTGCCGACACCCGCCTCGCCCGTCAGGATCGGGTTGTTCTGCCGGCGCCGCATCAGGATGTCGACAATCTGGCGGATTTCAGGATCGCGGCCGACGACCGGATCGATCTTGCCGTCGCGGGCACGCTGGGTCAGGTCGGTGGCGTATTTGGCGAGTGCTGAATCCCCGCCCGGGCCGCGCTTCATCGGTGTTTCGGCCGCAGCTGCGGCAGGAGGTGAGCCCGCTTCGAGCGAGCCCTCGGTGACCTCGGCGAAGCGGGCAATGACCCCGTCGGCATCGATCTTGTCGAATTCGGTGCTGATTTTCGAAACCAGCCCTTCCAGGGCCGGTGTCTTCAGGCAGGCGAGAAGAATGTGCGCGCTGCGCACCTCCTCGACACCGAATTCCAGTGTGGCCAGGCTCCAGCCTTCCTGTATGGCATGGAAGATGTGATCGGAGAACTCCTCCACCGAGGTCGCGCCGTAGGGCAGCTTGTCGATTGCGCGGGTCATATCTGCCGTCAGCCGGCTGGCATCCAGCCCGGCATCGGCAACGATCATCTGCACATCCGAGCGCTCGGACAGCACCAGTTGCTGGACGAAATGGACGAGCTCGACATAGGGGTTGCCGCGCAGCTTGGCCGTGTCAGCGGCGGCCTTGAAGGCGCGCACCCCCGTGGGATTGAGCTTTGCAACGAGTTCCTTGCGCTTGAAACTCTGCGACGATCGGCGCTGTTCCATTTGAACCTGCCCCCGAGATCTGCTGACCCTACCCTGCCATAGAAGCAGCCGCTTGACAAAGCCGTGTGACGAACGAGGCCTTCCGATCCGGTTCGGGCGGCACCTCGTGGTTACACAAGCCCTGCAAACTCCTGCAACAAACCCGCATTGCGGTCTGAACCAGGCGAGCCATTTCACATACCCGGCCCGCCAATCGCGCAATGGGTCGGTCGAAAGATTACCGGAGCATTCAGCTTCTGTTAGTTTTTGAGGAAGTGCTCAATTGTCGTGGCATGGGACCGATGATAACGTTGCGTCACATGGGTCACAGGGCCCTTTGCTGGGGGTAGGTGTGATTGATCTCGCACTCTGGCTGAATCCTCTGGACGGTGCGAACCCGTCGGGAGAGGATTTACGCAACGACCCGGCTTTTCACGAGCTGGAGCGGCTCACGGAAGCCCAGCTCAAGGTCGTCCACGACGGTAGCAACAAGGCTTCGCAATCAACCAGCTCCGTCGACTGGGCGGCCGTCCTCGAAAAGTCGGAAGAACTGCGGTCGCGCGGCCGGGATTTGCGCCTTCTGGTCATCGTCACGCGCGCGCTGGCCAATGAAGAGAAACTCGCCGGCCTCACCCAGGGGCTAACGCTGATCGCAAGAACTTTCGACCAGTATTGGGATACGATGCATCCGGCTTTGCGGACGAGTGCCACGCCCCGCGACGCGGCGCTGCGACGCATCAATGCGCTGCTCGACCTCCAGAACGGCCAGGAAGGCTTGCTGGCGAACCTCAGGCAGACCGTCTTCTTCTCACCGCGCGCCATCGGGCCGATCAGCGGGCGGGACCTGGAACAGGCAGCGCTCGATGAGCGCGTCATGCTCCAGGAAGCGGCCTCCGGCCTGGGGACCGCCGAAAAGGCGGCGCTGACGGCCGCTCACAACCAGTTGCTGAACCGGGTGCGCACAGGATGCGCGGCGCAGATCGATCAGGCCGCGGACACTGTCACGACACTTCTGGCCGATGCGCGCGCCGCGATTTCGGCGCTGGAGGCGGTAGATACCGCGCTCAATGCCCGCATCGAGGGCAATGGCGCGGCCGTTCCGGACCTGAAGAAGTTCCTGCAGCGCCTGCTGACGACGCTGGAGCGGAATTCCAGCGCCGGCGCCATGGCCAACGGTGCGGCAAAGCCTGCCCCGCAGCCGGCCCAACCGGCATCGACGCCCACCCAAAACGGTCATGGAGCCGAGACGATGGCAAGTGTGGCAAGCTCTGTGGAACCCAGCGCCGGCCTGCCTGACCGGATCAACTCGCGCGATGAGGTCGTCAAATGCCTCGATCTCGTGGTCGCCTTCTACGACCGCACTGAACCGTCCAGCCCTATCCCGCATCTCGCCCGGCGCGTGCGCAGGATGGTGCACATGGATTTCGTGGAACTGATGGAAGATCTCGCCCCGTCGGGGCTGAAGGAATTCCGGCTGCTTGCCGGTGTCGCCGATCCCAAGAAGCCGGCCCAGAAGGATGAAAGGTAACCAGCATGCCAGCAGAGAGCAAAGCCAAGGTCATCGAAAGAAACCGCGCCCCGCGCGTGCAGATCGCCTACGACGTCGAAACCTACGGCAGCCCCACGACGATCGAGTTGCCGTTCGTCATGGCTGTCATGGCCGACCTTTCCGGCGCCTCGCAGACCAAGGAAGCGTCGAAGTCGGTTCTGGACCGCAATTTCGTCGAAACCGACGCCAATCGCTTCCCCAAATTCATGGAGGCGATGGGACCGCGCGTGAAGGCCCGCGTGAAGAACACGTTGCCGCAAGCCGAAGGCGCCGAGCGGGACGAGGAACTGGCGATCGATCTCACCTTTTCCAAAATGGGTGATTTCGCGCCGGACAAGATCGCCGAGCAGGTGCCGCAACTGGCCGAGATCCTCAAGATGCGGCGTCAGCTCGAGGAACTGCTGGGTTTCATGGATGGCCGAGTCGACGCCGAAAAGCGCATCGCGCAGCTTCTGAACAACGAGCCGCTGCTGAGCAAGATCGCCAGCCAGGCGATGTCTGACGGTAAGGGCGAGGAGTAAGTCATGGCCGAACAGCAAAAGACCGCAGCCGCTACCGCCGAGGCCGAAGCCATCGATCTTGGCGAATTCAGTGGCCTCCTTGAAAAGGATTTCAAGGTCAAGAAGGACGACAGCGAGAAACTCCAGCAATTGGTGCGCAACCTGGCGCTGGCCGCTCAGTCCCGTTCCGAGACGACGACCATCTCGTCCAACGCGATCAAGTCGATCAAGTCGCTGATCGCGGGCATCGACAAGATGCTGACGACGCAGGTCAACGAGATCCTGCATGCCCCGGAAGTGCGGGAGATGGAAGGCACCTGGCGAGGCCTTTGGTATCTCATCAACAACACCGAGACGGATACCAAGCTGAAGATCCGCGTGATGAACATCTCCAAGGAGCAGTTGGCCGACACGCTGGAAGACTACGAAGGCCAGATGTGGGACCAGAGCCCGATCTTCAAGAAAGTCTACACGGACGAGTATTCGATGCTGGGCGGCGAGCCGATCGGCTGCATCATCGGCGCCTACGAGTTCTCCAACCATCCGCGCGACGTCGGCCTGCTACGCAACATCTCGGGTGTCTGTGCCTCGGCGCACACGCCATTCATCGCGGCCGCCTCGCCGCGGCTGTTCCGCATGGACAGCTGGCAGGAATTGCCGAACCCGCAAGACCTCCAGATGATCGTGAACAACCCGGCCTATGCCTCATGGCAGTCGCTGCGCGAGAGCGAGGACGCCCGCTATATCGGGCTCACCATGCCGCGCGTGCTGGCACGCCTGCCCTACGGCTCTGAAACCGTTCCGGTGAAGGGCTTCACCTTCGAGGAAGAGGTGGGCGGCGACCACAACAAATATGTCTGGATGAACGCTGCCTTCCCGATGGGCGTCAACATCAACCGCAGCCACAAGCTCTATGGCTGGGGAACGCAGATCCGCGGCGTCGAGAATGGCGGCACGGTGCTCAACCTGCCGGTGCACGCTTTCCCGACGGACGACGGTTCGATCGCAATGAAATGCCCGACCGAGGTCGCCATCGACGACCGGCGCGAGGCGGAACTGGCGAAGCTCGGCCTGATGCCGATCTTGCACCGCAAGAACACCGATCTCGCAGCCTTCATCGGCGCGCACTCGCTCCAGGATGACGAGACGCGCGCCGGGCGCCTCGTTGACCCCGACGCCCAGTCGAACGAACGGCTGAGCGCCAACCTGCCCTACCTCTTCCCGGTGTCGCGTTTCGCGCATTACCTCAAGGCGATCGCGCGCGACAAGATCGGATCGTTCAAGGAACGCACCGATATGGAGATCTGGTTGACCGAATGGATCAACCGGTACGTGCTGGCCAATCCAGCCTTCGCCGACGACAAGGCGCGGGCCAAGCGTCCGCTTGCCGCGGCCGAGGTTCAGGTCGACAGCGTCGAAGGCCGGCCCGGTTACTACAATGCCCGTTTCTATCTGCGTCCGCACTACCAGTTGGAAGGCATCAACGCCTCCCTCCGGCTGGTGTCGGAACTGCCGTCAGTAAAGGGCTGAAGTCGCAGCGAAGTCATCTTGTTTCGTTTGAAAGCGGTGGAGAAACACAATGCCGACCACAGAGAGAAGCGAGGCTCCTTCCATGAAGATCGATGGTTTTTTGAAAGTTCCGGACATCAAGGGTCCGAGCAAGCGCGACGGCCATGAAGACGAGATCGAGGTGCATGGCGTCGACTACAAGATGATGGCGCCATACGACCCAAATTCACTTTCGCGACGCGGCCGTGTGTCGATGGGAATGATCAAATTCTTCAAGCACTACGACAAGTCGTCGCCATATCTGAAGAAGGCACTTTTCGAGAACAAGGCGCTCGACGAAGTGGTGTTCTCGGCACGCCGCACCATTGACGGCGAGACCAGCGACTATCTGGTCGTGACGCTCACCGACGCCTCGGTGATGGAGTACGACATGCGGCAGGCCGCCGACGAGGCCGATCTTATCGAAGAAGAAGTCAGCTTCGCCTACAAGAAGATCAAGTTCGTCTACAACAAGGACGACGAGATCGAAATGGACGTCTATGTCGGCAAGTGAGGCCAAGCGGCCTGGCGCGAAGCCGCAGCTTGCCGGCAGTTCGCGGGCAAAGCGCGAGGCGGTCCAGCCCTCGCTCTGGGACCGCCTCGTCAACGACTTGCCGGGTGTGGCGTCGGAGATCGACGGGCTGCGCCGTCTGCTGGATGAAGAACTCGGCGCCGAGCGCGTCGGGGCTCTTCTCGACGGCAGCGCGCGCGGCATCGATACCGACGCCGAACTCACGCCCGAGCAGAGACGGCGCCTGCACCGGCTGGCCTTCCAGACCGAGCATCGCGCCGAGATCGAAAGCCGCGGCGTGGTGGTTTCGGCACGCGTGTTGAGAGAAGCCGTGCGGCGCGACATCGAGGCCCTGTTCAACACCGAGCGCTTCGAATCCGCGCCGATGCTCTCCGATGCCGAACACGAACAGCCCCTGGACGAACTGCCCTCGCTCGCCGACTTTCCGGAGGTGCGCCGCAGCGTCGTCAATTATGGCGTGCCCTCCTTTTCCGGCCGCTCTTCGCGGGATTTCGACCGCGATGCGCTGGCGCGCGAAATCCGCACGGTGCTTGCCACCTTCGAGCCGCGCCTGAAGGAGAGCGCCACGACCGTCAACGTCACGCTCGGCGACAAAACCGTCGGCCTCAAGATCGAGATCGACGCGGTGCTGATCATGACCCCGACACCGGAGCGTATGCGGCTGCGCACCACGATCAATCTCGACAACGGCCTGGCACGAACCGAATTCCGGGAGACCTGAGATGGATCGGGTCTTCGTGGAGTATTACGAAGAAGAACTGACCCATATCCGGGCGTTGGCGGCGGAATTCGCCGACATGCATCCGGCGGTGGCCCGCAATCTTTCCCTCGACACGGTCCCATGTCCCGATCCTTATGTGGAACGGCTGCTCGACGGCGTGGCCTTCCTGGCCGCGCGCACCCGTCTGAAGGTCGACGCGGAGCGCTCGCGCTTCTCGCGCGCCGTGCTCGATGTGCTTTACCCGGATCTGGTGACACCGGCGCCCGCGACGGCGATGGCTGTGCTGAAACCCGGCCAGCAGGTGCAGTCGATGCTTGCCGGCCACGCCGTCCCGCGCGGCACACGACTGGTCTCCGGCCTCAATCCAGGGCTTTCGACACGTTCGACCTTCACCACCGCGCAGGAGGTCACGCTGTGGCCGATCGCGATCACCTCGGTCGGCTATTTCCAGGATCGCAGCGCGCTCGCCGCCGCCGGAATCGCGCCGATCGGCGGCACACGAGGCGAAGCTGCGTTTCGCATCACCCTAGCGCGGTCGGGAAAGGGCAAGCTCAGCGAACTGTCGCTCGACCGTCTCGACCTCTACTTCGCCGGGCGTACCAGGGCGCCCTTGCTTTTCGATGCGATCTTCGGCGCCTGCTCGGCTCTCGGCGCGCGGGCGGAAGGCAAGACCAATCCGCTGACGGCGTTGCCCGAGCCCGAAATGATCGGCATCCGCGACGACGAAGCGCTGATGCCGCGCACCCGTCCGACCTTCGAGGGATACCGGCTGCTGCGCGAATATTTCATGATCCCGGAGCGCTTCCATTATGTGCGGGTCGCCGGCCTCCAGCCGGTGGTGCGCAAGTGCGACGGGGGGATCGACATCATCTTCCTGTTCCGGCGTCCGGTACCCGAGCTCGCCGATGTGACGGTTGCCGATTTCGAGCTCTTCGTGACACCGGTCATCAATCTCTTCGAACGCGAATGCAACGTCATCGAGATCGATCCGCGCAAAACGCGTCAGATACTGCACGCCGACCGCACCCGGGCGCGGGATTTCGAGATCTTCCGGGTCACCCGGGTCGAGGACGCCGATGCGGAGAGCGGCGAGGCGACAATTCCCGAATTGTTCAGCCTGGGGCAGAACCGCGGCAGCGGCTGGGTCTATTCGACGGAGCGACGTCCGCGCCGAGCCACCGAAGACGAGCGGCGCGAGGGCCTGACCCGCACCTCCTACACCGGCGACGATGTCTTTATCGCCGTCTCGCGGCCGGCAGGAAGCCCGCCAAATCGACCGCTCAAGCGTCTCGACATCAAGGCGCTGTGCACCAACCGCGACCTGCCGATCCTGGACGACACGCCGACGCTGACGCTGGAGACGGCCGACCCGGTCGAAGCGGTGCGCTTGCTTGGAGCGCTGCGGGCGCCGCAGCCGGCAATCCCGGCGTCCCTCCCGGCCAGCGCGGCGGGCGAATCCCGCACCGACAATCTCGCCTGGCGACTGGTGGCGCAGCTCTCTCTCAACTTCCTCAGCCTTGCCCAGGAAGGCCGTGGCGTCGATCCGCTGCATGCCTTGCTTGACCTCTATGCCGATCGCGGCGATCCCAGCCTTGCCCGCAACGTGCATTCGATCGTGCGCATCGATTCACGCCCGGTGATCGAGCGGCTCCAGATCGACGGGCCCATGTGTTTCGGACGCGGCACCGAGGTGACACTGCATGTCGACCAGTCCGTGCTGGCCGGTCAAAGTTCGCTGCTGCTTTCGGCCCTGCTTTCGCGGCTTTTCGCCCGCCATGCAGGGATAAATGGATTTATCCGGACCCGTACGCGGTTGCTGCAGAAGCAGGAGGATGTGCCATGGCCGATGACGCCCGGCAATCGCTACCTGATCTAGCGGAGCCCGCAACGGCGGCGGCCGAACCGTTGCTGGAGAGCTACGACTTTTTCGAGCTGCTGCGGCGCCTGGAGCAGCGCGGTGGATTGTTCGGCCATTCCGGAACGGCCGAACGCGAGCCGGCGAGACTTGGCCAGCATGTGCGCCTGAGCTTCTCGGCCCGCGACGTCGTCAAGCTCCAGGACGCGGGGGAGAAGGCCCCTGCCCGTGTTACCGTCGCCAATCTCGGGCTGCTTGGACCGGAAGGACCGATGCCATTGCATCTGACACGCTGGGTGCTCGACCGGCTGTCGCAGCGCTGGTTCACCGGGGCAGATGCCGAGCAGACCAGCGACACGACCTTCGTCGATTTCGTCAATATCCTGCAGCACCGCATGATGGCCCTTTATTATCGCGCCTGGGCTGACGCGCATCCGGCGGTGCAGGTCGAGCGGTCCGTCGGCGGGCGTGTTCGCGCCATGCTGGAGGCAATGTCCGGGATCGGTCTCCCCGGCACCCAGGATCCCGAACTCGACACTGTGCGACTGCGACAGGCTGGATCGCTCGCCAGCCAGGTCGACGGCGTCGAGCGGCTGACGCTGTTTCTCGCCACCGCCTTCAAGGTGCCGGTGCAGATCAAGGAATTCGTCGCCGCTTGGATCACCATACCGAAGGCACTGCAGACGCGTCTCGGCAAGGCCCATGCCGGGCTCGGACGCGGCGCGACGATCGGGCCGCGGGTGTTCAGCCGCCAAAGCAGGATCGAACTGCGCGTTGGTCCGCTGAGCTTCGACGACTTCAGGTCGTTCCTGCCCGGCGAACGGCGCCTTGGCCTGTTCAAGAAGGCGGTGCGCGACATGATCGGCGAGACGCTCGATGTCGATTTGCGCATCGTGCTCGCGCGCGACGCCGTGCCGCCGCCACGGGTCGGGACTGTCCAGCTTGGCCGCACGGCCTGGCTGGCGCGTCCCGCCGAAAAGGGTGACGCCGACGATCTCAGGTTGCACACCATCGTCGGTTGGCGGCCGGAAATGGCGGAGGCCGCCGCATGAGCCTGCTGCTGACGCTGGAACAAGGCCCGCGCTCGCAAGTGGTCAGGCAGACCCGGCTTGACGAAGGCGAATTGGTGATCGGGCGCAGCGCCGATGCCGGCTGGCAGATCGACGACCCGGACATGTTCGTCTCGCGCGCGCATTGCAAGATCAGCGGCGACCGGGATGGCTATTTCATTACCGACACGTCGAGCAGCGGATTGTTCGTCGATGACTCCGACAGCCCCCTGGGTCCTGGCAGGTCGATGCGGCTGCAGAGCGGCATGCGGCTGCGCATGGGCGACTATGTCTTCCACGTCGAGGTTCAATCCAAAGCGAACCGGACGTCGGTCGGCCCGGCCCCTGTCGCCGGCCATCCCGCGCCTGCGTGGTCATCGCCGGGAGCGCGAACGCCCGCCAGCATCGGCGGCGACGACTTCTTCTCGGCCAAGGTCGAGGAAGAACCGCGCCCGCCACGCCCGGCGGACCTGCCGAATCCGTTCGATCAGCCCGTTCCAGGGGCTTACGATCGCGCACCCAGCCAACGCAGTTCGCCTGCCTTCGACGACCCGTTCAGCCTCGATCCGGTGGCGACGCCGCCATCCAGTGATGTCGCTGCTCCGGGCCAGCCGGATCCGTTCGGGTTCGGCGAAATGCCCGCGCGCAACGATGCCTCAGGGCATGTGGCAAGGCCGGCCAGCTTCGACGACGATTTCAGCTTTGGCCCGGCCGCGGCGCCGCCTCTCGGCAACGGCGCCGACCCGCCGGGACGTGTGCAGCATCAGGCTGAAAGGCCGCGCGCCGGGCGTCCCTGGGACGTGCCGGCTCAAGCTGCCGAGCCGCCGCCGCCGCGACGCGCCGTTCCAGCGCCCAAGCCGGCGCGCCCGGCGCAGCCCGCATCCAGCGATATGGCGCTTCGCGCCGCTTTCTTGCGCGGCATGGGTGTCGAGGAGGCCGATTTTCCCGGCCGCGACCCGATCGCCGAGATGGAGAAATTCGGGCGTGAATACCGGCTGATGCTGGATGGCTTGATGCAACTCCTGCGCAAGCGCGCCGAGGAGAAGGGAAGCGCGCGCGTCGCCCAGACGGTGGTCGGCGCTTCCGAGGTCAACCCGCTTAAATTCCTGCCGACGGCCGAGGATGTCATTGTCACCATCATCTCGGAACGCAGTCCGGGCTTTCTCTCCGGCGAGGCGGCGATCGACGATGCGGTAAAGGACCTTGCACAGCATCACGTACGCGCCTGGCGCGGCGTTCAGGCCGCGCTTCGACGCATGATCGACCGTTTCGATCCGGCCGCGATCGAGGAAGAGCTCAAGTCCAATTCCGCCATCGGCAATCTGCTCTCCGGCGGACGTAACGCCAAGCTGTGGGAGCTCTACCAGAAACGCCATCGCGACATCGCCCAGAGCGCGGAATCGAGCTTCCTGGGCGAGATCGGCGCAGACTTCAGGAACGCATACGAAGAGGAGGAGTAGGACATGATCGACAGACGCGAATTCGTCGTTGCCCTCGGCGCTACGGGGCTGCTTGCGGCTTGCCAGAGCGGCCCGCCGAAACCATCGGTTATCACGGTCAACGTGACCGGAGGCGCCGGCATGAATCCGGGACCGGGCGGCGGCGACAGGCCGGTGACGGTACTGGTGATGCGGCTTGCCAGCACCGGCAAGTTCAACTCGGCCGACTATTTCGCGCTGCAGGGCGACGCGGGCTCGGCGCTCGGTGCCGACCTCATCGGCTCCGACACGATCTCGGTCGCGCCAGGCAAGACGGCGGCCAAGACCATCACGGTCGAGCCGAACGCCGCGGCACTCGGCTTCGTGGCGCTGATCCGCGAGCCGGGCGGACGCAACTGGCGCACGACCAAATCGGTATCGCCAGGCTCGAAATTCACCATCAACGTCAGCCTCGGCAAAGGCGGCATTTCCGCCTAGCAGGCAAGGATGGTCGTGTGCAGAAAGTAATGGCATGAGCGATGCAAACAGGGTGCTGTGGTCGGAGGGCCTGTTTCTCAGGACCCAGCATTTCCAGCAGCAGGATCGGTTCTTCGAGGGCATGGTGCGCGGCGCATTGCAGGCCGGCCAGCTCCATACTTTCGGCTTCCAGCAACTGACCCTCGACCAGTCGCTGCTCGACGCCGGCCAGGTCTCGATCGTGTCCGCCCGGGGTATTTTCCCGGACGGCACGCCCTTCTCCATCCCGGAACTGATGGATGCGCCCAAGCCACTGCCGGTCACGGCCGACACCGGCGCCGGTCCGGTGCTGGTGGCACTGCCGCTCGAGCCGCCCGGTGGCGTCGGATTCGATCCGGCGCATGCGGCATCGACGGGCGCGCGCTACCACGGCAAGATCGTTTCGGTGCGCGACGCCGTCCAGAGCGGCGCCGATCCGGAAGAGATCGAGATCGCCCGGCCGCAAGCCGCCCTGCTCGCGCCCGGCAAGTCGGTCGGCGGTTACACCGCCTTGCCGATCGCCGACATAAAGGGTGTGCGCGCCGACGGCGGCATCTCGCTCGATGAGACGTTCCTGCCGCCGACGCTGATCACCGGCGCGGTCCACTGGTACCGGCAATTGCTGCAGGAGGTCGTCACCGGCCTCGACCAGATCGCCGAAGCGCATGGCAAGATGGTGATGGGTGGCGCAGGCCGCAGCGTCGAAGACCTTCTGATGCTGCACCTCGCCAATGCCGCTCGCCCGCGGCTTGCCCACATGCTGGCGCAGGATGTCTTTCATCCGGCCGAACTCTATCTCGAATTGGCCGGACTCGCCGGCGAGATGGCAACCTACGGCTCGAGCTCGCGGCGGCTCGGCGAATTGCCGGCCTACGATCACATGGCGCCCGGCCCCGCCTATATGGCGCTGGCCGACGCCCTGCGCTCGCTCATTCTCAGCCTGCGCTACATCGAGCCGAAATCGCGCGCGCTGCCGGTCATGCGGCACGCGACCAATGTCTGGAAAGTGCGCATCGACAACCCGAAGCTCTTGGTCGCCAGCCGCATCGTCATACGCGTCGGATCGGAACTGTCGGAAGACGCGCTGCGCAAGATCTTCGTCAACCAGGCGACAGTCGGCGCCGCTGACCAGTTCGAGGGTCTTTGGAAGTCGCGCCTTCCGGGCATTCCGCTGAAACCGCTTCATTCGCAGCCACGCGAGATTCCCTACGATGGCGACCGGCTGTGCCTGGAGCTTGACCAGAAGAGCGAACATTGGGCCTCGTTGCTCGACGCCCCCGGCTTCGTCATCGGCGTTTCCGGTGTCCTGCCGAGCGAGCCGCAGGTCGACTGCTACTCAGTGAACAGGTGAGGCCATGAGCCGGGATGATCCTTTCGGACTGTCGGAGGATCGCGAACGCACACGCATCAGGCTGGCGGGCGCCGCGCCACGGCCGATGGCGCCGCTGGCACCGGGCGCGCCGGTCAAAAGGGCGCGCGCCCATCCCAACACGCTCATCAATATCTTCGCGCCATTGCTCGAATTCGCGCCGGAGCTCGAAAGCGCGCTGGCGCCGGAGAACCCGGAAGCGATGCGCACGCGCCTGCTCGACGAGCTGGTTCAGGCGCGCGACGCCGCGATGGCAGCGGGCTCGTCGCTCGAACGGGCCGACCAGGCGGCCTGGGCCGTGGCGGCGTTGCTCGACGACCTCGCGCTGAATACGCCATGGGGCGGCGCCAGCGCCTGGCCCCGCCAGCCGCTGGTGGTCATGCTGCGCGGCGACGTCGATGCCGGCACCCAATTTTTCACCCGCCTCGATGAGCTGGAGCGCCATCCCAACCGCGACCGCGAGATGCTGGAGCTTCAGTATTACTGCCTGGCGCTCGGCTTCCGCGGCAAATATCGGGTGCCCGGCCGCGCCGGTGACCGCTCGCTCAATGCCGTGCGTGTGGCGGCCGCGCGCTTCCTGCGCAATGCGGACGCCGAGGACGCGCCGCTGTCGCCGAACTGGAAAGGCGTGATCGCTTCCGACGAGCCGCAGCGCTTCATCGTTCCGATCTGGGTGATGGCGCTTGCCGCAGTTGTCGTCGCCGCCGTCGCTTATATCGGTCTGTCGATGGGCTTGAGCAGCCAGGCGGTCGAACTCTCCGCCCTCGTGCGCACGCTGCCGCCGGCCTCGCGCGCGGACGTTACCCGCGCCGCGCCCAAGCAGGATACGCCCGCACCCGAACCGCCACAGCCGGTCGAATTCGCGCTGCTGCCCGCGTTCAAGGCCGAAGCGCCGGCGAGCCTCAAGGACGCGCTCAGCGGCACGGAGAGCGTCTCGCTGGCCAAGCTGATCATCCAGTCCTCCAACCCCGAACTCTTCCAGTCTTCGCGGCCGACACTGTCGCAAGGCTATGAACCCCTGATCCAGTCGATCGCCAAGGTGATCCTTGCCAATCAGGAGCTGATCGGAAACATCACGATCGTCGGCCATACCGACAATGTGCGCCTGCAACGGTCCAATCCGCTTGCGAGCAACCAGCGGCTCTCGGAGGCACGCGCCCAAACCATAGCGGACCTTCTGGTGCAGGCTGGCGTGCCGCAGGAGCGCATCCATTCCGAAGGCCGCGCCGACTCCGATCCGGTGGCCGACAACTCGACGCGCGAGGGCCGCGCGCTCAACCGGCGCGTCGAGGTCCTGGTCGAGAAGAGGCTCTGAGATGTTCATCCTGCGCTTCCTCTGGGCGATCATCACCTCGCGCTTTCTCTGGACGCTGATCGGCATAGCGCTACTTTCGCTTTTGATCTGGGTGTTTGGCCCGATCGTCCAGGTCGGCCCGTACGCGCCATTCGAATCCGACAATGTGCGCATCGCCATGATCGCCGGGCTGATCATCCTGTGGCTGATCTGGCTGATCATCGCGCAACGGCGCGCGATCCGTGCCAACCGCATGTTCGTCGCCGAGATCGCGGCACCCGTGGCCGAAAAGCAGCTCACCCCCGGCGAGGAGAGCGTTGCAGCCGTCGGCGCCAAGTTCGGCGAGGTGATGGCCGAGCTCAAGCGGCGCAAGCTCGGCGGACGGAAGTTCCTGCGCGAGATGCCGTGGTATGTGATCGTCGGACCTCCTGCCACCGGCAAGACCACGGCATTGCGCCAGTCGGGCCTCAATTTTCCAATCGATCTGACCGATGATCTGCAGGGTGTCGGCGGCACGCGCAACTGCGACTGGTTTTTCTCCGAGAACGCGGTGCTGATCGACACCGCGGGCCGCTACGTCCAGCAGGAGAGCCAGCCGGACGTCGACGCCGCGGAATGGCTGGGCTTCCTGGACCTCCTGAAGAAGCACCGGGGTCGCCGCGCGCTCAACGGCGTCATCGTCGCGCTGTCGATCGATGCGCTCTCGGAGGGCGACGAAGCGATCAAGGCGCACGGCCGCAAGATCCGCCGCCGACTGGCGGAGCTCAACGATCGACTGGAGATCCGCCTGCCCGTCTACCTGATGCTGACGAAGGCGGACCTGATCAAAGGGTTCGAAGCCTTCTTCGGCGGCTTGTCGACGAGCGCGCGCGAGCAGGTGTGGGGAACCACCTTTCCGCTGGATGCCCGCGTCAACGCCAGCATGATCCAGGCGGAGCTAGGCAGGCTTGCCACCGAGCTGGAACGAAGGCTGGTGCCGCGCCTTGAAGACGAAGACAAGCTTGGCTCGCGCGCCGAGATCTTTCGCTTTCCGGCGCAGTTGGCGAGCCTTTGCGGGCCGATCCAGGTGCTGATCGAGGCCATGTTCGGCGAAAGCCGCTACGAGGAAACCGCATGGCTGCGTGGCCTTTATCTGACATCGGCGACACAGGAAGGAGCGCCCATCGACCGTCTGACCGCGGCGTTGTCGTCCTCCTTCGGACTGCCGCCGCGCCGCGCCATGCCGGCGGCGCGTGTCGAGAAGCGCAGCTTCTTCCTGAGGAACCTTCTCACCGAAGTGATCTTCAAGGAGGCCGGCCTCGGCACGTTCGATCCGCTGGCGCAGCGCCGCCGCGCCTGGATCTGGCGCGGGGCCGCCGCCGCCTGTGCGCTCGCGGCCCTGCTGGCCGGCGGACTGTTCACCTGGTCCTACCTCGACAACCGCAATGCAATCACCGAACAGGCCGGCCAGTTCGAAGCGCTGCAAGGGCCGCTCACCCAGGTCGCCGCCATGCCGGCCGCGGTCGAGCAGCCGACCATGGATGGCGCGCTGGCGGCGATGGACGCGGTGGCGACCGCCCGGACCCCGCCGCCAGACGCCGTCCATAACCTGCTTGGCCCGACCGCTTCGCCGGAGCTGGTGCGCGCGCAGACCGACACCTACGACCATGCGCTGCGCAACGTGCTCGAGCCGCATATGGTCGCCCTGCTCGAGGCCACGATGTGGCGGCAAATCCGCGACCCGGATTTCATGCTCGGCGCGTTGAAGACATACCGGATGATGACCGGCCTGTCGCAGATGGACACCGATTTCGTCCAGAACTGGTGGGTGAACAGCCTGCCGCAATTCGCGCCGGCTCCCCCCTTCCCCACGGCCGACGCCGAAGAGCACCAGCTCGCCGCCATCCGCCGCATGGCCGTCGACGACAGCTACATCGCTCCGGACAAGGCGCTGGTCGCGGAGGCGCTGAAGACCGTATGCACGATCTCACTGCCGGAGCGCGCCTACAAGCAGCTCCTGGCCGACCCGGAGGTGGCAGCCGTCAAGGAATGGGTGCCGGCCAATTTCGCCGGGCCGAACGGCGCCAAAGTGTTCGCGCGCCGTTCCGACAAGACGTTGCGCGTCGGTGTTCCCGGCCCCTACACCTATTCTGGCTTCCACGACGCGATCCTCGACCGGGTCGAGGATGTGGCGGGACAGGCGGCTCTCGATCGCGCCGTGTTTGCCGGCGGCTGCTCGGAGAATTCGGAGACGTCGGTTTCGGCGCTCTCGCAGGACATCTTGAAGCTCTACTACGACGACTATATCGCGCAATGGGACTCCTTCCTGCGTGACATGCGGCTTGCGCCGCTTACCGATCTCAACATCGCCAGTGAAAACCTCAAGGATCTTTCCAGCGCCGACTCCGCGCTGAAGCGCCTGTTGGCGGCAGTGGTGCAGGAGACCGACCTCACCCGCTCCGACGATGCGCCGGCCGACGACAAAAGTGGCGCCGCCGCCAAGACCGGCTCCAAGCTGCTCAGCAAACTCGGCAAGTTGGGCAAGGTGGTGACCTCGGGCGCGAAGCTCCTGCCGCGCGCCGGCTCCGCCAACCAGGTGGACATGACCGGCAGCCTGGTTGCCGATCATTTCAAGCCGCTCAAAGGCACCATCGCCCAGGTCGACGGCCAGCCGCCAGCGCTCGACGCCGCCGTCGTGGCGCTGACGGCGCTGTCGAACGTGTTGCAGACGGTGACCGCCAATCCCAACCCGCAGGATGCGATCAAGAAGCAGGGCGGGCTTGCCGAACTGACGGGCGCGGTCGCCAGGCAGGCGCAGATCCTGCCTTCGCCGATCAACGAGTGGCTGGGCGGCATTGCCGGCGACACCAGTGGCCTTTCGCAGAAGGCCGTCACCAACGAGCTCAACGCCATCTGGCGAGCGGACATACTGCCTTTCTGCCAGGCAGCGCTCAACAACCGCTATCCGTTCAGCCCGGACAGCGCGGTCGATGTCAATGTGCGCGACTTCCAACGTCTGTTCGGACCGACCGGCCTGATCGATGCCTTCACCAACGACCATCTGATCAACTATGTCGATACCGCCAGCGAGCCGTGGAAATGGCGCGCCGATTTCGGGCTCGACCCAGCGGCGCTCGCTGCGTTCGAGCAGGCGAGGCATATCCGCGACGATCTGTTTCCGGGCGGCACGGGCCCGGTGATGAACTTCACGCTGGAGCCCAAGGACCTCTCTCCCAACGTGACGCGGGTCACGCTCAACCTCGATGGCCAGAACCTCGTCTACTACAACAACGCCACCAGGCCGCAACCGATGACGTGGCCCGGCAAGGATGGCACGGGAGTGATCTCGCTCGCCTTCCTGCCGGTCGACGGCTCGCCTGAAGTGATGCTCAACGAGACCGGCAGCTGGGCGTGGCTCAGAATGCTGCGCGGCGGCCGCTTCGCCGCGACCAAACTCACCGACGTCTACAGCCTGCGGCTCGGCACGAAAGGAATGTGGGCCGATTTCGAACTCAAGGCCGCCAGCGTCGAGAACCCCTACACGCTCGAAATGTTCAAGAAGTTCACATGTCCGCCGCAGATCTGATCGTGCCCGGTTTCTATGGCAAGATGCCCGCCACCGGCGATTTCGTGACCCGGAGGCTGCCGGCGGATTTCGTGCGCGCATGGGACCGCTGGCTGGCGCAGCATATCGTGCCGCTGTTCGGGATGGAGACCTGGCCCCAGGACACGGCGCTGCGTTTCCTCAGTGGGCCTGGTTCCTTCGGCGCCTCGGCCGGCATCGTCCTGAAGAGTGCCGATCGGGTCGGCAGGCAATTTCCGCTGAGCGTCGTCGCGCGGCTTGATGAAGCACCGCTGAAGCTTGCCTATGCCGATGCCTGGTTCGAAAACATCGAAAAAGCCGCCTTCGCCGCGCAACGGGGCGAGATGACGCCGGACGAACTCGACGCGGCGCTGGCCGGCCTGCCCGTTCCGCTTGTCGATGGCGAGGGCGATCTCATCGACGAGTTCGTGGCCTGGACGGCGCATACGGATATTTTCGACGTCGATCCGCAGGCGCCGCAGCCGACCTTGGAGCAGATCTTCGCCGCAAGCTGGGAGACCAGCTGATGCAGATCTGGAACCAGATGGGCTATCCGCACCAGTTCACCATGGGCATGGATAAGGCCGGCCATGAGTGGTTGGTCGTGGTGGTGAAGGCTACCTTCGATTTCCCAGCGAAGCCTGGCGGACTGGTGCAGAAATCAGCAGAACAGGTTCCGCTGGTCATGGCCGACACGCAAACCGGCGTGCCTGGCTATTCGGCAACGTTGTGGGAGACCGATTTCGCCTTCCGCAAGCCGCGCTGCGACGTGGTCGCCAATGGCTTCGCCTACGCACCGGGTGGGCGCCCGGCCGAGCGGGTTCCGGTCGGCATCAAGGTCGGCAACTGGTCGAAGCTGTTCGAGGTCGTTGGCCACCGCGAATGGCGCTCCATCGGTCCGGTCTTTACCGCCACGTCGCCACAACCCTTCCTGAAACTGCCTATCTCCTATGACGTTGCCTGGGGTGGCGTCGACAGGCTGGATCCGGAGGACAAGCTTCCAGCCAGCTATAAATACAACCCGGTCGGAACCGGATGGTCCCGAACCAAGAACCAGCGTCTAGTCCCAGGCCTGCGGCTGCCCAACACGCAGGCGGTCGGCGAGGAAGTGCGCTCACCCTTCGGCGACTACAAGCCGATGAGTTTTGGGCCAATGGGCCGCGGCTGGCCGGGACGCATCGAATATGGCGGCACTTACGACCAGAACTGGATCGACAATATTTTTCCGTTCCTGCCGCCGGATTTCGATGAGCGCTATTTCCAGATGGCGCCGCCCGACCAGCAGATCGACCATCCGCGCGGCGGCGAGGACGTGGTGCTGGTCAATCTCGTGCCCGAAGGACGCGTGAGTTTTCGACTGCCGCCGGCCGCACTGCCGATCACTTTGTTCAAGGGCAGGCAGAAGGTGTACGAGGCCGACATACTTCCCGACACCGTTCTCCTGGACCCTGAGAAGCGGTGCTTCTCGCTGGTCTGGCGCGTCTCACAGCGGATCCAGCGGACAATCCTCGATTTCTCGGAATGCTGGGTCGGACCGCCGACCGAGTCAATGCTGCGGGCACGCGCCACCGGGCGCGCCTATGTTCGGGCCAGCCTCGCTGTTTCTGATGACGAAACCGAGGACGCATGAGTATCGCCATCGATATAGCCGCCATCGGCATGGTGACTGCCGTCGGTCTGGATGCGCCCTCGGCCTGCGCAGCGATGCGAGCCCGACTGGACGGTTTCCAGGAAACTCGTTTCCTGGGGCCAGGCGGTCAATGGCTGATCGGTGCCCCGGTGCCGCTGCCACGCGGCTGGATCGGCGAAAAACGGATGGCCCACCTTGCCGCAGCGGCGATCTGCGAAGCCTTTGAAACCGCTCCCGAGGCACGCGGTCAAGCGGCGCTCATTCTCTGCTTGGCAGACGAGAGTCGGCCAGGCCGGCCGATAACCGACGGAGCTCGCCTGCTCCGCCATATCGCTGAAATCGTCGATGTCGAGCCGCATGCACGCTCGCGCATCATCAATCACGATCGTGCTTCAGGACATGTGGCCCTGGAACAAGCGCGCAGGATGATTGCATCAGGTGAGGCGTCTTACGTGATGATTGCCGGCGTCGACAGCTATCTGACGGCTCCAGCCATCGAACATTACCGAAAGAACAACCGACTTCTCGCGCCCGGAAATCCCAACGGCTTCATTCCCGGCGAAGCAGCCGCCGCTGTTTTGTGCCTGCGATCGGGGCGTGGTGGCTTTCGCCTTTTCGGCCTCGGCCTGGCTCGTGAGGCCGCGTCGATCTACAATGGCGAGGACTTGCCCCTGCGCGGTGATGGTATGACCGCGGCATACGATATGGCCTTCAGGGAAACTGGCATCGAGATGCGGCAACTCGGCTATCGCATAGCCGATTTGATTGGTGAGCAGTATTGGTTCAAGCAGAGCGCACTGGCAAGCCTGCGTCTATTGCGCGGCCGTCATGATTTTCAGGATATCTGGTCCCCAGGTGAATCGCTTGGCAATGTCGGAGCGGCAACCGGTCCGCTCATGATTGGCATGGCTTGGATGGCGGCCCGCAAAGGGTACGCTGCCGGCAGTCCGGTCCTGGTCGAAGCATCAAACGATGCCGGCGCCTGCGGCGCCGCGCTCTTTGCGACGAGGTCCGGATCGTGAGCAATGTCTTCGCAAACGGTCTGGAAATTTCCGGCAAGGCGGTCAATGCCCAAACGATCGCCGCATTTCCCGACGTTTGCTTTACACCACCCGAAAACCCGGCGACCCCCCCTGGGGTACCCATCCCCTACCCTAGCTTCGGGATGGCCGGTGATACCGAGCAGGGAACGAGCACGGTCAAGATCGGCGGCCAGACTGTTAACATCAAGAACAAATCCGACTTGTCCAGAACGTCAGGGACTGAGGCAGGCTGTGCTGCGAAAAAAGGCGTTGTCACTTCGAAAAACACCGGCAAGGGATACTTCAACTCCTGGTCGAATGACGTGAAGTTCGATGGTGAGCCGGTTATCCGAAATACGGACCTTGCCACCAACAATCACGCTTCTCCAGTCGGCAACACTCCGCCTTGGGTCCACATAGCGGCCTTGTCCGTAGGCGGGCAAAACTGCCTGGCGTTGCTTGCCTCGATCGACATCCACGTGCACCCCTACGACGAGGCCGACAATCACTGTAAGAAAGGCAAGCAGCAGTCCGACCATGTTATCCAGAACGCGTTTTTCGAACCCGATCGCGGTGGCGGGCCCATAGGTGCGTTCCCGCGCTACACGGAAGGCGACGCGCCCTGCATCTGCCTCAACGATGGCAAGAAGAGAACCACTCAGCACGGCAAGAAGTCCCGCAAGCAGATCAAGCGAGCGGCGGCCCAGCGCCGGGCCGCAGGTGCCGGTAAGTCGGGAGCTTGTTCGCAAAGCTACGAATCCGCCCGCGATGCCGAACTTCAACACACCGCCGAAAGCCTGCCAAAGCTGGCAGCTAGCCCTGACGCCCAGGAATGCCTGAAGGCCATATGCGACACATACTTCAAATGGGCCACCAGAAAACGCAGCCAAGACCGTCTTGATGAAGTCCAATGCGACGTACCGAAGGTGTGAACAATGGAATGCACGGATGCATACATCGCCCTCAAAGATGCTTTTTACTGTCTGTTCTATGAGGAACTCGGCCCTGGCAACCACCTTTCTCGCATCTATCACTTCAGTGGGCGAACCAATCCACAGGTTCGGCTCGTCGCCGAGATTCGTGAGTGGATAGTGTCGATCTGGGCCAACCGCGCAGGCAGGCTTTTTGGCGCGGTTTGGGATGGCCAAATCCTGTCGATTGGAGAGAGGGTCGAGCCAATTGCCAGCGTCGATCTTCTGGGTACGATCAAACTCGCAGGTTTCGCAGACGAACCTCAGTTCATCATGGGCGAGGATGGTCTTATCTTTGAAAACCGGCGCGGCGCCTGGCAGCGAATTCCATTCCGCGGCAAGCAGGACGTCTATTCGGTCGCTCGAAGGAAGGCGGATGAATATGTGTTCGCAGCTTCCACTGGTCGGATCATCACGTACGCCTCAGGCACGGCTTCCGTTGATCACTTGCCGACCAACGTAGATCTGCATGGAATCGCCTTCACTTCGCATGACAAAGGCGTGGTCGTGGGAGATGAAGGCGTCGCTTTCCTGTACCGCACCGGGACATGGACCGACATTTCCGAGGATCGGCCGAGCTTGCAGGATGCCCACGCGTTCAAAGGCCGCATACTGACCACCTTGGAAGCCGAGACAATAGACGAGATCGCCGGAGATGGTTCCTTCACAACAGCCTATGATCGGCCGGGGTATTTCTTCTCCTCGAACGATGACTTCTGCGTAACTTTTGACGATGAGGCAGCACATATCTTCGACGGCCGGGCATGGGTCTCGGTGCCGTTCGCCGGCTTAATTCCGTCCTAGCAGATACATGTCACCCGAAGGCGCACAGCGTTTGGAAGAATGCCAGACATAGAAAATAAGGGCGGAAGCTCGCGGCAAGAACCCACTTCTGCGCAACATGGTCGGCATTTCGTCGCGTCGATCAACGCTCTAATTCTGGCTGGAGGTAGACTTTTTCAGTCTCTGTTGGCCGACAGCCAAGAGCGGACCTTTTCAACATCCAGATCAACGATGCGCGGTGGTTGCGCCACTGAAAGCATCCGCAGGACAAACAACTCTCCGGGTTCGGGATACTCGGCATAGCGCTCCCTCGCGATCTGGCTGCCCACGTCTCCGGCTACTTTCAGGCCGTCAAGATGCGCCTCCAGTCGCTCGACCAACCGGGCGAGGCGCACCTCGTCCATTTCAGGATTTTCGTCTGGATGTAACAGATGATGGTCGTAAACGGTCCAAAGGAACGCCGCCATCTCGGCGTGCTGACGGACCATTTCGCGAAGAGCTGGCGCTGGCATTAGTTCAGATTCACCGAGCCACCGCGGATTCGATTTGCCGCGCTGGCATGACTTGTCAAATACGTACCGCGTATGGTGATGTGACCATCCTTCTCCATGACGATAGTCGCCTTGCCGCAGCGAAACTCGATACGTTCGTTGGCGGTAATTCGAATCCGCTCACCATCTCGCGTGACCGTGGAAGCATCTGACCTGGGAACGGGATCAATGATCCGCCCGACAATAAGTGGTCGATCGGGATCTCCGTCCTGAAACAGCAGCGCTACCTCCGCGCCGATCATTTCCGAGGTGAGTTCCGCAAGGCTACGGGCGGGAACAGCCGTCTCTCGCAGGTTGCCCGGAAAGACGACAAGCGGGGCATTCTCGCCGAAGCCCAGGAATATGCCTATCACAACTCCATCGATCCGTTCGGCCGTCCGTGTCATCGCCAACATCCTCAATTCTGTTTTATTTCCGAACCCTTCATCGTGATGTCGCTTGAAGCCTTCACGTTGATTTTGCCCGACCCCTTGACCGTGATGTCCTTGCCTTCAATCGTGATGGTGCCGTCCTTCTTCATGCCGATCGCGGCTGATCCGCACTTGATAATGATCGAGTCTCCCGCGTCGATGACCAAGTCTTTCCCGACCTTGATAGAGCCGTCTTCGTTAATTTCGACCACGCTTCCCTTGCCAATCTTCAGCGCGCGCGCCCCGGCCACTTGCGTGGCGTCATCTTCACCAATCTTGGCGCTGCGGCCTTTCCCGATTTCCGTTGTCTGTCCACCTCCAACCTTGAAACTCTGATCCGAGCCGACATTGACGCTTTGGGCGGCTCCGATGTTCCAGCTATCAGCTGCTCCAATATCGTGGCTCTGCTCGGCACCCACGCTCACAGACCGCGCCGCGCCGATGGAGTTCGTCTGAGAAGCGCCCACGGTCCTCGCTTCGGCCGCCCCTACTGAATCGACACGTGCCGCGCCCACCGTAACCGTCTGCACCAGACCCACCGTCTGCGAATGATTGGCGTCGATGTTCTCGGTCGAATTGGCAACGACGTGGATCGTCTCGTTCGCCATCACCGTCAGCGAGCGGTTCGCGCCCACCGTCTCGGTGTCGTTCGACCCGATGTTCGTCGTCTGGTCGACACCGACCTTGACCGTCTTGTTGTTGCCTACGTCTTCGTCGAGGTTGTGGCCGACGGAGTGCTTGGCGTCGTGGTCGATACGGTCGGACTGGTCGTGCTGCACCGTCTTGTTGCGGTCGTGCTTGATCAGCAGGTGGTGATCTTTCTGCGCCTGGAAATTGACCAGTTCGGAACCGGCCTTGTCTTCGAACATCAGTTCGTTGTAGCCGCCACCGCCTTTCGAGGAATTGGACTTCCAGCCCGATTGCGTGGCGTTGGCCGGCAGCGCATAAGGCGGCATCTCGGAGGCATTGTAGACGCGGCCGGTGATGATCGGCAGGTCCGGATCGCCCTCGATGAAATCGACGATGACCTCCTGGCCGATGCGCGGGATCTGGATGAAGCCCCAGCCGCTGCCGGCCCAGGTCTGCGACACGCGCACGAAGCAGGACGAGTTCTGGTCCTTCTTGCCGAGGCGGTCCCAGTGGAACTGCACCTTCACCCGCGCGTATTTGTCGGTGAATATCTCCTCGCCCGAAGGGCCGACCACCGTTGCCGTCTGCGGTCCGCGCATGATCGGCCGTGGCGTGATGCGCGGCGGCCGATAAGGCAATTTCGTCGGCGCTACGCCCAGCACCACCTTGAAATTCTCGCTGTGGGCCTCGTTCTGGGTCCGGTAGCCCGGATCGAACAGCCGGTATTCGGCGCTCACAACCAGATATTCCGTGTTCTGGTCGTCGCGCGGAAAGCTTTCAAGCGTGAACTTGCAGCCAGAAAAAAGGCCACGCACCGTGCCGACGGCGGTGTTGCGCTGATGCACTGCCTGAAGTTCCTCGCGGCGGATCCCCGCGATCGTATCGCCGCGCCCGACATCGAGATGCGCTCCGGGCTGGCGGTAGTTTTCGCCCGAAGCCTCCTTGTGGCCAAAGGGCTGGGCAGACTTCGCCATCAGATCGGCGCCGGGCTTCTCGAAATCATAGTCCGTATGGGCGTAGGCGCCTGGCCGAACCGCACTGCCGGGGATCCATTCGGTGATGTATTCGACGTCGCGGCGCGAGCCATAGCCCTCGAAATTATAAAGCACCTTCTCGTAGCCTGGAGCCGGCTTCAGCTTGCTCATCGCGTCGCACAGCACGAGCGTGTGCTTGTCCTCGTCATGCTCGAAGAAATAGAAGATGCCTTCGTGCTCGAACAACCGCTGCACGAAATCCAGATCACTCTCGTCATACTGGACGCAGTATTCGCGCGATGGGTAGGAGCCCTGCAGGCGCTTCTCGAATTTTGCGATGCCGTATTTCGAAAAGATCTTTTCGACGATCTCCACAGCGGTCATGTTCTGGAAAATGCGGCAATCGGTGGTGTTGCCGAGGAACCAGAGCCATGGCCTGACGGTGGCCTCGTAATAGGCCAGCCGGTCCTCTATGCGCGTAAGCTTGAAATCCGACACCAGGCCGCTGAACCAACGCTTTGGATCGGATTCACCTTCGACCGAAACGACGCCGCCAAGCATCTTCAGCGGATCGACGTCACGGCTCTTGCTGACGAACCCGACAGTATAGGCAAAACTTCGGCTGATCTCATCACGACCGACGAGATGGGTGAAAGTCAGCACATCGGCGCCAACCGGCGTGTGTACAACCGTGGCACGTTCGTTCGGCATGGGTCGTGCCCCTCCTGGACGCCGCCGCCAATGTGATGGATTGAAGCTCCCGCTCCGCAAACCGCATCACGGTCGGGAGGGATTCGAATTCACCGCATCGGACGGCCGCAAGCCTAGCATATGTTTGATGGAGGCCAAACAGAAGCAATGTCTAAACCGTGGCGTGCATTCAAGTGAACGCACCTCTCCCACTGCGATGGCAAGATGCTAGAATGTCTGGGATTTCAGCTTTGCCAGTGGCGTCGAATGTTCATTTCGCTTCAGATCAGCAATGTTGACAGCTTGCCGCCGGGCATCGCGGCGAGCTATGCCGCGCGCGACCGCAGCTTCGAGATCGGGCGCGAAAATTGCGACTGGACGCTGTCCGATCCCGACAAGTTCATCTCGGGCCGGCATTGCGAAGTCCGCTATCAGGCGGGCTCGTTCTGGCTTCATGACGTCTCGCGCAACGGCACTTTCGTCAACGGTTCCAGCCAGCGCATGAAGGCGCCGCATCGGCTGACCCAGGGCGACCGGCTGCTGATCGGCCGCTATGTCGTCGCCGTTTCGGTCGATGAAGACCGTGTCGCCACCGGTCATCCGCAAGCCGGGACTGGTTCGACGCAACGCGAGTTGCCGCCCTCGACGGGAACGCCGCTGGAACCCGGCAGCGCATTGTTCCACAATCCGGCGGAGCAGCGCCCGGCCGAAGTAATGCCGGTGCCGACGTCTTCGGCGCTGCAGCCCAGCCCGAATGTCCCGGCCAGGCAGCCAGGGGAAGCGGACGGGATACTGCGCGATATCGCCAGGGCTGCTGGCCTGTCGCCGGAGCTGCTGCAGTCGCGCGACCCCAATGACGTCGCTGCCGAGATCGGCGCGGTGTTGAGAACCACGGTCGAGCAACTGTCCTTGCTGCTCAAGGCGCGCGCGGCCGCCAAGGTGCTCGCCAAGAGCGCGCACCGCACGATGATCGGCGCCGAGGACAACAACCCATTGAAATTCGTGCCGGGCACCGACGACATACTCGAGATCATGTTTGCCAAGCGGCGGGCCGGCTATCTCGATGCCAGGCATAGCATCGAGGATGCGTTCCGCGACCTGAAGACCCACGAAATCGCGACCTACGCCGCCATGCAGGCCGCGCTCTCGAGGCTGCTCGACGACCTGTCGCCGGAGGCGATCGCCAAGAGAATCCCGCCTGCGTCCTTTTCATCCAGGAAAAGCCAGGCCTGGGATGCGCTCGTCGCAACGTGGCGGACGATGGAGGACAAGCACGAAAACGGCATGCTGGATGTCTTCCTCGCCTATTTCGCCGAAGCCTACGCCAAGGCTGGCAAGCAGAAATAGCCGCGCTCGGCAAATATCGTCGGCAACGCTCCTAAGGGCTGTGTGAGGCCCCCGCGAAAGAAGCCGCTTCCTTGATCATCCTGCTTCCCGGTTTCAATCGGCTTCCGGTGCGACTAGGATAGCGCATGGGTGCTTGCCTGGCTGGCAAAGCGGCGTGGCTTGGGGCGTGTGCAGGAATGTCATGTTTCGGCAAGATCAGTCTTTCCATCCGGCTCGCTGTTGATACCCAGCCTGGTACGCGCCTCTCATCCTGCCTGGAATATCCCCATTGCACCTCGACGGTGGTGCGCCGATGAGCTCGAAGGACGATCCCTCCGAGCCGCCGGACAAAACCGTCATCCGCGCGCCACGGCCAAGGCAAAAGCCGCGCGTGGCTCCCAACAGTGCGGAGGCTCCATTACCCACCGGGGAATCGACGGTGTTCGACCCCGGCCTCGGCCGACAAATGCCGCCCGGCTGGTCGTCCGGAACCGTGGTCTTTCAGGGGGCCAGCCACGGAGCTGCGCCTGAAGCGGCACCGGCGTTGCAGCAGGACGCCTTGCTCAACGCCACCGCTGGCGTAAGGTATGCCGCGACAAATTCTATTCTTGCCGCCGCAGCCCCCTTGCTCATGCTGTTCGGTCAGTTGCGGCTGATCCCGGTCGAAAGGCAAGCCGCGGCCTTGGCGGAGCATATCGCTGACGCCATCGAGACCTTCGACCATACCATCGCCAAAGCCGGTATTGGGGAAGAAGACGCACGGATCGCGAAATTTGCGCTTTGCGAGACCGCCGACGATCTCGTCGGCAACCTGCCCTGGCCAAGCAAGGAAACCTGGCTTCAGCACAGTCTGGTGGTGCAGTTCTTCCACACGCGACCGACAGGGACCGGCTTCTACGAAGCGCTGAACAATATCCTCGCCAAGCCTGAAGCGCATTACGACCTGCTCGAACTAATGCATGCCTGCCTGTCGCTGGGGTTCGAGGGCCAGTATCGGGGATTGTCCAGCGAACGGAACACACTCGAGCGCGTCCGGCGCGACGTCTACGACACGCTGCGCTATTTCAGGCCGCGTGCCGGCGAGGACATTTCACCCCGGTGGCAAGGCATGGCGGCAGCAATGGCCAGGCCAGGAGGGCGTCTGCCTCTGTGGGCGATCGCAGGCGCCGCGGCGACCCTGGTGACGGCGGCTTTTTTCGGCCTGCGGATATTGATTACCGATGAAGGCGATGCAACGGCCGGCGCGTTGCTGGCGCTCAATCCCTCCGCCCCGGTTACCATTGAACGCGCCAGCGTGGCGGCACCCGCCGAACCGGTGCAAGCCGAACCGCCGCCACCCGCTCCCCCCGACAACACGCAGATCGACCGCATCCGCGCCGCACTTGCCCAGGAGATCGCCAGCGGCGGACTGAGCGTCGGGACGAAGGGCGATTTCATCGTCGTCGAGATCAGCAGCCAGCTTCTGTTCGCATCCGGCGAGGCTGAGTTGAAAGCGCAGTTCCAACCCATCGCGGCCGATATCGCCAAGGCCCTCGACGCCGAACCCGGAGCGATCAAGATCGTCGGCCACACCGACAATGTGAAGCCGAAGAAGTCTGGCCCGTTTAAATCGAATTTCGATCTTTCCGTCGCGCGCGCAAAAACGGTGCAGGCCACGATGGCCACGCAATTGAAGGATCCGTCGCGTCTGAGCGTAGACGGCAAGGGCGAAGACGAGCCCATCGCCGACAACGCGACGGCGGAAGGCCGCGCCAAGAACCGGCGCGTCGACGTGATGATCCCGAAACAGGAGACCTTGCAGACCGGCTCGGCGGAGAACGGCAACTAATGCGCTGGATGCTGCGGATATTCAGCGTGCTTGCCTTGGCCGGTTTCTCGGCCGCCGTCTGGTATGCCGGACCGCTGATCCACTTCGCCGATACCCGCCCGCTTGGATCCGTGTGGCTCAGGGCGGTCATCATCGGGGTGACGGTGGCGGTGCTGGTGTTGTTCTACGGCATCGGCTTCTGGCAGAGGCGCAAGGCGCAAAAAGCGCTCGAAGCGGCCATTGTGCGTAGCGACGAGCGCAACGACGATGCACAGGTGCTCGATGCGCGCATGAGCGAGGCCATCGCGACGCTGAAACGGACGAGCGGCAAGCGCAACTTCCTCTATGATATTCCCTGGTACATCATCATCGGCCCGCCAGGCGCCGGCAAGACGACGGCCCTCGTCAACTCCGGGCTGAAATTTCCGCTTGCGGGCTCCGGCAATGCCCAGCCGGTGGCCGGCGTCGGCGGCACGCGGTCATGCGACTGGTGGTTTACCGATGAGGCGGTGCTGATCGACACGGCCGGCCGCTACACGACGCAGGAATCGGACCGCGAGCGTGACAAGGCAAGCTGGCTTGCCTTCCTCGGATTGCTCAAGAAAAACCGCGTAAGGCAACCGATCAACGGCGTGATCCTGGCCATCAGCCTCGCCGATCTCATTGGCCTCGACGACCAGCATATCGAAGCCCATGTGACCGAGATAAGAAGCCGCCTGCGCGAATTGCACGAGACGCTGAAGATCCAGTTTCCCGTCTATCTGCTTTTCACCAAAGCCGATCTCGTCTCCGGCTTCATGGATTACTTCGATCAATTCGACGAAGCGCGCAGGCGCAAGGTGTGGGGCGCGACGTTCCAGACCGTCGATCGCACCAGGAACATGGCCGGCGAGGCGCCTGCCGAATTCGACGAACTGGCGAAGCGCCTGGCGGAAGAAGTCGTCGATCGCTTGCAGGAAGAGGCCGACCCGGTGGCGCGCATCGCCATCTTCGGCTTCCCGGCACAGTTCGGTGCCCTCAAGAGCCGGATAGCCCAATTCGTCGGCAGCTTGTTCGATGCCTCGCGATCGCATGTCAATGTCAGCCTGCGGGGCCTCTACTTCTCCTCTGGTACTCAGGAAGGAACACCGTTCGACCAGGTGCTGGGCGCGATCGGCCGCAGCTTCGGCAGCGCCTCGCAGGCGCATCTTTCCGGCACCGGCAAGAGCTTCTTCCTGCACGATCTGCTGACCAATGTGATCTTCCCGGAATCGGGCTGGGTATCCTTCGACCGAGCAGCCGAACGGCGCGCCAGGCTCGCGAGGTTTGGCGGCCTCGCCGCCATTGCGTTGGCAGCCCTGGCCGCTCTCGGCGTGCTTGGCCTCAGCTTCTTCGCCAACAAGTCGCTGATCGCCTCGACGAGGCAGGCGATGGCGCAGTATCGCGACAGCGCCGATTCGCTGCTCAAGAGCACGACGGTGACCGACGTCGACCTCGAAAACGTCATCGGCCCGCTCGATCAGTTGCGCAACCTGCCGGCCGGCTTCGAGAACGGCGACCAGGCAAAGCCGATCGAGGAGACGTTCGGGCTCAGTCAGCGCGAGAGGCTGCTGTCAGCCTCCAGGACTGCCTACCGGCAAGCGCTCGAGCGGACATTCCGCTCCCGGCTCCTGGTGCAGGCCGAGCGCACGATCCAGGCTAGGATGGCTGATCCGATTGCGCTCTACGAGCCGCTGAAAATCTACCTGATGCTAGGCGGCAAGGCTCCGAAGGTCGATGACGAGTTGATCGTTTCCTGGATGAGGCAGGATTGGGAAGAGAACCGCTATCCCGGCGAGAACAACCGCGAGGGCCGCGCGCAGCTCGAAAAGCATCTGCGCGCCATGCTCGCGCTCGACGACGCCTACGATCCCGTCTTTGAGCTCAACCAGCCACTGATCGAAGCAGCGCAACGCTCGCTCGGGCGCATGAGCCTTGCCGACCGCGCTTCGGCGCTGATCAAGTCGGCGGTCTACGCCGCAAGGCTGGAAGACCTCTCCGTCGCTGCGAAAGCCGGCCCCGAGGCGCAGCTGCTGTTCGAACGCATGGATGGCAGCGATCTCGCCGATCTCAACGTTCCTGGACTTTACACGCGCGCCGGCTTCAACCGCTTCTTCCTGCCGCAGCTCTCGCGCGTCGCGCAAATGCTCGTCAACGACCAGTGGGTGCTCGGCGGAGGCGGCGAACAGGGCGGCATTGACCAGGACCTGCCCAAGCTCGGTCCCGAACTGATCGACCGCTACGGCGAGGAATTCTCCTCCGCATGGAACCGCGTACTCGACCAGTTGAAATTCAAAGCGTTGCTCAAGGACAAACCGCAATATCTCGCGCTTTCCGCCCTCGCCGCGCCAGACTCGCCTCTCGATCAGCTGTTTACGGCGATCGCCGATGAGACTGCATTGACGAAGCAGAACACCACGGCCGAGGGCGAGAGCAGCGCAGCGCAAGAGGACCCAGCCAGCATGGCCAAAGGTCTGGCACGCATCGGCCTGCAGATCGCCGGCGGCAAGTCGCAGAGCCGGGCCGGACTGGATTCGGCTGTCGCGCAGAATGCCGGCGCGAGCGTCGAGGCACAGTTTCGATCGTTCCAGGCCCTGGTCAGCGGCGCCAGTGGACGACGGCCGCTGGATGCGCTGACGCGGAATTTCCGCGACATATTTCAAAGCCTGAAGCTTTCGGCAGACGTGCCTTCACAGACCGAACGCGTCAACGCCAACCTGCAGCTGCAGATCTCCACGCTGCGCGCCAATGCCTCGCGCCTTCCGAAGCCGCTTGCGCGCTTGGTCAACGCGGCGGCGGACGAGTTCGAAGGCAATGTCGCCGAAGCCTCGGTGGCCAACCTCAACCAGAACCTCGACCAGACGGTCACACGAGCCTGCGAGGAGGCGGTCAACGGTCGCTATCCCTTCGCCAGTGACGGCACCGAAGAGATCTCGATAGCGGATTTTGCCAAGCTCTTCGCGCCGGGCGGGCTGATGGACCGCTTCTTCGCGCAGAACCTTGCGCCGCTGATCGACATGACCGGCCAGGAATGGACCTGGAGACAGGACGCCCGCTCCAGCCGCGACCTGGCGAAGTCGACCTTAAAGTCATTTCAGGCGGCCGCCGAAATCCGCAGCGCCTTCTTCCCTTCTGGCGGCTCGGTGCCGTCGGTTTCGATCACCATCACGCCTTTTTCGCTGAATAGCGACGCAGACAACGCGGTTCTCAACATTGACGGCCAGACCGTCCAGAGCAGCCAGACGGGGAATGCGCCAAGCACGGTGACCTGGCCAAACGGCACTGCCTCTGGTTCCGCCAGCCTCAGCCTGATGCCGGAAATGCCAGGCCGCGACTCCGCTCTCAAATTCGAAGGACCGTGGGCCTTGAAGCGTTTGTTGGACAAGGCGACCATCACCGCCAATGGCGCCAACACCGAAGCCCGTTTCGTGATCGGCGGGCGAGACGTCGCTTACACGATGCAGACCGGGCCGGGGGTCAATCCCTTCCTGCTGCCGGCCTTGTCCGGCTTCAGCTGTCCCAAGGCGTTCTGACATGGCTGTGTTCCAGTGCAACGCCAGCCGCAGCCCTCATTTCGGTACTCTAATGTATGCGCTTATGGCAAAGTGGCCTGGGCACCCTGCCCATGCTTGGTCACAGAGGACGCTCGCTAAGCGCTTGGTGGCAAATTGAGCTCTGTCGCCCTTCCCATCGAAAGCTTCGGCGTGAGCCATAAGGGCTGCGTGCGCGACCACAATGAGGACAACTACCTGATAGAGCCGCAGACCGGCCTGTGGGTGGTGGCCGATGGCATGGGCGGGCACGAGGCCGGCGAGGTCGCGTCGGCCAGCATCGTCGATCATCTGGCGACGATCGGCATTGCGAGCTCGGCGCCGGACCTTCGCGCGCGCTTCGAAGACCGGCTGAGCCGCGCCAATTCAGAGATCCGCGACATCTCGCGATCCCGCGGCATCACCATCGGCTCCACCTTCGCGGCCTTGCTTGCCATGGACGGACGCTTCGCTGGCCTGTGGGCCGGCGATAGCCGCATCTATCTGGTCCGCAACGGCGTGATCTTTCAGGTCTCGAAGGATCACACCGAAGTCCAGGAACTGCTGGACCGCGGCATGATCAGCGCGGAGGAAGCGCTGACCTGGCCGCGCCGCCATGTCATCACCCATGCCGTCGGCGTCAGTGATGAGCTCGAGATCGATTTCCAGCAGGGCGAGCTGATGCCGGGGGATGTTTTCGTCCTGAGCACCGACGGACTGACGGCGCATGTCAGCGACGCCGAGATCGAAGCCGCGGTGATATCCGCAACGCCGCAGGCGGCGTGCCGAAGCCTGCTGGAGACGGTGCTGGCGCGCGGCGGAACCGACAATGTGACCATCGTACTCGTGAAGATCGGCGGCGGGCGCAACGGTGCGCTCCATTCGGATCGGTCCGGAGCGGAAAGCCTGGCGAGATGAGCGACGACGACAAGACGCGGATATCGACCAACGACACCTATGCCGGCGTCGGCACGCAGCTCAGCGGCATTTACGAGCTCGACGAGAGGATCGCCTCCGGCGGCATGGGAGAAGTCTACCGCGGCCACAACATCCAGACCGGCGACCATGTGGCGATCAAGATCGTATTGCCCGAATTCGCCCGCGATCAGACGATCCTGTCGCTGTTCCGCAAGGAAGCGTCGATCCTCAACCACCTGTCGCATGACGCGGTGGTGCGCTATCACGTCTTCACCATCGATCCGAGGATCGGCCGCCCCTATCTGGCGATGGAATTCGTGGACGGCCAGTCGCTGTTCGACGTGATGCGTCGCGGAGCGATGCCGGGGCAAGACGTGCGGCGGCTTTGCCATCGCCTGGCGTCGGGGCTCGCCGCGGTGCACCGGGCGGGCGCGGTTCACCGCGACCTCTCGCCGGACAACATCATCCTGCCTGGCGGGCAAGTGGAAGCAGCCAAGATCATCGATTTCGGCATTGCACGGTCGGCGGCTGTAGGCGGTGAAACGCTGATCGGCGGGAAGTTCGCCGGCAAATACAATTACGTCTCGCCCGAACAGCTCGGTCTTTATGGCGGTGAGGTCAGCGAGCAGTCCGATATCTATAGCCTCGGACTGGTGCTCGCCGCGGCATTGCGCGGAAAGCCGCTCGATATGAGCGGCTCGCAATACGAGGTCATCGAGAAACGGCGGACCGTGCCGGACCTGTCTGACATCGATCCCGATTTCCAGGACCTCATTGCCGCGATGCTGCAGCCGGATCCGCGCGATCGGCCGGCCAGCATGGCCGAGATCGCCAGGGCAACGCGTGGCGAGGATATCGACGCGACATTGCCGCCGGCATCCTATGGTCCGCGTGACCGCTCGGGCTTGCCGCGCGCCGGCTGGACGGCGCTGGCCGAGTCCGGGCCGCAGCCTTCGACGTCCGCGGGCGAAAAGCCCTTCGTTGAACATGTGCGGCCGGCGCATCTGTCACAACCACGGCCCGCGCCAGCGCCGGCCAGCACGCCCATTCCGGCTGCGCCGCGAAAATCGTCGCGGATGCCGGCCGTCGCCGGCGGCCTCGTGACGCTGGCGGTCCTGTTGGGGGGCGGCCTTTACTTCAGCGGGGTCCTGGCGCCTCCGCCGGCCGAAGAGAAACTCAAACCGCTGACGGCGAAGCCGGCGCCCAAACCCGTTGCCGAAGCCCCCAAAACGGTGGCTCGGACACCGCAGCCGGAAGCATCGACCCCTCGGCCACCATCACCGGTGCAGCCTCAGCCGGAGCCTTCAAAACCCGACAATGCCGCCACTGTCGAGACGGTGAACCCACCTGCCCTACCGGACGCACAGGTGAAGACGCCGGTGCCGGCCGACAGCCAGGCGAACGCTGCGGGCAAGCAGAAGCCCGAGCCGGCCAAGCCCACCGAAATCCCCATGCCGGTCGCCCCGCCCGTCGGCAAGCCAGCTCCGCCTACGGCCCAGCCCGAATTCAGGGCCAACAACAATCAGGCGCAAGTGGCTCCGGCCGAGATCAAGCCCGCCCAAGCGCCGACCGCGAACCCATCAACGGCCGTGTCGGCGCCAAAGGCCGAGGAAAATACGAACCCGCCGAAGACGTCCGCGCCGAGCCATGCGGAAACAGAGAGCAAGCCGGCACAGGAGGCAACCCCGCCGGCGACAAAACCCAACGCAACCGACCTGGTCGACATGATTTCCAAGCTGGCCAAGCCGGAGGCTTCCTCGCCGCCGGCCTCGGAGAGCCAGTTGCCGGCGCCGCCGACCAGCCCGCCGGCCAAACCAGCGACCCCGACCGCCGGCCAGCCGACGCCACCAACCGCGCCATCAGAACCGACACAGACAGCGCAGCCGTCCCAGCAACCGCAGCCGCCGGTAGGCACACAGCCCGAAAATACCGAAGTCGCGGTCAATGTGCCCAAGCCGGCGGTTCCGCCGGCGAAGCCAGTCGACGAGACGGCGCAACGCGCCTCATGGGTGCGCGACTTCAGCGGCGGCGACTGTTTCTATGCATCGCTGACGTCTGAAAGCGCCAGCGCCGCCGCCATCGAAGGCTTCGCAACGGCCGTGCAGCCGTTCGAGCGGATGCTCAATGATTTTCGGTCGAGATTCCATCTCGAGCCGGACATCAGCGTCCGTCTCATCGAGCAGCCCCAGTGTGAAGTGACAAACTTCCTGCGCTTCCTCGATCGGAACCGTGTGGAAGGTCCGCAGCTCGTTCTCGACCGGACATCGGTGCCGGACGGCGCGCCGATCAGCGGCACGCTGGTAACGCATGTAGGGCTGGTTTCCAACGTCATGCTGATCGACCACAGGGGCATCGCCTTCAACCTCGATGATCGCATCGTGGCGCAAGCCGACAAGGCGACCTTCAACATCCCCATTGGTCTAGGCGCCGCCGACAAGGCGGCCGGCAAGGCCCTGCCGCAGATCATGCTGGTGATCACCGGGCCGAAGGACATCCAGGCCGCGATGTTTTCGAGACCGAGACCGGTCTCCGAGCTTTTGCCAAGGATCCTCGAGGAGATCGGCGCCGACGGCTCGCGGTTCTCCGCCACCGCCAAGTATTTCCGGCTCGGCGGATAGATATGAACGCCGATGGACCTTCGCCCCTTGCATTCATTTTGCCAGCCCTCGTCACGCACAAAGCGTAGCTGGTTTCGATTATTGCCGGACTTCTCCAACCGCTTGGCATTTTCCGCGCTGTTCGGCGCGGCGCTGCTCGTTATCCTCTCGACCAACAGCGCGCATGCAGAATTCACCGTCTGCAACCAGACGCTCGACGTCGTCAACCTCGCCGTCGGACAGAAGGTCGACAATGCCGACCAGACCGACGGCTGGTGGACCATCGGCGCCAACCAGTGCGTGAACGTCATCCGCGAGGAACTGGCCAACCGCTACATCTACCTCTACGCGACCGATGTGTTCGGCCACGCGATCCTCAACGGTTCGACCGAGATGTGCGTTGATCGGCGCCGCTTCTCCATTCGTGGCATCGACGAGTGCTGGCAGCGTGGTCATATCGCGGCGCGTTTCGTCGAGGTCGACACGCAGGAGCAGGTGCGCTGGACCTATTTCCTGACCGGAAACAGCCCGTGACGCACAGCATCGACACGAGCTTCAAGCAGAAGAAGCTGGCGCGCCTGGCCGAGCGCAGACGCAAACTCTGGCGTCGCGTCCTTGCTGGCGTCGCTACGCTCACCGTCATCGCGATCGCCACCGGCTTCTACCTTACCAAGGACAACTGGTCGTTCGGCGACGAGGACGAGGAGCTGCATCCCGTCGAAGGCATGGAAGACGTGCCGCCCGACGCCTCGGTCTATGTGCCTGCCATCATCGACCTTGCCGGTGACCCGATGTGGATCACGCTGGCGCCCGACGCGGACACCGCCGCGAAGGGCCACACGGTTGCGCGCCCGGCCGAACTCGACAGTTCCGGGGCCTCGCCGCAGATCGAGATTCTTTCCGATGTGATGCTGAGCGCCAGCGAGAAGTTCATGACGACGATCCCGTCGACGCAGGAGGATTTTGCCTTCTTCAAGGCGCAGCGGCAGACTGCTCCGAAGCCTTCAACCGCAGCCCCGGACGATCAGCAATCGACCTCCTCCGCACCTGCTGCGGCGCCCAACGACCAACCCGGCGATCTGGCGAACGACCTGCAGGCGCCGCCGGACGCAGGCGATATCCCCGCCGGTTCGGCGCCCAAGGCCGACGCAGACGACCCCGAGGCCGGCTGGGGCGAGACCATCGACCAGGGCGAGGCAGCGCTCCCCGCCTTCAAGAAAACCGCGATCGAGAACAACACCACCGTCGCGACCGTGACCAGCGAATACCAGCGCTTCGCGGCGACAGAGGACACTTTCGTGAAAATCCTCAACGGCCGCAGCCTGGATAGCGTGGCGCTCGACGCGCATTTCTCCGCGGACGACGCCAGGCTTGCGGGCGAGGCGCTGAAAGCGCTGTTCAACCGCGATGGGCTCGAGGCCGGTTTTGTGGTCGCCATGCGCGGCTTCCGGCCGAACCGCGAGACGACGACGATGTCGCTGATGCAGGTCTCGGTCTACGCAAGGAACGTCTATGTCGGTACGCTGACGCGCAGCGCGGCGGGCGCCTTCGTTTCCGGCGTCGACCCCTGGGTTCGCGAGGACCTCTTCAACTATTCCGGCGCCTCGGACCAGGGCGGGCCCAAGCGGCAGTACCGCCTGCTCGACGCAATCTACTCGACCGCCGCACGCAACAAGGTGCCGACCAGCGTGATCGGCGAAGCGATCATGTATCTGTCGAGGGGACAGGACCTCGACGCTTTCGCCAGCGAGGACCAGCGCCTGGTGATGATCTACTCGCAGACGCCGCGCGGCCAGGGCGAGATCTCCGGACGTGTGCTTTACGTCGGCGTCCTGGGCAAGGACAAGAACCTCGACTGCTTCGTCTTCCAGCAAAGCGACGGCCAGTATGCCTGCGTGACCGGCGACGACCAGGTTCGTTCGCTGAACGTCACCAACGGCATGGTCACGCCGGTCGCAGGCGTGATGACGTCGACCTTCGGCCCGCGCAAGCATCCGATCCTCGGCACGGTTCGGATCCACAAGGGTGTCGACTGGGCGGCTCCGGTCGGGACGCCGGTCATGGCCGCTTTCGACGGCGCGATTTCCTTCCAGGGCGATGGCGGCAGCTACGGCAATCTGGTGAAGATCACGCATGCCAACGGCCGCGAGACGCGCTACGCGCATATGCAAAAATTCGCCATCGCCAGCGGCGTCGGCACCAAGGTGAAGGCCGGCGACGTCATCGGCTATATCGGCACCACGGGGCTTTCGACCGGCCCGCATCTGCATTTCGAGCTCTACGAGAACGGCGAGGCGATCGACCCGCTCGGGACAGTCACCGCGGTCGCCACCGCCGTTTCCGTCAGTTCCGGCGGGCCTGGCGATTCCGCGGTCGAGACGCTGACCGACCGGATCGTCCATGTCGAAAGTGGCGGCAGTGCCCGCGCCAAGAACCCCAACTCGTCGGCAACGGGCGCCGGCCAGTTCATCACAAAGACGTGGATCCGGATGATGAACACCTATCGTCCCGACCTTGCCCGATCGCTTTCGACCGCCGACCTGCTCGCGCTTCGCTATGACGCGACGCTGTCGCGCGAAATGGTGCGCAACCTGGCGCGCGAAGGGGAGGCCTATCTGCGCGCCCGCGGCCACCAGATCACGGCAGGGCGTCTGTATCTTTGCCACTTCCTTGGCATGGAAGGAGCGCACCAGGTGCTGGCGGCGTCCGCCTCGTCGCAATTGAGCGCCGTTCTGGGCGCAGCCGTGATCCAGGCCAACCCGTTCCTGACCGGCAAGACCGTCGGCTACGTCATCGATTGGGCCGAGCGGAAAATGGGGCAGAAAGCGCCGCGCGTGGTGACCGATCAGACCCAGCCTGCGACAACCACGACCGAGGTCCGGCAGACGTCGCCGGAGTTCGAGAAATACAAGCAGGCGATAACCGCGCTGCTCAATTCAATCCAGGAGACGCTCGAGCCAGGCTAGTGACCGTCCCAAAGGCGGCACGATCGCCTGGTCAGGGTGTATCCGGTGAACCTAAACCGTCGCCGGAGCGACACAAGCCTGAGAGCCATTTTTGGCAGAAGCGACTTGTCGCTGACGAATTGAGCATGCGCAGAGATCAATAGCGTGCCCCGAGGGGCCGGAGGGCTGATCCATGAAACCGTTTGCCATCCTTTTGAGCGGACTTGTCCTTTCCATCCTTGCCGCCTTCGGCGTCCAGGCCGCAACAGCCGAGGGCAAGCGTGTCGCGCTGGTCATCGGCAACAGCAAATATGTCAACGCCGTTGCCTTGCCCAACCCTGCGAACGATGCCCACCTGATTGCGTCGACGCTGCGCAACGCCGGCTTCGAAGTGATCGAAGGCGTCGACCAGGACAATGCCGGCATGCATGGCCTGATCAGCAAATTCACCGAAGAATCCTACAACGCCGACCTTGCGGTCATCTTCTACGCAGGCCACGGCATGCAGGTCGACGGCAAGAACTATCTGATACCGGTCGATGCCGATCTGACCTCGCCCGCCTATCTCAAGACCCGCACTGTTCAGATCGACGAATTCATGGCGGCGCTGCCTGCCGATCCCGCCGTCGGCGTCATCATCCTCGATGCCTGCCGCGACAATCCGCTGGGTCGTACCCTGGCCGCGACTCTGCCCAAGAGCCGCTCGCTTGGCGCCGGCCTCGCTCCGGTGGATGCAAAGGCAGACGGCGTCGGCACCGGCGGTGTCCTGATCGCTTATGCAACGGATCCCGGCGCGATCGCTTTCGACGGCGACGGCGTCGACAGCCCCTACTCCCTGGCGTTGGCCAGGCACCTGACCGAGCCCGGTGTCGAGATCCAGAGCGCTTTGACGCGCGTGCGCGGCGACGTGACGGAAGCCACGCAGGGCCGGCAGCGGCCGTGGCACAATGCATCGCTTGGGCGCGAGGTGTTCCTCGGCAAGCCCGCGGCACGAGCAGCCCCGCCCGCCGCAGCGCCGGTGGCCGACGCCGACAAGACGGCGGCAGCGTCCGCCCCCGTGGCCAGCGAGCCGCCATCCTGGGAGGTTGAGCAGCGGCTTTGGGACGAGGCTTCGAAGAAGAATGCCATTCCCTACTACGAGGCCTATCTCGACCAGTTCCCGAACGGTAGTTTCGCCACCGTGGCGAAGCTCAACATCGACCAGTTGAAGGACCCGACGGTGGGTAAGCAAGTCGCGGCGCTCGAAACGAACGCAAATCCAGGCCTGGCCGTTCGTACCTCGGCCGCCGACCAGGTCCGCACCGCACCCCCGAAGAAACAGGTCATACAGAAGACCCGCGCGCTGAAACCGGTGGCGCAGCGGAAACCGCGAAGACAGCAGATCGTCGAGCGCTGGCGCAACCGGGAGATTGTGATGCGCGACGAGCCGCGACGGAGAGACACCAACGACTTCCTGACCAAGGCGCTGATTTTCGGCAGCGGCGTCGTGATCGGCGGCGCGATGAGATATTGATCATAGCCAGTCAAAGGGAACCCGCGTTGGACGAGTTCCCTTCTGCCGCTATCGCTGCTGGCGGATCGGCCTGGCGGCGACCGCCTACTCGGTCCTGATACGCATTTCCACGCGCCGGTTGACCGGATCGTAAGGGTTGGCGACCCGCGGGTGCGACTTGCCAAGGCCGATCGCTTCGAGCCGCGCCGATTCAACGCCGTTCGCTTCGAGGAAAGCCGCCACCGACTGGGCCCTCCGCTGCGACAGATCCTGGTTGTAGCGATCCGGGCCGGTCGCATCGGTATGACCTTCAACGACAAAGCTGAACGTGCTCAGCCGATTGTCCTTCAGCGCCTTGGCGAACTCGTCGAGTTCGGTGCGCGCTGTCTGGTCGAGTTGCGCGGAATCAAGGGCGAAATTGATCATCATGTCGAGACCGGTCTTTTGTTGAGCTGAGCCAGTCTTCTCGGCCTTGCTCTTGCACTCTTCCTCCGTGCCGACGCAGATGCCGCGCGCGGCACCCAGATTGCCGGTCTGGCCGGCGAAGAACTTGACGATGTCTTCCGATTTCTGAAGCGGATCGGCAAAGACGTGCGTTGCAAGAAGCATGGCCGCCAATGCCAAGGCTGAACTGCCCCATCGCATGACCGTCACTCCTGTCTGAGAGGATTTCGCTGGCGCGTATCATATCAAACGGGGAAGCGATTGTCTGTGACCAAACGCATGCCGCTCGTGGCCGCAACCTGTTAACGACTGAGGCTTGACCAGCGCTCGGCCACAGGCTTGAGTACTGTTCCGCTGGCTTTTGGGGTGTTGTGGCAGCCATGGCCAATGAACTCGGATACAGAACGGCACGGGATCTGTTTCTTGCTTGTCCCGCCATAGCAAGGGACATGAAATCGCTGGCCACGGGTCAGCCGCCGCTTGATTTTTGCCGAGCCCTGCTTGCCGGGCGCGTGCCGGAAGAAGCAGTCACGTTCTGTGCCTACCTCCTGCCCGAGCGAGCCGCCGTCTGGTGGGGACATGAATGCCTGAGCAATCTTGCCGAGCTCCTCGCGGACCGCGATCTCGAATTGCTGGCGCTTGTCCACGACCGCGTCGGCGAACCGGATAATCCCCACCATCAAGCAGCCCTGAGCAATTCCCTGGACCTGCCGCCGTCGACGCCGGCCGCCTGGATCGCCCTGGCAGCGGTGTGGCGCGACCCGACCCTCGACATGGTGTCGACAGGATTTCCTGCCGCCCATGCCGTCAATGCCGGAATTCTGGCCGGGCTGGCCCGCGCCTCGCTGGCGGACCGGTTTTCCGTGCTTTCAGCCTTTGTCGAAATGGGCATCCAGATGGCGGAGATGGAAGCGTAACGGCATTCGCCGATCCCTACGCGCCATCCGTCATCGCTGGCGCCAGGCCGGCATTATTGGCAGCCGCCTTGCGCCCATCTGGCCAGCGCGACCTTGAAGCGGGTACCGAGCGGATGCTGCAGGCGCAGGACCGAGACGTCGTTGGCGGCGAAATTCTTCGCCTGCTCGCAGAGCCGGGCCTCATTCCACTCATGGCAGGTGTCGCAGTGCTTGCCTTCCCAGACCGATTTGTCGAGGCCTTCCACCGGACTGAAGAGCGGTTCACTCTTGATCAGTTGGGCTATGCTCTTGCCGTCGATCGCCGGGTCGCCGAACTTGACGGGACGGTCGAAAAGGATAGGGCCGTCGGTAGCCAGTTTCGGGATTTTCGCACGCAGGGTATCAAGCGCGAGCTGATCGTCATTCTGGCCTGGCGAAGCGCCGGTGTTGCGCGTGTCGGAGCCGGCTTCGGCTTGCGGGGGGCTCGCCTCGCCGACGATCAGCGGCGCGTTGAGATCGACCTTGTGCAGGACAACCTCGGTGGTCAAAGAGACATTGATCCAAGGGCGTTGCTTGCCCGCCGTCGCCTTGAAGACGTCGCTGGTCACCCTGTTCATCGCCTCGGTGATGGAGACATTGGATTCCCCAATGTGCTGAAGCAATGCCGTCGTGAAGGGCGAGTGGTCGCCGGACCCGTCATAGGCGAGTTGGTTGGGACTGGCGGCGAAGGCGACGAGCGTTCCGGCGCCGCCATTCTCGATCGGAATTTCCGCAAGGCCGCTGCTTGCACCCTTGATGCCGGCGGTCTTTGCCAGCACATCGGCAAGAGGATTGTCCCGGCATGCGTCCAGGAACACCAGCCTTATGCTTGTCTCGCGGGACATCTGGCGCAAGATGAAATCGACCGACACGGCCTCGAAGTCGAGCGAGGTCTCGTCCTCGAGCGCGGCATCCACCGGAAGCAGATAGTTCTTGCCTGAAACCTGCAGGCCATGGCCGGCATAGAAGAAAAGCGCCACATCGGCGCCGCGCACCTGCTTGGCGAATTGGGCGACCGTGGCCTGTGTCTGCTGCTTGGTGAGATCGAAGCCGGAGACCACCTCGAAACCAAGGTTCTGCAGGCGCTCGGCCATCGCCTGTGCATCGCGTGCAGGATTGGCGAGCGGCGCGGCGTGCTGATATTGCGAGTTGCCGAGCACCAGCGCGATACGGCGCTCGGCACTGGCTGACGTCAAAGTCAAAATCAGGACAAGCGCGGCAAGGCCAGCGCCGCGAAGCAAGCCTGCGCAAGACGCGATTGCACGGGAGCCCACCCCGACCTCAGTTCGCGAGCTTCGTGGCGGAGAATTCGATCCGCCGGTTGAGCGCCTTGTTCTTCGGCGTGTCGTTGGCGGCGACCGGGCTCTCCTCGCCATGGCCGGCGGCACTGATCTGCTGACGCGGCACGCCACCGGCGACCAGCGCATCGGCAACCGCCTGCGCGCGCCGTTCGGAGAGCGCCTTGTTTGCCTCTGGCGAGCCGTCCGAGTCGGTGTAGCCGGACACCTCCACCTTCAAAGTCGGGCATTTACCGACGACAACTTCAACTTCGGTGAGCAGCGGACGGCTCTTGGCATCGAGCCGGGCGCTGGCCGGACGAAAATAGATGGCGCCGGTGCGCGACAACACGGCAAACCGGTTGAGGCACTCCTCGTCGCTGAAATTGGCCTTGGCGGCATCGGTGGCCACGGGACCGACATCGGCGGTTCCGGCGGCGACTGTCTTCACCGCGGCCGGCTTGGTGCCATCGGCAACAAAGACGAAGTCGAAGGACACCGAGGCGGTGGGCACGATGTTCGTCACATTGGCGGCCTGCTGCAATTTGTCGACGTTCGGCAGCAGGCCGAAGTCCTCGACATGCACCGCGACGGGAGCCTCTGATGCTACGGAAACCTGAGTGTCGCTGATCATGGTTACGACGACGCTCGCTTCCAGATCCTTGTCGACGCCATGCAGGCTAAGCCGGAACGGCAAGGTTGCCTTGATCCGGCGTTTGGCCGGCAAGTCGGCAAAGGCGGCCGGGTCGACCTTCGCCGTCAACTCGGCCGTCGGATATTTGAATGTTTCGAAGAACAGGAAGCGCATGCGTACATTGCGCAGGTCGACGCCCGTGTCGACGGAATTGAGATCGAAGCTGACCTTTGCGTCACCGGCGGAGCTCAACGTGCCGGTGATATTCCTGATCTTGTTGGTCTCGACGATCGTGTTCTTCTTGACCGACTGATAGGTGAGCACCGAGGCGTCAGGATCGAGCGTCCAGTTGGGCGCGGCGTTGGCGGCGTGCGGTTCGAAGACCAGCAAGCCGAGCAGCGCGGCAAGGACCAAGCTAAACGCTGCGGCCTTCGCTCGCATTGCTTGACAGAGTGCGACGACTTCGAACATGGAACGCCCCCGCCAGGACAACCTATCTCGATACCGCAGGAGACGGGAGCATAGTGCACTTGTCCTTGCTTGGCGAGCGGTTACGGCAGGCCGTGGTAGCCGCGATGCCGGGGGGTGAAGTTACCTGCTGTTGATCGCCGTCACCAACTGCTGCCACCGCCGGAACTACCGCCACCGTTACCGCCCCCCAAAGGAGCGACGACCGGCGGGGCTTCGGTTTGGGCCGGCTCGGTCAATTTCGTGGCCGTCACCTTTTTGTGCTTGATGATCTTCGGTGCAGTCTTCGTGCGAACGGCCTTCGCCCGGTGTTGGTGTTTCGTCGTCGGGGTCGGCTCGACCCTGGGCGTCACAGTTGTGCACCCGGCTACAGCCAGAGCACCGGATAGAATTGTCGCGACGATTGCCTGTTTCAATGCCCAGCCCACCACATTGCCTCCTTGTTGATCAGAACAAGTCCCGACGCGGATTGCCTTGCTCCCATACGGCTCTGGCGGTCTTGATCAGTTGATCGTCCACAGAGCCACCCGACTGAACTTTCGATTTGAGTTCCGAGCGTAGCTGCTTCAAGGCAGCTGTCTTCGGCTTCGCGCCGAATTGCGACAGCGTTGTGCGCGCATTCGGCAACTCGTTGCGAAGATCGAGCCCTATCGTGAACGCCAAATAACGGACGGCCACAGCCTGATCGGCCTTGTCGCCCTTCTGCATCTCGAGAGCCGCGCGGTCATATGCGCCCGAATAATCTCCGCGTGCGCTCGCCAGCTCGAAAAGCCTTTGCGCCTCATCGAGGTTCTGCGTTACGCCAACCCCGTCCCGATACATGCGTCCGAGGCTGGCCGGCGCATAAGGCTGGCCGAGATCCATCGCTTTCTGGAAAAGCGCCTGCGCTTGTTTCGGATCCTTCCCGACGCCACGTCCGCTGAGATAGTTGCGGCCGAGAAGGTTCATCGAGTACATATCTTGCCGTTCCACGCCCGCTTTGAGAAAGGCGACTGCGCGAGCATAGTCCTCGGGCACGCCGTTCCGACCTTCGGTGAAGATCGAAGCAAGCTCGTTCATGGAATAGGTATGCCCCATTGCGGCAGCTTTCAGCAGTAGATCCAATCCCTTGCTGGTATCGCGTTCTACCCCCAGGCCATTGAACAGAGCACGCCCCCAGGCAGTCATCCCATAGGGATCGCCCTTGTCGGATGCCTTTGCATAGAAGCCATTGGCTTTTTTGGGATCCACGGCAGTCCCTATTCCGGAGGCGGCAAGGTAGCCAAGCTCGAACACGGCGCGGACGTGCCCCTTGTCGGCAGCCTCCTGGATCGCCTTCTTGGCCTCGTCGACCTTGCCGACCGCAAGCAATGCCCGACCGAGCTGGTAGTGGAAGCGAGCGACGTCCGGATAGGCTTTCACCGCCGCCCTGCAGACGTCTACGGCGTTGCTGCTGACTTCGTTCGGCAGCAGGCCGGGGACGACGCCCTGCAGGTCAAGAGGTTCACCCGCCTCCCTGTCGCAAGGGTCTACGCTGGGCGACAGCTTCATCGTCGCCGGCTTTGGCGAAGTGTTGTCAGCCCTGATTTCGAAGCCGACTATCAATGGTTTGACGGCGCCGATCTGGGGTTCGTAGCGCAAGTGGTCGACTTCATCGGCCATCAGGCTCGAATCCGGAGACAAGGTCCGATCCGGCAGGGACAGCGTCCCGGTTGCCGGATAGCTCGCAAGTTTCAGGCTGACCGCCGGGTCCTTGGTCGGGAAATCCAGCTTCAACGGAACCGGGCCGACACCGACTGGAACCTGGACGTCACGGTTTTCGATCGCTTCGGCGGCGCCGGCAATGTGAATGCCGCGTTCCACCTCCTGCTGCTTCTGCTCGGTCTCGAGCGAGGCCACGAGTTGCTTGCCCTCGGCCCCCTCGCCATTCTTGACCCGGAATACCAGGATGCCTTGGGATTCGCCGCCCCAATCGTCGCGTGTGGCATAGGCCAGCATGTCGACCTGTTCCTGGATGCCGGCGCCCTTGGGCACGTCCATCTGCAAGCGCGGGAGATCCTTGCCGGCGATCGGCTCACCCGCCGCAACCGGCTTGCCGTCCAAAATCAGACGCCCGAGCGCCGGCGGCCTCACGATGCTGACGGTGACCGGGCCGCCATCGACATCCAGCGGCTCCGGCAGGTCGAGCGCGACAGGGCCGACGCCGGACGGCACGACCTTTTCCAACACGGGCGGCAGCGCGGGCCGGCTGGCGCGGCGCATGAGGACGACCTCGTCGATCAGCGACGAGTTTTCCCAAGGCACCTGCTTACCGGCCGTAGCCTCGACCACATCGCGGCGGACGGCCGCCATGACCGAGCGTATCTCCTGGTTCGGCGCCAATGCGCGACGGGAGAAGGCGGAGGAAAAGGGACTGAGGTCGCCACTTCCGTCATAGGCGACGGCACCGGGCTCGGTGGCGAAGGCAATAAGCGTGTTCAGCGAGCTTTTCACCTGCGCAAGGCCGGTGTCTCCGGCAGTGATCAACTGGTCTCGCAACCAATAGTCCTTGCGCGGAAACGGATTGTTGCGGCAGGCGTCGAGGATGATCACCTGGATCTTCGATTTCGCTCGCAACTGCTGAAGCACATCGTTGAGCTTGACGGCCTGGACCTCAATGTCGGCCGCATTCTTGAGCGAGGCATCGACCGGGATCAGGAAATTTTCGCCGCCGATCTGAAAGCCATGGCCGGAATAGTAAACGATCGCCAGATCGGCGCCGTCCGCCGCCGCGAGGTAGTTGCGGAACTGCTTTTCGAATTCGATCTTGGTGAGGTCCTTGGCGACGAACACATCGAATCCGGCCAGGCGGAAGGTGTTCGACACATCCGCGGCATCCTTGTCCGGATTCTTGAGGGCTGGAATTTCGCGGTATTCGGAATTGCCGATGACAAGGGCAACCCTTCGATCGGCACAAGCCTGGAACGCCGTGAAGCTCGCGAGGATCAGGGCCGCAATGAACGCGCAACATCGCAGCATGGCTCATCCTTAACTGCTAATGACCTGTCGGCTGCAAGATACAGCTTGCGACACCTGGTCTGTTAAAGACTTCACGATCTGCCGAAACGGCAGGGCCGCACCCACGATGGATGCCGCACCCAACCACCTGTTAAAATACTCCAGTGGGATGGGTACCGCAATAAGCTGGGCGAAAGGGCCCGGAGGGGTGTCGCCACGGTCCTGCCCATGCACGACAAGGCCAGGGCTCGCCACGAGCTTGGCACCTTGCTTGGTCATGTCTCGCACCGGAAACAAAGCTCGACGAGCTTCGTCGATCGCCAGCAGGCGCTCCTGGAACCGGGCGACGGCCGTCACGCGCATCGGGACGACCTGGCGGAAACTGTCCCGGACAGTCGAATCTGGTCGGGTGTCATCGGCGGCGCTCCTCGGCTCGCTGGTGAAGCAAGACCATCGCTCCAAAGCGTTTCGCGCGGATGTCACCCGGCACTTCGGCGTGTTTCAATTCGATTACACGTTACGCCCGATTGTTCTCGGGTCCGTTCCAGGAACAGGCCCGGCAGCATTGCAGCACCTAATGGGCGTTGTCGCCCGGAGCCTCAGCGCCGAAGTGGTCGAGATGCTCATAGATTGGCGGGCCTGGAGGGACGTGATCTTTCAACAAAATCAATCCAGCCGTTGTGATTCGGACAGCTCTGCTGCCACACCCGAACGTGGCAACGACAGCCGCTCGTTCGGGCCTGTTGTGACCAGCCTATTTGCGAGCCACAGTACGCCATGGCCCTCTGCGGAACTGAGCGGGATTTACTTCCGCAGCGCCGACGTGTCTGATTAGCCAAACGGTCAGAAAGGAGCGCAGGAACAGTCTAGGACATCCGGTGAGCACAAAAAAGGAGGGCAGTAGGGCTGCCGGACGCAGCTATCGACGCCGCCTCCTACTCCCACTCGATTGTTCAGCCAGCCTATAACCAATTGAAATCACAGTCAAATTCTTTCGTTGCCACCGCAAATACCGACACCAGAACAGTAAAAAAATACGCTTTTGACTTTAAAGGGAAATCGCCGCAAAAAAATTTGAGGTTTCATCAGCTATCGAGACCAATCGGGCGATTTTTGCGCTTCGCGGCATTGGACGGCGAGCCCAAGCCGTCTCGAAAAATACCGTCACTGCTCCAACTCGGGCGGACCGTCGTCATGATTTGCCTTAATGGATCGCCGCATTAAGTCTCACCGAATTGGTCGCCTAGCCATCGCCAAGTGGCGCAGATGCTGTTGGCACTGGTTCTCCCATTATGGCAATTGCCCGAGTATATGCGGTTGCGTCGCTCGTCCAAGTCCATCCCACCGGCACGCATTTCGGCAAAACGCCAAAAAGGCGCAACGCGGTTACAATAAGCGTCTTCACGGCATCCGCGGTGATCCTTGGAACGGTCAGCACGACGCTGGCCTTCGCGCACCAGATCGGCTTTTGAGACGAGCGCCGTTGGCGTCGTGCTCGCGCTCAGCATCGTCGCGCTGGTCGTCGCCTGGTGGTTCGCCTATCGCGACATCAAGCTTTCGACCCGGGGTACCCTCGGTATAGAGGATTATTATTCCGCCTTGAGCCGGGATCATGGCATGCCCGGACAGGTACTCCGATGGATCTTCGAGCGGCGGTGATTCCCTTTTTAGAACAATGGCAAATACCTAGGCTTGGCATCGCTATTGCCGTTAGCTCCCGCAACCGGTACCCCGGTGCTCCGGATTCACGGCGACGCCGATCCGATCATACCTTTTGGGGAGAGTGTGCAAGCGGCACAGAGCAGCTAAAGCCAGCCGATGCCCTGGCCAAGATCACGATCTGGTCCGGACTGGGCCATCACGATAGATGCCCTAACGGCGAAATCTTGGCTGCTGCGTTGGCCGGTTCTTCGAGTTGGCGCCGCAAGGGTGTCGGCGAGGGGCGGGACCGCCGTGCCTCGCCGCGACCCGGACTCAACTACCCGAGAGTTTGACTGGCGAGTGCATAGGTCACCGGTGCAACGGCGTCGCCGACGGCAAAATCGTTGAGGCGTTTGCCCATCGACATGGTGAGCACCGTGTCGAAAACCGGCATTCCGCTGTGCGACAGAAAGGCGGCGAACTCGCCATTGTCCATGTGGGTGTCGATCCGCAGGAAAGACCCCGAATGGTCGGCCACGTGCGGCCGGACGATCGCCACGGCATCGGCATCGCTTTCCGCCACGACCGGCCCCACCACATGGCCCCGCCCGAACGGCCGACAAAGCGCGAACGCGTTCAGCTTGTCACCTTTGAAAAGACCATAGCCGACCGAATGCGTGAAAAGCTTTTCAATGAGCGCCGCCCGCCTCACGCCAAATCCTGCCGCGTCGAGCGCGATTGCCGCGGGAATATCCCTCGCGGCCAGAGTCCGGACATCGCCTCGCGCATTTGCCGGCCCGGCCATCGTCTGCATCCGGGCGATGCCCTGGCATTGATAAACGGTCTTCTCCGGTTGGAAGTCGAGCGAGAGGTAGAGCCGCCTTGCCGCGCGCGTTGCATTGAGGCGCAGATCGCGACCGACCACCTTGTCGAAGACCCGCTTCATCAGCCATTGCCCCGCTCCCAGCGTTTGGAGCCGCGGCGATGTGATGACCATCCCCACGGTGGCGAAATCGTCACCATGCGCGAACCACATAGCCGAACCTAGAACCCTGCCGATCTCGTCGAGGGCCACGACCCCCTCTCCCGATTCACGCAGAAATTGCCAGTCCTCGGCGCGATGCGGCCATCCCACAGCGAGCGAGTGCGCGTGCAAGCGGTCCAGTTCGACGCCTTCGATGTCGCCGATCCGCATCGAGAAAGTGTCGATTTTCAAGCTTCCCGACGGCTTCAAGTCCATGCCCCTAAAAGATTGTCGTCCTGAGCGCGGCACACCGATGGCCACTCTCTGCCCGCCAACGCTAAACGAGCGGACCGGTACGATTAGCCTCGAAAGCCGCGCAGCAACGCAAGATTCAACTGAAACATTTCAGCTTTCGGCACGCAATAGCGCAAGAATGCACACACTCTCCCCGGAAATCTAGCAGCATATGGTCGACGGCACTGATCCCGGCGAACCCGAACGTTTTGAGGGCAGGAATGGACGTCTTCGACATCCTCGACCGTCTCGTCGCCTTTCCATCGGTCGCCGGCAAACCGAACGGCGACATCGCTGGCTGGATCGAAGCCTATCTCGCAAAACACACGACGCAGGTCACGCTGCTTCCAGGGCCGGAAGGCGATCGTTCCAATCTTTTCGCGACGATCGGCCCCTGTGATGTCCCGGGCTATATCCTGTCCGGCCATATGGATGTCGTTCCCGCTAGCGAGCCGCAATGGAGTTCGAGCCCTTTCGCGCTGCGCAAGGAGGGCGAAAGGCTCTACGGACGCGGCACCACGGACATGAAGGGGTTTCTGGCTGCAGTGCTCGCCGCCGTGCCCGCGCTGGCGGCACTGCGGCTTGCCAGGCCAATCCATTTCGCCTTCTCCTATGACGAGGAGGTGGGATGCCGCGGTGTGCCGCATTTGATCGCCCGCCTTCCCGAACTCTGCGCCAAGCCGCTCGGCGTGATCGTCGGCGAGCCGAGCGGCTTGCGCGCCGTGCGCAGCCACAAGGGCAAGGCGGCCGCCCGCTTGATCATCAATGGGCGCTCCGGGCATTCGTCGCGGCCCGATCTCGGCCTCAACGCCATCCACGCCATGGCCGGCGCGCTAAGTGCGGTCGTGAGCGAAGCAGAGCGGCTGACGAACGGTCCGTTCGACCCTGATTTCGAGCCGCCCTACTCCTCGCTGCAGGCGGGGGTGGTCGCGGGTGGACATCAGGTCAACATCATTCCCGACACCTGCACGCTGGATCTCGAGGCGCGCGCCGTACCCGGCGTCGACCCTGCCAGCCTGCTCGCGCCCGTCAAGGCACGGGCAGAGGCGCTTGCGGCCCAAGGCTTTCGGGTCGAGTGGAAACTGATGAGCGCCTATCCGGCGCTGTCGCTCCCACAAGACGCGGCACTGGCGGCACTTCTGCGCGAGTTGACAGGCGAGGTGCCGCTTGCCGCCGTCAGCTACGGAACGGAGGCCGGACTTTACCAGGACGCCGGGCTCGATGCTATCATCTGCGGACCAGGCGACATCGATCGCGCCCACAAGCCGGACGAATACATTCTCACGAATGAACTCGCCGCCTGCCAGCGGTTGATCGGGGCGCTGGGCGCCCGCTGCGCGGCTTGAAGGGAACCGGAATGACATTCCTCTTCAATTCCGACGCGCGGCGCGGGGCGATCTTCGCCGAAGTGTTCGCGAGAGAACTGCCGGACGTCCCCTTCACGATGGATGCCGCAACAGTCGATCCCGACGCCGTGCGGTATCTCATTACCTGGACCGCACCGGATAACCTCGAGCGCTACAGGAATCTGGAGATCCTGTTTTCCATTGGCGCCGGCGTCGACCAGTTCCGCCTCGATAGCCTACCGGAGCAGGTGAAGATCGTGCGTACGATCGAGGAGGGCATCGTGCGCATGATGCAGGAGTATGTGACGCTGGCCGTGCTCGCCCTGCACCGCAACCTGCCGGCCTATCTGACGCAGCAGCGCGCCGGCCAATGGCGCGACATCACGCAACTCCAAGCCGGGTCGCGCCGGATCGGCGTGCTCGGCCTCGGGCAACTCGGGCAGGCCGTCCTCGATCGCCTGAAACCCTTCAGCTTTCCGCTCGCCGGCTGGAGCCGCTCGCCACGGCAGATCGAGGGCGTATCCTGTCATCATGGCGAGCTTGGACTGAAGGAGATGCTCGCGGCCAGCGACATACTCGTCTGCCTACTTCCGCTGACCGAGGATACGCGTGGTTTCCTCGATGCCGACCTGTTCGCGAAACTGCCCAAGGGCGCAGCGCTCGTTCACACGGGCCGCGGGCCGCAGCTCGACCACGAGGCGCTTGTCGTCGCGCTCGACCGCGGCCACCTTTCGGCGGCAATGATCGACGTGACGGATCCAGAACCGCTGCCTGTGGGCCATCCGTTCTGGTCGCATCCGAATATCATCCTGACTCCGCACGTCGCCAGCGTCACCCAGCCCGTGACAGCTGCGCTGGCCGTCATCGAAAACATCCGCCGCCACCGCGACGGGCTCGACCCTATCGGGCTCGTCGACCGGGCGCGCGGCTATTGAAATCCAACCTGAAAGGCCATCCCTTGTCCCTGCTCAAGACCGTCGATACCAGCCCTGCATTTCCCCCGCGCGAATCCAGAGCGATGCCCGAACGGCTGATTGCCGGCAATCCCGCCTTCAAGACCTGGGCGCAGGACGCCGCCAAGGGCGACCTCGTCCACACCGGCGTTTGGGAAGCGACGCCTGGCGAGACGCGCTCAATCAAGGGGGAGACTTTCGAGTTCTGCCATATCCTCACCGGCGTGATCGAGATCACGCCCGATGGCGGCGAGGCGGTGACCTACCGCGCCGGCGACAGCTTCGTGATGAAGCCTGGCTTCACCGGTGTCTGGAAGACCATCGAAACGGTGCGCAAGATCTACGTCACGGTAGGATAATGGCTCCCCCTGAGGCCCTGGCCTCCGCAACAGATTTTGCCGTCCTTCATTGCCAGCACGCAACAATCATCCGCGACCGATCGCCGAACGGCGCATGCTGCGCTCGTGCCCGCGCTAGGTTCGTCCAGAACAGCTGAAAGTAGGCGCCCATGGGCCTGAGCTTCCACCCGGATACCGTCTCCCTTCCCGTCGGCCATTTCATTGGCGGGGAGATGATCGCGGCCGAGGGTGCGATCGAGATGCGCCGCCCGTCGGATGGCAAGGCATACACCGCCTGTCCGATCGCAGGCCCAGAGGTGATCGACTGTGCAGTGGCAAGCGCCAAGGCGGCGCTGAAGGCCAGCAACTGGGGCAACGTTCGGCCACGCGAACGGACGAAGGCACTCCAGGCCTGGGCCGACCTGATCGAGGCGGAAGCGGAAACGCTGGCAAAAATCGAGGCGCTGTGCTCGACACGGCCCGTCGGCCAGCTCGTCGCCGGCGACATCGCCATCACCGCCGAGCAGATCTGCTTCTTCGCCGAATTCGCCGACAAGGAAGGCAGCGAACTGGTGCCGACCGACGACGCCACTCTCGGCATGATCATGAGCGAGCCCTATGGCGTGGTCGGCGCGATCACGCCTTGGAACTTCCCCATCTCGATGGCCGGGTGGAAGCTTGGTCCGGCGCTGGCCGCGGGCAATGCGGTCGTGCTGAAGCCGTCGGAAATGACGCCCTTTTCGGCAGTCTACATGGCACAACTCGCCGTGAAGGCAGGCTTGCCGGCTGGGCTTATAAACGTGGTCCTGGGAGACGGCTCGACGACTGGAACGGCGCTGACCGGCCATCCCGAGATCGCCAAGGTCAGCTTCACCGGCTCGACCCGCGCCGGTTCTGCCATCATGGAAAACGTCGCTCGCACCGGCGTCAAGCCGATGACGCTGGAACTTGGCGGCAAGAGCCCGCAGATCGTCTTTGCCGATGCCGATCTGGACAAGGCGGCGACCGCGATTGCCGGCAGTGTCACCTTCAACGCCGGCCAGGCCTGTGTGGCCGGCACGCGCCTGATTGTCGAGAAGAGTGTGGCCGACAGGCTGACGGCCGCGATCCTGGAGAAGATGAAGGCGGTACGGCCCGGCCCGACCTGGGACGAGGCGACGCAGTATTCGCCCATAATCTCGGAACGGCAGCGGGCGCGTGTCGACGGCATCGTGCGCGCCGCGATCGAGGCCGGCGGCGAATGCCTGACCGGCGGCGGCGTCATGGATAGCCCAGGCTATTTCTACGAACCGACGCTGATCGCAGATGTCGACCAGGCCAATCCGGCGATCGTCGAGGAAATCTTTGGCCCGGTCCTGACCGTCCAGGCCTTCGAGACCGAGGAGGAGGCGCTGGCGCTGTCCAGCCACCCGAGCTACGGACTGGCTTCCGGCCTGTTCACGTCAGACCTGTCCCGCACCATCCGCTTCGCGCGCAAGCTTGAAGCGGGCACCGTCTGGGTCAACCGCTACAGCCGCTCGCGCGACCATATCCTGCCGACCGGCGGCTACAAGCGCTCCGGCATCGGCAAGGACCTCGGCCGCGAGGCCTATCTCGCCAACCGCAGGACCAAGAGCGTCCTGATCAGCCTCTAGAGAGATGCCGATGAAGTCCTATTCGATCGCCCTGATCCCTGGTGACGGCATTGGCCGCGACGTGACCGCCGCCGCATGGACGGTGATGGAAACGGCCGCCAGCCACTCCGGCTTTGCCTTGACGGGCACCGAGTTCCCCTGGTCCTGCCGCTTCTTCAAGGAGACCGGCCGCATGATGCCGGAAGACGGCATCGAGACCTTGCGCGGCTTCGACGCCATCCTTCTCGGCGCCGTCGGCTGGCCGGCGGAGGTGCCGGATTCCGTTTCGCTGCACGGCCTGCTGCTGCCGATCCGCAAGGCATTCGTGCAATACGCCAACATCCGGCCGCACCGGCTGCTGCCGGGCGTGACAGGGCCGCTGCGGGCGGAAGGTTTCGACATATTGTGCATCCGAGAGAACACCGAAGGCGAATATTCGGGCGCCGGCGGGCGCGTGCATCAGGGCACGCTTGACGAGGTTGCGGTTGAGACCTCGATCTTCACCCGCGCCGGCGTCGAGCGCATCCTGCGCTTCGGCTTCGAGCAGGCGCGGACACGGAACGGCAAGCTGGCTTCCGTCACCAAGTCCAACGCGCAGAAATACTCGATGGTGTTCTGGGACGAGATCACCCGCAAGCTGGCTGCGGATTACCCTGACGTAGAAGTGACCAGCTATCATGTCGATGCGCTCGCAGCGCGCATGATCATGGCGCCGGAGAGCCTCGACGTGGTCGTCGCCTCCAACCTGTTCGGCGATATCCTCACCGACATCGGCGCGGCAATCCAGGGCGGGCTCGGTCACGCCGCCTCGGCCAACATCAATCCCGATCGCTCGGCGCCATCCATGTTCGAGCCGGTGCATGGCTCGGCACCCGACATCGCGCATCTCGGCATCGCCAATCCGATCGCCACCATCTGGTCCGGCGCCATGATGCTCGATCATCTCGGCGAAAAGGCCGCAGCCGGCCGCGTCATGAAGGCGGTCGAGGCCGCAACCGCCAGAGGCATAGGCACCATTCCCGGCAAAGACCGCACGGAGGCCATCACGGCCGCTGTCGTCGCGGCGCTCACCTGATTGCAAGGTCGGTTTCGATGAAAAACCTGAAAGACAAAAATCTCTTCCGCGAAGCCGGCCTGATTGGCGGTGAATGGGTCGCTGCCGGCTCCGGCAGGACGGTCGATGTCGTCGATCCGGCCACCCAGGCTGCCATCGGCACCGTACCGGACATGGCCGGCTCCGACACCCGCGCGGCCATAGACGCCGCGGCGTCCGCCTATGGCGACTGGAAGAAGAAAACCAACGCCGAGCGCGCCGGCCTCCTCGAAGCCTGGCACGGCCTGATGCTTACGCATCTTGACGATCTCGCGCTGATCCTGACGACTGAACAGGGCAAGCCGCTGGACGAGGCCAAAGGCGAGATCCGCTATGGCGCGTCCTTCGTCAAATGGTTCGCGGAGGAAGCGCGCCGCATCAACGGCCACACCATCCCCTCGCCGACGCAAGACCGCCGCATCATCGTGCTGAAGGAGCCGGTCGGCGTGTGCGGCATCATCACGCCGTGGAATTTTCCCAATGCGATGATCACCCGCAAGGTCGCGCCGGCGCTGGCCGCGGGCTGCACTGTGGTGATCAAGCCATCCGAGTTCACGCCCTATTCGGCGCTGGCGCTCGGCGTGCTTGCCGAACAGGCTGGCATCCCTGCCGGCGTCATCAACATCGTCACCGGCATGCCCGCGGAGATCGGCAGCGAGATCATGGCGAACGAGACGGTGCGCAAGATCTCCTTCACCGGCTCGACGCGCGTCGGCTCGCTGCTGATGCGCGGCGCGGCCGACAGCGTGAAGCGGCTCAGCCTGGAGCTCGGCGGCAACGCGCCCTTCATCATCTTCGACGACGCCGACCTCGACCTTGCCGTCGAGGGCGCGCTTGTCTCGAAGTTCCGCAATGGCGGCCAGACCTGCGTCTGCGCCAATCGGATCCTCGTCCAGGCCGGGGTCTATGAAACCTTCGCCGCCAAACTTTCCGCCCGCGTCAACGCCTTGACGATCGGACCTGGCACCCAGCCCGGCGTCGCCATCGGGCCGATGATCAACATGGCGGCGATCGAGAAGATCAACCGCCACGTCGAGGACGCGCTCGCCAAGGGTGCTGCGATCATCACCGAGAAACCGGTCCTGCCGGAGGGTCGTCAGTACGTCGCGCCTATGGTGCTGAGCGGCGCCACAACGGACATGCAACTCGCCGGCGAAGAGACGTTCGGCCCGGTCGCGCCGCTTTTCCGTTTCGAAACGGAAGAGGAAGCGATCGCGCTGGCCAATGGCACGCCCTACGGGCTTGCCTCTTACTTCTACACCGAGAATTTGAAACGCGCCTGGCGCGTCGGCGAGGCGCTGGAGTTCGGCATGGTGGGCTTGAACACCGGCTCGGTCTCGATGGAGGTGGCTCCCTTCGGCGGCGTCAAGCTGTCCGGCCTCGGCCGCGAGGGCGCGCAGGCCGGCATCGAGGAATATCTCGAGATGAAAAGCTTCCACATGGGTGGGCTAGGGTGAGGCAATTTCGCTGAAGCCCCGACCGGGCCGGAGCCGCGATCACTGAATCCGGTCGAGCGCCTTGTAGTAGAGGCCGACCATCGGCAGGAACCAGGGTTTGCCGGAATAGCCGGGAATGGATGGCCATTCGAGCCCCTTGAGCGGATTGCGGTCCTCGCGGCCGAGCATGGCATCGGCCAGGATCATGCCGAGATGGGTGGAAAGCTGCGCGCCGTGGCCGGAATAGCCCATCGCGTACCAGACACCGTCCTGGTAACCGGCGCGCGGAAAGCGGTCCTTGGTCATGTCGACCAGTCCGCCCCAGCAATAGTCGATCTCGACCTTGGCGAGCTGCGGAAAGATCGCCGCGAGGCCCGCCCGCAAGATCTGTCCGCTCCTGGCGTCGGAGCGCTGGTCCGATGTCGCCGAAAAGCGTGCGCGGCCGCCGAAGATCAGGCGATTGTCCGGCGAGAGCCGGAAGTAGTTGCCGATGTTCATCGAGGTCACGCATGTCCGGTTGCCGGGCATGGTGGCAGTGATCTCGGCGTCGCTTAGCGGCCGCGTGGCGATGATGAAGCTGCCGACGGAAATGATCCTGCGGCGGAAATAGCTGAAGTCAGGCGTGGTGTAGGCGCCGGTCGCCACCAGCACATTGTCGGCGCTGATGCCGCCACGCGAAGTAGTCAGCTCATGCCTGCAGCCGACCTGCTTGCGATCCGTTACCACCGTGTTTTCATGGATGACGGCGCCATGACGGGTGGCGGCGGTGGCAAGACCCGTCACGTAGCGACCCATATGCATCATGGCGCTCTTCTTCGACAACATCGCGCCATGGAAGGGCGAGCCGATCTCGGATTTGAGGTCGGCCGCCGACAACAGCGCCGTGTCCGGATCCACCTCCGCATGGATGGCTTCGAAGTTGCGTCTGATCGCTTCGAAATGCTGCGGCTTGGAGGCGAGCTTCAGTTTGCCGGCGCGGCGGAAATTGCAGTCGATGCCCTCTTCGGCGACCAGCGCCTCGATGGTGTCGACGGAGTCGTCGAGCGCCCGGTAGAGCGCGATTGCGCGCTCCTTGCCGAGCTCCGCCTTGGCTGAGAGATAGCTGTGGGCAAGACCGTTGTTGAGGTGTCCGCCATTGCGGCCGGATGCGCCCCAGCCCACACGCTGCGCCTCCAGAACCGCCACCTTGGCACCGGCCTTCGCCAGCTGGCGCGCGGCGGCGAGGCCGGTGAAGCCGCCGCCGATGATGGCGGCATCGTAGTGCCCTTCGACGGGGCCTTGAGCCCCGCCGGAAAACATCGGGGCGGTGTCGTGCCAGTAGGAGACCAGCTTCATCGGCAATCCGCCTGTTTCAGAGTCCAACCACGCTCGCGAGACCGGAAATATCAGCGATCTCGACATAGCCGTAGTACGGGTTGGCCGGTTCATGGCCGCGATTGACCCAGACCTTGTTCTTGATGCCGAGATCGTGCGCCGACATCAGGTCGTAGCGGAACGAAGACGAGCAGTGAAGGATATCTTCCGGACCGCAGCCCAATCTGTCGAACATGTATTCGAAAGCCTGGAAGCGGGGCTTGTAGGCTTGCGCCTGCTCGGCGGTGTAGACGGCATGGAAGGGCGCGCCGAGTTTCTCGACATTGGACATGATCTGCGCGTTCATGGCGTTGGACAGGATGACCAGAGGAATCTCCTTGGCCACCTTCGCCAGGCCGGCCGGAACGTCCGCGTGAGGCCCCCAGGTCGGAACGCGCTCATAGACCATCCTGGCGTCGTCGGCGCTGAAGGCGACGCCGTTGCGCTTGCAGGAGCGATCGAGCGCGTTGTGGACGACGTCGGCATAGGGCTTCCAGTCGCCCATGATCTCGTCGAGCCGATACGCCGCGAAGTTCTTGATGAACTCCTGCATGCGCGGTTCGTCGAGCCGGCTGCCGTAGAGGTCGCGCGCCGCTTCCGCCATCTGGAAATGGGTCAACGTGCCGTAGCAGTCGAAGGTGATGTATTTGGGCCTGAAGGAAGCCATGGCAGTCGATCTCCGGTGGAAGCACATCCGCGTTGGGATGTATTTCATCATAGGACGGCAGGCAGCGGCCCACTTGACCGAAATCGCCCTCCCGAAAGCAGAAAGTTCCGTATCCGCCGTCCGGTTTGGCACGCTGTAGCATCTGGCGTGCCGGTTGCGGTGCCGTCCGCGGCGTGAGGCACCTCCGCCGCCAGCACAAGATGCGGCGCACCGCCTGCGCTACGGCGAAAGATACTGCCGAAGCCAGGGCCTTCAGACGATCTGCTGCGCGCTGATGGTCGAAACTTGGCATCAGACGGAAGGATGCCTCATGCCGCAGGGCGAGATCGAACTCCAGGCCTTCGGGCCGCACCATATCGAGGGCGCCGTGGCGCTTTCTCGCCAGGAGAGTTGGCCGCATCGCCCGCAGGACTGGCAGATGGCGCTGCAGCTTTCGAGCGGCGCGGTCGCGCTCGACGGTCAGGGCCGCGTCGCCGGAACCATCCTGGTCACGCCCTACGGCATGGATTGCGCGATGATCAACATGGTGATCGTCGACAGGAACGCGCGGGGCAAGGGGCTTGGGCGCCGGCTCATGGATCAGGCCTTCGCCTTGGCCGGCAACCGTCCACTGCGGCTCGTCGCGACGGCTGACGGCATGCCTCTCTATGAGAAACTGGGCTTCGTGCCTTCCGGCACCATCCTGCAGCACCAGGGCCAGGTCGCGGCGCTTGGCGCGCCCGATGGCGTGGAAGCAGCCGGTCCTGACGATCTGCCTGACATCAAGGCGCTGGACCGCGACGCATATGGCGCCGACCGCGAGGCCCTGATCGACGCGCTGGCGGAGCGCGGCCAGCTCGCGGTCATCCGTCGCAACGGCGCCATCGAGGCCTATGCCGCGATCCGCCCGTTCGGGCGCGGCGAGGTGATCGGTCCGGTCATCGCGGAAAGCGCAGCCGAGGCGAAGGCCCTTATCGGCTTCTTTGCCGCGCCGCGTCCCGGCGCCTTCCTGCGCGTGGATACCGGCAGCGTGACCGGCATCGCCAACTGGCTCGAGGAAATCGGCCTCACCCACGTCGGCGGCGGTGTGGCCATGGACCGTCCACCCAAGACGGGCGCGGACCAGATCAGGCCGAAAGTTTACGCCCTCGCCAACCAGGCGCTCGGCTAGGAGGATAACAATGCTCGCCAATTCGCTGATCGAACTCGACCGCGCCCATCTCATCCATCCGGTCGCCTCCTATCGTGGCCATGAGGCGCTTGGCGTCCGTGTCTTGAAATCGGCGAAGGGCGCGACCGTTACCGAGGCGTCTGGGCGGCAACTCGTCGACGGCTTCGCCGGGCTGTGGTGCGTCAACGCCGGCTACGGCCATGACAGCATCGTCGAGGCGGCGGCCCGGCAGATGCGCGAGCTTCCCTACGCCACCGCCTATTTCGACCTCGGTTCGGAGCCTGCCATTCGGCTCGCCTCAGAACTGGCCGAGCGCGCGCCGGGCGACCTCAATCACGTCTTTTTCACGCTTGGCGGGTCGGACGCGGTCGACAGCACGATCCGTTTCGTCCGCTACTACTGGAATGCCAAAGGCGAGCCGCAACGCGACCAGTTCATTTCCATCGAACAGGGTTACCATGGGTCGTCGGTGGTCGGCGCGGGCCTGACCGCGCTCCCCGCCTTTCACGCCGGTTTCGGTATTCCCTTCGAATGGCAGCACAAGATTCCTTCCCCCTATCCCTATCGCAACCCGGTCGGCGAGGACGGCAAGGCGATCACCGCCGCATCGCTCGCCGCGCTGAAGGCCAAGATCGAGGCGATCGGGCCTGAGCGGGTCGCCGCCTTCTATGCCGAGCCGATACAGGGCTCGGGCGGCGTCATCGTTCCGCCAAAAGGCTGGATCAAGGCCATGCGCGAACTCTGCCGGGAGTACGGCATCCTGTTCATCGCTGACGAGGTGATCACCGGTTTCGGCCGCACCGGACCGCTGTTCGCCTGCACCGACGAGGAGATCGTCCCCGATTTCATGACGACCGCCAAGGGGCTGACTTCGGGTTATGTTCCCATGGGCGCCGTGTTCATGGCCGATCATGTCTACGATGTCATCGCCGATGGCGCGGGCGCTTCGGCCGTCGGCCACGGCTATACCTATTCCGCCCATCCCGTCAGCGCCGCCGTCGCGCTCGAAGTGCTGAAGCTTTACGAAGACGGCCTTCTGGACAATGGCATCAAGGCCGGTGCCCGGCTGATGGCGGGATTGGAGGGCCTGAGGGACCATCCGCTCGTCGGCGACGTGCGCGGTCGCGGCATGCTTGCCGCGATCGAGCTGGTGGTCGACAAGGACAAGAAGACGCCGCTTCCGGTTTCGGCGATGCCGGCACGGCGGGTCTTCGACAGGGCCTGGGACAACGGCCTGATCATCCGTGCCTTTGCCAACGGGGTTCTCGGCTACGCACCGCCGCTTTGCTGCACCGACGCCGACGTCGATGCGATCATCGAGCGTACACGCCGGACGCTCGACCAGACGCTGGCCGATCCCGATGTCCGCCAGGCTCTGGCATGACGGCGGCGAAATATGTCGTGTCTCGAAATATCGCCGGGGCGGACGATTTCGCAATTTTGTGCCGCCCTCTCACGCCTTTTCGGCGAATCCAGCGCGGGGGAAGTGCCAGACTGCAGTTAAGACAAGGCCAGAAAGCTTGGATCTCCCGGCCTTCGAAAAGGGCCGACGCCCCGAACAGCACGGAATTTTGTTCTGTTCAACACATGCAATTCGGCCGAACGCAGAGGAGAGCCAGTCTTGGCCAGGGGCTTTAGTGAATTCAAATACTTGACCTTCGATGTCGTCGGCACGCTGATCGACTTCGAAGGTGGCATCACGACCTGCCTGGCGGAAATTGCCGCAGAGGCCGGTGTTTCGATCGATGGCGAGGAAGCGCTGAGCCTCTACCGGCAGGCCCGCTACATGCCCGATGCCGGCCTGTTCCCCGACGATCTTGTGCGTGTCTACACAGTCATCGCGCCGCGGCTCGGCCTGCCGGCTGAGGAAAAATACGGCGTCCGCCTGCGGGATTCGGCCAGCCGCTGGCAAGGCTTCCCCGACAGCGCGGCGGCATTGGCCGAGCTTGCCAAATCCCACAGGCTGATCGCCATGACCAATGCCCGGCGCTGGGCGCTCGGTCATTTCGAAAAGCAGCTCGGATCGCCCTTTTTCGCCACCTTCACCGTCGACGATACAGGCACGGAGAAACCGGACCCGGCCTTCTTTCAGAAGGTCTTCGACTTCGTGGCCTCCCGAGGCGACAGCAAGGACGACATACTGCATGTCGCGCAAAGCCAGTACCACGACATCGGCATATCCCGGGCACTTGGCATGACCAATTGCTGGATCGAGCGCCGGCACGCCCAGAAGGGCTATGGCGGCACGATCGAGCCCGAGCGTTTCACCGTGCCGGACTACCACTTCACCTCAATGGCCGCATTGGCGGCGGCCGTGCGGGAAAGCCTGAAGGAACGAACCTGAGCCCAAGCCCGGAAAGCCGCAGCAAGACGAGCATCCCGGAGAAACAAACAGAAAGGGGAATGATATGACTGACAAGATCATGAACTGGACCAGCGCAGACGATGCCATGGTCGAAAATGCCATCCGTCGGGGCGCGAGCCGCCGCGAACTCCTCAAGATGCTGCTGGCCGGCGGCGCTGCGGTTGCGGCGGGCAGCATAGTGCTTGGCCGTGCCACCAATGCCGTCGCCGCCACGCCGATTTCCGGCGGAACGTTCAAGGCCGCCGGCTGGTCGTCCTCGACCGCCGACACGCTCGATCCGGCGAAGGCGTCGCTGTCGACCGACTATGTCCGCTGCTGCTCGCTCTACAACCGCCTGACTTTCCTCGACAAGGATGGCGTCACGCAGATGGAACTGGCTGAAAGCTTCGACAGCAAGGACGCCAAGACCTGGACCGTGAAGCTACGCAAGGGCGTCACCTTCCACGACGGCAAGGACCTCACCGCCGACGACGTCGTCTACTCGCTGAAGCGCCATCTCGACAAATCGGTTGGTTCCAAGGTCGCCAAGATCGCCGCGCAGATGACCGGCTTCAAGGCGGTCGACAAGTCGACCGTGGAGATCACGCTCGCCGACCCTAATGCCGACCTTCCGACCATCCTGGCGCTGCACCATTTCATGATCGTCCAGGACGGCACCACGGACTTCTCCAAGGGCAATGGCACCGGCGCCTTCGTGCTGCAAACGTTCGAGCCGGGCGTGCGGTCGGTGGTCACCAAGAACAAGAACTACTGGAAATCGGGCAAGCCCTATCTCGACTCCTTCGAATTCATCGCCATCAGCGACGACAGCGCCCGCGTCAACGCTCTGCTTTCCGGTGACATCAATTTTGCGGCTTCGATCAATCCGCGCGCGATGAAGCTCATCGGCGGGCAGCAGGGCTTCGAGTTGTCAAAGACGACCTCGGGCAACTACACCGACCTCAACATCCGGCTCGACATGAATCCGGGCAACAAGGCCGACTTCGTGGCCGGTATGAAATATCTCGTCAACCGCGAGCAGATCGTCAAATCGGCGTTGCGCGGACTTGGCGAGATTGGCAACGACCAGCCTGTCTCCCCGGCAAACATCTTCCACAATCCCGACGTCAAGCCGAAGGCTTTCGACCCGGACAAGGCGAAGTTCCACTTCCAGAAGTCAGGCTTGCTCGGCCAGTCCATTCCGGTGATCGCATCCGATGCCGCGACCTCCTCGATCGACATGGCGGTGATCATCCAGGCTGCCGGCGCCGATATCGGCATGAAGCTGGACGTCCAGCGTGTCCCGTCCGACGGCTATTGGGACAATTACTGGCTCAAGGCGCCGATCCATTTCGGCAACATCAATCCACGCCCGACGCCGGATATCCTGTTCTCGCTCCTCTACGCGTCCAACGCGCCGTGGAACGAAAGCCAGTACAAGTCCGAGAAGTTCGACAAGCTGCTTATCGAGGCGCGCGGGTCGCTCGATCAGGCCAAGCGCAAGGAAATCTACAACCAGATGCAGGTCATGGTCTCCGAGGAGGCCGGCACTATCATCCCGGCCTACATTTCCAACGTGGATGCCCTCTCCAGCAAGGTGAAGGGTTTGGAGGCGAACCCGCTCGGTGGCATGATGGGCTACGCAATGGCGGAATATCTCTGGCTCGAAGCCTGAGAGGCGCCTCCCAGGGACCGGGCAGCCGGTCCCTGGGACCTATTGCGCAATATGGCTTGGCCGAACGCAACCGTAGGAGCGCTTCCATGACGTCTGGGGTTCTAAACCTCGTGCTGAAGCGACTCGCGATCGCGGTCGTGACGCTTATGATCGTTCTGTTCGCAGTGTTTTTCGCCACCAGCATGCTGCCTGGCGACACCGCGTCGATTCTGCTCGGCCAGGCGGCGACTCCGGAAGCCGTCGCGGGCCTGCGCGAAGCCATGCATCTCAACGATCCGGCAATCCTTCGCTTCCTGCGCTGGCTTTTCGGCCTTCTCCACGGCGATCTCGGCACCTCTTACGCCAATGAGATGCCGGTAGCGGCGCTGATCGGCGGACGCTTCGTGAACACCATGGAACTCGCCGGCATCACCACGCTGCTCTCGGTGCCCCTCGCGCTGACGCTGGGCATCACCGCCGCCATGCTGCGCGGCTCCCTCTACGACCGCACCGTCACCGTCCTTTCGATCGGCGTGATCTCCGTGCCGGAATTCATGGTCGCAACCCTCGCGGTCCTACTTTTCGCCGTTTACCTCAAATGGCTGCCGGCCCTGTCCTCAGTCAATGAGGCGCATACGCTGACCGATCTTGTGCGCATCTATGCAATGCCCGTGATCACGCTCACCTTCGTCATCTCCGCGCAGATGATCCGCATGACCCGTGCCGCCGTTATCGAAACGCTCTCAACGCCTTATGTCGAGATGGCGCTTCTCAAAGGCGCCTCACGCAGCCGTATGGTGCTCAAGCACGCGCTTCCCAATGCGCTTGGGCCGATCGTCAACGCGGTCGCCCTATCTTTGTCCTATCTGGTCGGCGGCGTCATCATCGTGGAGACGATCTTCAACTATCCCGGCATCGCCAAGCTGATGGTCGATGCGGTCGCCACCCGCGACCTGCCGCTGATCCAGAGTTGCGCGATGATCTTCTGCCTCGGTTACCTCTTGCTCATCACGGTCGCCGACATCATCGCCATCATGTCTAACCCGAGGATCAGATGACGCGCGTGGCAGCTTCCGGACGGTCCTTCCTGGGCCACAGCTACAATCTCGTGGGCATCGTGGCCTCGCTGGTCATCCTGGTGTGGATGCTGATCGCCATCTTCGCGCCCACCATCATTCCCCATTCCATCGGCGACATCGTCGACGACGATTATTTCGGCCCGATGCGTCAGGGACTATGGCTCGGCTCGGATTATCTGGGGCGCGACATGCTCTCGCGGGTGCTGATGGGCGCTCGCTACACGGTCGGCATATCGCTCGCCGCGGTCGCCATCGCCTGCTTCTCGGGCGTGATGCTGGGGATGACCGCGGCCGTCATCGGCGGCTGGGTCGACACCTGCCTCAGCCGCTTCCTGGATGCCATGAATTCCATCCCCAGCAAGCTGTTCGGCCTCGTGGTCGTCGCCGCGGTCGGCTCGTCGATACCAGCGCTGATCCTGACGCTTGCCGTCATCTATATACCGGGCGCCTACCGCTTCGCGCGGGCGCTCGCCGTCAACATCAACACCATGGACTTCATGACCGTCGCCCGCGTCCGCGGCGAAAGCACCGCCTATCTCATCGGGTCCGAGATTCTGCCCAATATCATACGCCCGGTGCTGGCCGATTTCGGCCTGCGCTTCGTCTTCATCGTTCTGCTGCTCTCCGGCCTGTCCTTCCTCGGGCTCGGCCTGCAGCCGCCGCTCGCCGACTGGGGCGCCCTGGTACGCGAGAACATAGGCGGCCTGCCCTTCGCGGCTCCCGCCGTCATCATTCCCTCGCTGGCGATCGCCAGCCTCACCATCAGCGTCAACCTGCTGATCGATAACCTGCCGCAAAAGATCAGGGACAGGGACGCATGACCAATCTTGTCGAGGTCAGGAACCTGCGGATCGAGGCGACGACGGATGCCGGACGCATCGTCGAAATCATCAAGGGCGTCAGCCTCGATATCGCCAATGGCGAGATCGTCGCCCTAATCGGCGAGAGCGGCTCCGGCAAGACGACGGTGGCGCTCTCGCTCATGGGCTATGCGCGGCCCGGCTGCCGGATCACCGGCGGCGAGATCAATGTGAACGGCAAGAACATGGCAGCACTTTCCGAAAAGCAGCGCGCCAGGTTGCGCGGCACCGACATTGCCTATGTTCCGCAAAGTGCCGCCGCCTCCTTCAACCCCTCGTCGACGATCATGGAGCAAGTGATCGAGGTTACGCGGATCCACGGCCTGATGCCGCCAGAGCAGGCACGAAAGCGCGCGGTCGAACTGTTTCGAGCCTTGTCGCTGCCGGATCCAGAAGGGATTGGCGCGCGCTACCCGCACCAGGTTTCGGGCGGGCAATTGCAGCGGCTGTCGGCGGCCATGGCGCTTATCGGCGACCCCAAGCTGGTCATCTTCGACGAGCCGACCACCGCGCTCGACGTGACCACGCAGATCGACGTGCTGAAAGCATTCAAGTCGGTCATGCGGGCGGGTGGGATAGCGGGTGTCTATGTTTCCCACGACCTGGCCGTCGTCGCCCAGATCGCTGACCACATCGTTGTGCTGAAGGGCGGCCAAGTGCAGGAGACCGGCACCACGGCTCAGATTCTTTCCGCCGCCCAGCATCCCTATACGCGCGAACTGCTGGCTGCCTTCGAGCCGAAGCCACGGCAAGCGCATGCTGACGCGGATGCCGGCGCGAAGCCGTTGCTGCGTATCGACAATGTGACCGCCGGCTATGGCGCGGTGCGAGACAACGGGCTGCCACTCATCCGGGCCGTCGATTCCGTCAGCCTGGTCGTCGAGAAGGGACGCAACCTCGGCATTATCGGCGAATCCGGCTGCGGAAAATCGACGCTGGCGCGCGTCATCGCCGGCATCCATCCGGCGGCGGCCGGCGACATCATATTCGACGGCAAAGAACTGCAGCGGGCCGCAGGGAAACGCAGCCAAGACCAGCTGCGCGAGATGCAGATCGTGTTCCAGTATGCCGATACCGCGCTCAATCCGGCCAAACCGGTGGAGGATATCGTCTCCCGCCCGCTGGCCTTCTATCACGGCCTCGACAGGCAGGCGCGCTCGAAGCGCGTCGATGAACTGCTCGACATGGTTCGCCTGCCCAGGACGCTGCGCTACCGTCGGCCGTCGGAGCTCTCGGGCGGCCAGAAGCAGCGCGTGAACTTCGCGCGCGCCCTGGCGGCCGGACCCAAGCTCATCATCTGCGACGAAATCACCTCGGCGCTCGACACGGTGGTAGCGGCCGCCGTGATCGAACTGCTCAAGGAGCTGCAGCGTGAGCTGGGCCTTTCCTACATTTTCATCAGCCACGACCTCTCGGTCGTCGAAGCGATCTGCGACGAGATCATGGTGATGTACAATGGCGAGCGGGTGGAGCAGATCACGCCCGACAGATTGAAGGCGCCTACTCACCCCTATTCGAAGCTGCTGTTCTCCTCCGTGCCGAAGCTCGATCCGACATGGCTCGATGGCCTTGTCCGCGACCCCGAACTGGTCAGCCAGTACGGCCATCGCTGACAAAACGGCAGAGGCTCACCTCGGAAACAGGCTGGGCAGCGGCATGTGCGCCTTGACGATGGGGGATTTCAGCACGACGAAGCTGAAATACTTGTCGATGCCGATATCCATATCGGTCAGCCGCTCCATGATCGTCTGGTACTCGGCTATGCCGGCGGTCACGAATTTCATCAAATAGTCGTAGCCACCCGACACGAGATGGCACTCGATGACCTGATCGATCTTCTCCACCACGGCGAGAAAGCGGGCGAAGTCGACCTGGCGATGGTTCTTCAAGGTGATTTCGGTGAACACGGTCAGCGTCTGGCCAAGCTTGCCAATATTCACCTGTGCGGAATAGCCCTCGATGTAGCCCTCCGACTGCAATTTCTTGACCCGCATCAGGCACGGGCTTGGCGACAGATGCACCAGTTCGGCCAACTCCACATTGGTGATGCGGCCGTTCTTCTGCAATTCATGAAGAATCTTGATATCGATCCGATCCAGCTTCATGGTCGTCTCCGCAGGCCACAGCACAAAATGCTGCCTTGCTTGTAGATATTGACATTACCACAGCCCGTTGGCCTGTCCATCCAAGGGGACAGCGCTTTGAAGCGCAGTGGCTCCCGATTTTGACCGCGCTGCCGGAATAAAATTCTGCTTCGGCTTCAACTGCGGCAGCGGCTGCCTGCGCAACACGGTAGATTGGCGTATCAAGGCAGAGAGACCATGCGCGCGCCGCTACAGCAAATCGAGACATCTGGCGAACTGCCGCGATCCGCGGACGCGGTGGTGATCGGCGGCGGCATCGTGGGTGTCTTCGCGGCCTATTACCTGGCCAGGCGCGGCATGCGGGTTGTGCTTGTTGAAAAAGGGCGCATCGGCGCCGAGCAGTCCTCCAGGAACTGGGGATGGTGCCGCCAGCAGAACCGCGACGCCCGCGAGCTGCCGATGGCAACCCGAAGCCTCGACCTGTGGGACAGTTTTGCCGCGGAGACCGGCGAAGGCACCGGCTTTCGCCGCTGTGGCCTGCTCTATCTCAGCAATGACGAGGCGGAGCTGGCCGGCTGGGCGCGCTGGCGTGACTTCGCCAGAACGACCGGCGTCACCACGCACATGCTCGACAGCGCCGAGGCCAGCGAGCGCGGCCGCGCCACCGGCCGGAGCTGGAAGGGCGGCGTCTTCTCGCCGACCGACGGCACCGCCGACCCCTCGTGGGCCGCGCCCTCGGTCGCCCGGGCCATCCTCAAGCTCGGGAGCACCGTGCATCAGAATTGCGCCGCGCGCGGTATCGAGACCGAAGGCGGGCGCCTGAGCGGGGTGGTCACCGAAAGCGGAACGATCAGGACGAAGGTGGCGGTGCTGGCCGGCGGCGCCTGGGCCTCGTCCTTTTGCCGGCAGTTTGGCTTCCGCTTTCCGCAGGCGTCGATCCGCTCCTCAATTCTGTCCGTCTCGCCTGGCGCGGAGGGTCTGCCCGATGCGCTGCACACGGCAAGAATCTCGGCCACGCGTCGCGGCGACGGTGGCTATACGCTCGCCATAAGTGGACGCGGCCGCGTGGACGTGACGCCGCAGCAATTGCGCTTCTCCTCCCAGTTCCTGCCCATGTTCCTGAAGCGGTGGCGAAGCCTCGCGCCTGGCGGGCTGCAAGGCGCACGCTCGGGTCACGAGACGCTCCGGCACTGGCGGCTCGACCAGCCGACGCCGATGGAGCGGATGCGCATTCTCGATCCGGTCCCGGACAAGGCAACCATCCGCCTGACCCATGCCCGTGCGCTCGAACTTCTGCCCGGCCTTCGAAAAACCAGGATCACCGCGGCCTGGGCCGGCTACATCGACAGCACGCCGGATGGTGTGCCCGCCATCGGCGAGATCCATAGCGTTCCGGGTTTCTTCCTGGCTGCCGGATTTTCGGGACACGGCTTCGGCATCGGACCCGGCGCCGGTCATCTTGTTGCCGATCTGGTGGCCGGATCGCAGCCGATCGTTGATCCGAAATCCTACGATCCACGGCGCTTCGATGCTTCGGCCTGGGGTAAGGTCGCCGATTTCTAGGCCGTGACAGATGCAGAGGCGCGGTTTTCGCAATGGCATCAGTCTTCCCGGAGAAAGGCGCCGATAGGAGCCGGTCGGACAGGCGCCTGCCCGCGAAACCGGCCGATGGCGTCTTGCGTGCAGCCAGCCTGCGCCGCTGCGAGTTCAACGGCGGCCAACTGGCAATAGCGCCCCTGGCAGCGACCCATGCCGACGCGCGACAGTGACTTCACCCGGTTGGCCTCGCCGCCGCAGAAATCCACACTTTGACGTACAACTCCGGCAGTCACGTTCTCGCAGCGGCAGACAACCGCGTCGTCGGGGAGCGCTTGCATCATCTGGGCCGGCCAGGGAAAAGCGCAAGCCAGACCGCGCGCAAAGCGCTCCAGCCGCGCAAGCTTGCGCAGATCGGCGCCGATGGAGGGCGCCGAGAATCCAAGATCGGCAAGGCACGCCGCCGCCGCCAGGCGCCCCGCGATCTCCGCGCCATCCGCTCCCACAAGACGAACCCCGTCGCCCGCAAGATAGACCCCGTTGCCGGCGCGACCCATCTCATCGATCTTTGGCAGCCATTGCTGCCACTGCTCATCGTAAATGAAGGCGCATTCCGCCAGGTCGGCCAGATGCGTCTCGGCCCGCAGGTGCCAGCCCATGCCGATCGTGTCGCATGGCGTGAAGCGCTGCCTTCCGCCGGCATCGCGCCAACACATCGCCGTGACACCTTGCCCGTCGGCCTCGATCCTTTCGAGGCTCACGCCGGCATGATAGCGCCTGCCGAGCTTCGCCCGCAGGACCAGGCCGCGCAGCGCGACGAGCGGCCGGGCGGCAAGCTTCCAGAAACCCCGCATCTGCTGATGCCAGGGAGAGGTGTCGAGCACCGCCGCCACATCCGCCCCGGCCTCGACGAGCTGGGCGCCGACCAGTGTCAGCAAAGGCCCCGATCCGATCAGGACGATGCGCCGCCCGAGGGCCACGCCTTGTGCCTTGAGCGCGATCTGCGCCGCGCCAAGGCTGTAGACGCCGGCGCTCTGCCATCCCGGGACCGGAGCGACACGGTCGGATGCGCCTGTGGCAAGGATCAGGCGGTCATAGCTAACAATCTGCACGCCGCCCTCCCCCAGCACGTGCAGCCGACCTTCCTGCATGGCAATAACCGAGCTTCCCGCGCAATGGATGAGTCGCCCGTCGGCCGCCAACCGATCGAAGACCGCATGCAGCGCGCGCGCCTTTGCCGCCTCCGACCCGTAGAGCTGCTCCGGCGTGCGGACGAACCCGTCAGGCGGACGACGATAGATCTGGCCGCCGGCGCGATTGCCCTCGTCGATCACAACAGGATGGAGCCCCGCATCGACCAGCGCGGCCGCCGCCCTTATGCCGGCGGGGCCTGCGCCGACGATCACGACGCGCGGCGACGCAGTCCTGCTCACGGCCAACTCTCCGGTGGCGTCGTGCTCAGCCGCATGCCTTCCGTGATAAGGCTCGAGCATGCCCGCAGACGCGGTCCTTCCTCCTGCCACACCCAGCAATCCTGGCAGGCCCCCATCAGGCAGAAGCCGGCGCGCGGCTCAGGTCCGAACTCGGACATTCGCAAGGCATGCCCTGACGCCAGCATCGCGGTCAGCACGGTGTCGCCCTCGAGCGCCCTACGGATCTGCCCGTCGAAAAAGAAATGCACCCCCGCCCGGTCGCGCTCGGCCAGCCGGACGATACGGCCGGCCGTGATCATTCCGCGGCCTCGCGCATGGGGTGAGGACGCGGCAGTTCGGGGAAGCGTTCGCAAACGGCATCGAAAGCCGCCTGGACACCCTCCGGCCCGGAGCGTCCCTTCATTCGGCGGAAGATCTCCGTCTTCGTGAAGAACCGCCAGTGGATCGGCAAATTCCCCAGTATGGCGGTGAGCCGGTCATAGGCCGCCGGCGTCCATTGCGCTTCGTAGCCGTCGCGCTCCGGACCGAAATGGAAATGCCCGGCGGTCGGCTCGTGACGCGCGCGCAATTGCGCCGTTGCCTGCTCGTCAACCTCGTCGCCGCGGAGGACGACGCCATAGTCGCGTTCGGCCGCACCCGGCGAAAGATAGCCGCGCCGCACATCCTGCGCGACCCGCCAGGGCTCGCGTTCATACGGATCGCCGCGCCCACCGCCTCCGGCGGAGCGGATTTCGAGCACGTCGCCGGGCTGCAGCACCGCGGTGTCGATATTGCCCAGCCGCCGCTCGTGCCCGGCCCCCGGGTTGACGACCATGTCCGAGAGGCCGGCGGCCTTGCCGCCCAGCACACCCCAGGGACGGAAGAAACTGCGGTCGCGGTTGCGCGCCGTGATCCTGGAGTCGGGAGCAAAGACGCGGAAGGCCATTTCGGTCGCCAGCCCGCCGCGCCAACGTCCTGCCCCGCCACTGTCCCTGGCGAGCCCATATTTCAGGAATTCCACCGGGGTCTCGGTCTCGGTGATCTCGATCGGCGTGTTCTTGAGATAGGCTGCATCCGCGCCCGAGCCGTTCGTGCCGTCGCGATGCGGCATCGCCCCGCCACCGCCCACCACGGGGTTCACCGCCGTGATGACGGTCCGGTAGGTCCGCTCGTCCGTGGTCATGACATTGACGATGCAGTTGTTGCCGGCCGGCGCCGCGGGCAGGCGTTCCGGCACCGCTTGCGAGAAGGCGCCGAAGATGACCGACCGCAACCGGGCGCAGGTGAGCGAGCGCATGCCCACTGCGGCGGGATGGACCGGATTGAGCACCGAACCTTCGGACGTGATGCAGGTGAACGGCCTGGTGAGGCCCGTATTGAGCAGGATCTTCGGGTTCAGCGTGTAGAGCACGTAATAGACGCCCACCAAAAGCATGGTGTGGCGCGGATCGCCGCCCGAAGGCACGTTGAGCGAGGAACCGAGTTGCGGATCGGAACCGGTGAAGTCGAGCACCGCCTCGTCGCCGCTGATCGTCAGCCTCAGCTTCAGCCGGCATGGATTGGCCTCGACCGAATCCTCGTCGGCGTAGTCGGCGAATTCCCAGGTGCCGTCGGGCATGGCGCGCAGCACGTCGCGCGCTTGCGCCTCCGCGTGGTCGAGAAGCGCCGAAACGCCTTCGATGAAACCGGCCTTGCCGAACTTCCTCACCATCGCCTGGATCTTGCGCTCGCCGGTGTTGAGCGCCCCGACCAGCGCCTTGATGTCGCCGATGTTGAGGTCTGGCTTGCGCACATTGGTGCTCATGATCCGCAGGATCGACTCGTCGAAGACACCTTCCCGCACCAGCTTCATCGGCGGAAAGCGGATGCCTTCCTGATGGATTTCGGTGAGCGCCCGGCTGAGCGAAGCCGGCACCGCCCCGCCCATGTCGGTGTTGTGGATGTGCCCTCCGGTCCAGGCGACAATCTCGCCGTCGACGAATACCGGCTTCCACAGATGCGTGTCGGGCGCGTGCGTCGCGACGTGGCCGGAATAAGGATCGTTGGTGAAGGCAACGTCGCCTGGCCGGTAGTCGCCGACCATCGCGATGGCGCGGTGATAGGAAAGCCCCGGATACCAGGTAGCGCCAAGCTCCATCGGCACGGCGAAGGTCGCTCCCGACCGATCCATCAGCATCACCGTAAAATCCTGCGTCTCCTTGACGAAAGCGGAGTGCGCGGTGCGATGCAGTGTATGGGCCATGTTCTCGGCGGCCGCGCGGGCATGGTTGGCCAGAACCTGGAGGTTTGTGCGGTCAAACATGGCGTCACTCCGCAAAGGTCAGCAAAAGGTTGAGATGGCGGTCTACCCGTGCCTGCGCTCCGGCAGGAATCGCGAAGGTGGTGTCTTCCTGAACGACCACGGCAGGCCCGTGGAACGTGCTGCCCGGCACGAGGGCCTGCCGGTCGTGGAGGTCGACGGTTTCGACGCGGAGGCCCGTATAGACCGGGAGCCGGCGCGTCGGGATGGCAGCAACGTCTACTTCTTCGGTCTCCGGGAGGGAGAGTTTCGGCCCGGCGCCTATGGCGGACAGCCGGACGTTCACAAGCTCGATCTCGCCGTCCGGGTCGTGGAAATCGTAGAGCTGCTGATGGAAGAGGTGGAAGGCCTGCTCGATGGCGGCCAGATTGCCGTCCACCAGCCATTCCGGCGAGAGGACGACCTCGATCTCGTAACTCTGCCCGACATAACGCATGTCGCAGGAGAGGTTGAGTTCCGCGGCGGCATCGTGCCCCTGCGCCGCGAGCCAGTCGCGACCCTCGCGCGCCAGGGCCTCGAAGGCCTCGCGAATTCCGCCAAGCGCCACAGCCGACAGCGGGGTGAAGAGGGTGCGAATGAAGTCTCCGCGCAGATCAGCCACCAGCCCGCCAAGCGCCGACACCACGCCAGGGCGGGCTGGTGGCTTGACGCGCTTCATCCCGAGTTCGCGGGCAAGGAAGGCGCCGAGCATGGGACCGCCGCCGCCGAAGGGCATCAGCGTGAAATCGCGCAAGTCCACGCCTGCGCGCGAGGCGAGTTTCTCGACGTCGACGAACATTTCCGACACTGCGATGTCGAGGATCGCCTGCGCGGTCTGTTCGATCGGGCGGCCGAGGCGGGCGGCAAGGTCGCCGACTGCGCGATGCGCCAGTCCGGTATCGATCATGAGCTGGCCGTAGGCCATCTCGCTGTGGCCAAGCCATCCGCACACCACCATGGCGTCCGTCACAGTCGCCCGCTCGCCACCCCGGCCATAGCATGCCGGTCCTGGCGTCGAACCGGCCGACTCCGGCCCGACGCGCAGCACCCCTTGCGCGTCGACACTGGCGATCGAGCCGCCGCCGACACCGATAGAACTCACCGATACGGAAGGGATATGGAGCGGAAATTCGCCGATCAGTTCACCGGTGCCGAACTGCGCCTCGCCGTCGATGATGAGCGCGAAGTCGGCCGAGGTCCCGCCAATGTCGAGGGTAAGGACCTTGTCCTCGCCTGCCTGGCGCGCCAGCCACGAGGCGCCAATGACGCCGGAGGCCGTTCCCGACAAAAGCATGTTCACGCAGGCGCGCTTGCCTTCGGCAGCGTTCATCAGCCCACCGTTCGACTTCGTCAGCATCGGACGGGCCGGGACGCCGCGGTCCTTCAGCCGCTCTTCCAGCGCCGTCAGATAGCCCGAGACGCGCGGATGGACATAGCCGTTGAGAATGGCGGTCGAGCTGCGCTCGTATTCGCGAATGACCGGCCACACCTCGGCCGAGGAGAAGACGAAGAGGTCTGGCGCCAGACGCGCGATCGTCGCCTTGACGGCGGCCTCCTGCGCGCCATTGCGCCATGAATGGAGGAAGGAGACGATGATCCCCTGCGCTCCATTCGCTTTCGCCGCCGCCACCGCCGTCTCGACCGCTGTCATGTCCGGTGCCTGGGATTCGCTTCCATCGGCACGCATGCGAACCGGAATGCCGAACACCATGTCGCGCGAGATCAGCGGGTCCGGCCGCGAGCAGAACAGCGAATACATGTCCGGCATGCGCAGCCGTGCGAGTTCGATCACGTCCTCGAAGCCGGCATTGGTGAACAGCGCCAGCGGCGCGCCCTTGCGCTGGATAATCGTGTTGATGCCAACGGTCGTGCCGTGCACGAAGCGCGTCATGAGCTTCGGATCAAAGCCTTCGCGTTCGGCCAGAAGGGTGAGGCCGGTCATCAGTTCGGCACCCGGATCTTCCGGCGTCGTCAGCACTTTCAGCGAGGCGACGCGACCGGAGCGGGCTTCGAGCGCGCAGAAATCGATGAATGTCCCGCCGATATCGACGCCGACCTTCCAGTCGGCCCCGTTCTGCCCTGCATCCGCGGCGATGGTACTGTCCATGATGCGTCCCTTCCTGTCTGCCAACGCAAAACTGGCACGACCGGATGGTGCGGGTCCAAGACGTATGACGAGCAAGGATATAAGTTTTGCTTATGCCTTCGCGCGATGCTCATCCAGGACGGCGGAACAGGCGGCGCGGATTTCGTCGCGCATCATCTCATCGGCCCGCGAAAGAGGCCGTGTGCGCGAGGTCAGCAGCGCGATCGGAAATTCCGGTCCCGCAGCGAGCGGCTTGACTGCAAGCCCGGCAAACTGGTGCCACGGCAGCAGCGCATCGACGAGCGCGATGCCCAAGCCAGCCTGGACGAAGCCGACCGCGGAAATGGATACGTCGATCTCGAGCGACGGCGAAAGCGTCACACCTTGCAGGCGGGCAGCGTTGGCCAGTTCGTCGGCAGGACGGGTATTGCCGCGATACGATATCAACTCCTCCCCGACGAGGTCGGCGAGCGCCAGTTCGATTTTCCCGGCCAACGCATGCCCGGAGGGCAACAGGCATGAGAAGCCGACGCTGCCGATCACCTCGGCCTCGATATCGGGAGGCAGGCGGTCGTCCATGGCCACGCCGAGGCTTGCATCGCCGGCGCGCAGCATGTCGATGATGGCGGAGATCGGCGCGCTATGGGCACGCAACATTATGTTGGGATGCTGGACCCGAAATTTGGTGAACGCACGCGGCAAGATAGCCATGGCCGGCGGCGGTGAGGCGGCGACCCGCACCAGCCCTGCCCGACCCAGGCGTAGGTCGGTGGTCTTGCGGCGCAAGCCTTCAAGCCCCGCCGACAACCTCTCGGCATCAGGGAAGATCTCGAGCGCTTCCAGGGTCGGTCGCAGCCGGCCCTTCACCCGCTCGAACAGGGTGAAGCCGAGTTCGTCCTCGGCGTGAAGCAGGATCTGGCTCAAAGCCGGCTGGGAGATGTTCAGCATCCGCGCCGCGGCGGTCACGGTGCCCGCGCGCATGACAGCGATGAACACTTCGAGCTGCCGGGCCCGCATTGCCACTCCATAGGTAAAGCTTATGGCTTCTATCCAAACCCATCTTTGACGCAATACCGCGGTGCGGACAAGATTGGTCAAAGGATTCATTGCAAGAGGGCGCGCCATGGATGTGATCGTGCTGGGCGGCGGACTGATGGGGACGGCTTCGGCCTATTTCCTTGCCAGGCGCGGCGCGCGCGTGACGCTGATCGATCGCAACCGGATCGGTACTGGGGCAACCGTCGCCTCCTTCGGCAACATTCGGCGTACGGGACGTCATCTGTCCCAGCTTCCGCTGGCCCATCGCTCGCTCAGACTGTGGGGCGAGGCCGAAGAAATGCTTGGTCGCGACGTGGAATTCCGCGCTACCGGCCACATCCGGCTGATCTTCGATGAAGGTAGTCTTGCCGACATGCGGGCTTATGCCGAGGCGGCGCGGCCCCTGGGGCTCGAGCTGGAGGAACTGGGAAAGAGCGAGATACGCGCCCGTTTTCCCGGCCTGGCTCCCGACGCGATCGCAGCGTCATTCTCACCATTCGACGGCAGCGGCAATCCGCGGTTGATCGCGCCGGCCTTCGCCGAAGCCGCCCGCAAGCTTGGCGTGACGATCGTCGAGGATGCCAGGATCGAGAAGATCGAGCGGACCGAATCCGGTTTCCTTGTCACCAGTTCAAGAGGCGCTTTCGCTGCCGAATGCCTAGTCAATACGGCCGGAGCCTGGGGCGCGCGCATCGCCGCGCAGTTCGGCGAAGAGGTCCCGCTCGACGCCTGCGGTCCGCAGATGGGCGTGACCGAGCCGCTGCCGCATCGGATTCTGCCGGTGGTCGGCATCTGGACGCGCTACAAGGACCATGGCGCCTATCTGCGTCAGGTCGAGCGGGGCAACATCGTCTTCGGCGGCGCGGCCGAAAGGGTACCGGTGGACCTTGATCCAGGGCATGCGGTCGCCGATCCCACGCGCCTGCCGTTGCAATTGCGCGCGGTTGCGCGACTGCTGCCGGCAATCGCGCGGGTCGCGATCATCCGCACGTGGTCCGGCTGCGAGGGCTATGTGCGGGACATGCTGCCAGTCATGGGACGCTCGGCGACGACGCCAGGCCTGTTCCACGCCTTCGGCTTCAGCGGACACGGCTTCCAGCTTGGTCCGGGTGTCGGCGACGCCATGGCCGAACTCATCATGACCGACCGTTGCGAAACACCGCTCGACGATTTCAGGATCGATCGCTTCCGCGCCATCTGAAGGGCAATTGTAGACATCCGCACAACGATGCACCCCTTGGCCGGGAAAGGCGCGATACCCTCTTGAATAATTTGAGATTGCGCGGGTGTGTCTTGTCATACCCGCGCCCAAGGTAAGCTAACGGGGTGCGACACCGACGACGCCGGCAGACGCGGCCGCGTCGTTGCCGGAGTGACCAGCCAGGTCGACAATTCCACTTGCCAAATTATGGTAGAGTGATCATACCAGTATATAAGGTGACGATCGCGCGACAATCACCATGATTCAAGGAGCAAGGCTAGATGATAACGATTGCGCTGTTTGGTGCGGGCGGGAAAATGGGCTACCGGCTGTCGACCAATTTTCGCGGATCGGACTACACGATCCGCCATGTCGAGATCAGCGAGGCGGGCAAGGAGCGGTTGAAAACCGGTCTGGGCATCGATGCGGTCGGCGTCGATGAGGCACTCGAGGGCGCTGAGGTCGTGATCCTGGCGGTGCCGGACACGCATATCGGCAAGGTCGCCGCCAGCATCGAAAGCAAGCTTGCGTCTGGCACGATGGTGATCGTGCTCGACGCGGCGGCCCCTTTCGCCGGCCACCTTCCCGATCGTCCCGACCTGACCTATTTCGTGACCCATCCCTGCCATCCGCCGATTTTCAACGACGAGACCGACATGGCCGCCAAGAAGGACTTCTTCGGCGGCGTCAAGGCCAAGCAGCATTTCGTCAGCGCCCTGATGCAGGGGCCGGAGGAAGACTACGCCAAGGGCGAGAAGATCGCCCAGATCATCTGGGCGCCGGTGATGCGCTCGCATCGCGTCACGGTCGAACACATGGCGCTGCTGGAACCCGGACTTTCGGAGACGGTGTGCGCTTCGCTGCTCGTCGTCATGAAGGAAGCCCTCGACGAGGTCGTGGCGCGCGGCGTCGACCGGCAGGCCGCGCTCGATTTCCTGCTCGGCCACATGAATGTGCTCGGCGCCGTCATCTTCGGCGAGACCAAGGGCGTGTTCTCCGATGCCTGCAACAAGGCCATCGAATTCGGCAAGCCGGTGCTGATGCGCGACGACTGGAAGCGCGTCTTCGAGCCGGAAGAAATCGCCGCCAGCATCCAGCGGATTACCTGAGGTATCACCGCTCAGATACAGATCACCTGAATTAGTGATTGACTCATTATACCAGTTGGCTAAGCTGTTCGGGAACTCGAACCCATCAGGTTTTCCGAAAACCTGGGCGAGTGGAGGACGGCTGGGAGGTACGATCCGTTCAGGAGGAGCCGGCACGCGGCTTTGATTCCGGTGCGATCCGCAGCCTGACCAATTCAATGCATCAGCCTTGCCCGATCAAGGCACGAGTTTTTTAACGGGAGGACTTAATGAAACTTACTCGCAGAATGACACTTGCAGCTTTCGCCGGCGTGCTGGCCCTTGGCACGGCGGCGCCGGCCTTCGCGGCCGACCTGATTGCGATCATCACCCCCTCACACGACAATCCGTTCTTCAAGGCGGAGGCCGTTGGCGCCGAAGCAAAGGCCAAGGCGCTCGGCTACGAGGCGCTGGTGCTGGTGCATGACGACGACGCCAACAAGCAGTCGCAACTTATCGACACCGCGATCGGCCGTGGCGCCAAGGCGATCATCCTCGACAATGCCGGCGCGGACGCCACCGTCGCCGCGGTGCAAAAGGCCAAGGACGCCGGCATCCCCTCTTTCCTGATCGACCGCGAAATCAACGCCACAGGCGTCGCCGTCGCGCAGATCGTCTCCAACAACTACCAGGGCGCCCAGCTCGGCGCGCAGGAGTTCGTCAAGCTGATGGGCGAGAAGGGTAACTTCGTCGAACTGGTCGGCAAGGAATCCGACACAAATGCCGGCATCCGCTCCAAGGGCTATCACGACGTCATCAATGACTATCCGGACCTGAAGATGGTGGCACAGCAATCGGCTAATTGGAGCCAGACCGAGGCCTATGCCAAGATGGAATCGATCCTGCAAGCCAATCCCGACATCAAGGGTGTGATCTCCGGCAACGACACGATGGCGATGGGCGCCTATGCGGCGCTCGCCGCGGCTAATCGCAAGGACGTCATTGTCGTCGGCTTCGACGGCTCCAACGACGTGCGCGACTCCATCACATCAGGCGGCATCAAGGCGACGGTGCTGCAGCCGGCCTACGCCCAGGCGCAGATGGCGGTTCAACAGGCCAACGACTTCATCAAGAACAAGAAGTCGCCCGAGAAGGAAAAACAGCTGATGGACTGCGTGCTGGTCAATGGTGACAACGCCGCCAAGCTGGAAACCTTCGCGCTGAAGAACTGAACCGGCGTAACGCAAACAGTGGGGGGCGAACTCAGGGTTCGTCCCTCGCCTTCATTTCACCGGGATGCTTTGACCTTGATGTTCAACAAGCCGACCTGGCCGATTAAGGCAACTTGGCCGATACTCGCGCTTGTCGCCGGTATCGGTCTCGGCGCCTGCAAGATCCTGCCGACGCCATCGGCGCAAGGCGGTGCGGGCGACGCGTCGGGCTTCAACCCCGACAAGATGGTCGGAGAGATCTGGGCCTCCAAGGTCATCCCGTATTTGCATGAGAAGGCCGGGCCGTTCGCCGAGGTCCATGCACTGGCGAAGACCGACCAGACGGCTGCCGGCACCAAATACGGCAACCCCAAGAAGCAGGCCAATTCGCCATGGACCTTCGCGGTCCGCGTCGAGGGCAAGATCGTCGCCGCCAACACGCAGTCGCGCGCGGCAACGATGGATATCGACGTCGACGGCGACGGCAAGGCGGATGCGCGCGTACAGATCGGGCCGGCGGTGCGCGGCACGGCGCTACGCGACAGCCTCGATTTCGTCCAGTTCAACGATTTCACCAACCAGATCGACTTTGCCCAGTTCGGCAAAGCTTTCAACGCCTATGCCGACAAAACCGCGCTGTCCAAGCTGCCGCGCGAAGCGCTGGAGGGCCGCGCCGCCAAGGTGCTCGGCGCCTACACGATCGAAGGCGGCCAGGACCTGCCATTGGTGACCCCGGCGGAGGCCGAGATCGGGCCAAAGCCATGACCACGGCGCTTGATCATGACGTCATCCTGAAGCTGGAAGATGTCTCGAAAGTCTATGCCGGCACCGTCGCGGTCAAGCAGGCCAATTTCGCGGTGCGCAAGGGCGCGGTCAATGTGCTGGTCGGCGAGAACGGCGCCGGCAAATCGACGCTTATGAAGATCATCGCCGGCGTCGAGCAGCCGACGGCCGGGCGCATCCTGCTTGACGGCAACGAGGTCTCCTTCTCCTCCTCGGGTGACGCGGTGAACCGCGGCATCGGCATGGTGTTCCAGGAGTTGAACCTGTTCGGCAACATGACGGTCGCCGAGAACATTTTCGCCACGCGCGAGATCACCAACCGCTTCCGCAAGATCGACCGCAAGGCGCAGGAACGGCGGGCCGGCGAATTCCTCGATCGGCTCGAAGCCGGCATCCGGCCAGACATGCTGGTCGAGGATCTGCGCATCGGCCAGCAGCAGCTGGTCGAGATCGCCAAGGCTGTTTCGCTCGACGCGCGCATCCTGATCATGGACGAGCCGACCTCGGCGCTAAGTGCCGCCGAAGTCGAGATCCTGTTCAAGGTGATCGCCGACCTCAAGGCGCGCGGCGTGGCGATCGTCTACATCTCGCACCGGCTGGAGGAGCTGATCCGCATCGGCGACTACATCACCGTGCTGCGTGATGGCCGTATCACCGGCCAGGAGGAGGTGAAGAACGTCGACACGCAGTGGATAGTGCGGCAAATGATCGGCTCGGACGCCAAGGATTTCGCCAAGGCCGACGGTCATGTTCCCGGCGAGGAGATCTTCCGCGCCGAGGACATCTGCCTGCCGCGCGTCACCGGCGGACTGGCGGTCGACCATGTCTCGCTGTCGCTGCGCGCCGGCGAGATTTTGGGCATTTACGGCCTGATGGGCGCGGGGCGCAGCGAGCTGTTCGACTGCATCATGGGCCGTCACGGCCATGCCAGCGGCAAGATCTTCATCGACGGAAAACAGGTCAGGGAACGCGACACGACGCGGCGCATCCGGCGCGGCCTGGCGCTGATCCCGGAAGACCGCCAGCGCGAGGGCCTGGTGTCGATCCTCTCGGTCGCCAGCAATCTGACGCTGGCAAGCCTGTCGCGTTTCGTCAGCCTGTTCCATATCCGTGGCGGCGCCGAGCGGCAGGCTGTCACGCAGATGGTGCGGGAGCTCTCGATCAAGGTCGCGGATCCGACGCAGGAAGTCTCGTCGCTTTCCGGCGGAAACCAGCAGAAGGTGGTGATCGGCAAGGCGCTGCTCACCGGACCCAAGGTGCTTTTGATGGACGAGCCGAGCCGCGGCATCGATGTCGGCGCCAAGGCCGATGTCTTCCGCACCATGCGCAAGCTGTCGCGCGATGGGCTGGGCATCCTCTTCGCCACTTCCGATCTCGACGAGGTGATGGCCCTGTCCGACCGGATCGCGGTGATGAGCAATGGCAGACTGACCGGCATGTTCGATCGCGCCGAGGCGAGCGAGGCCGCGATCGTCGCCGCATCGGCGTTCGGCCATGGCCCCGCCCCCGCACATCTTGCCCCAGAATTTGGAGAGCAACGCCGATGACTGACATTCCGGCCAGGGCAGCCCCCTCTTCGGCCTCCAGCGGCTCCGCGCTGCTGACGCTGATGAAGCTCAGGACCTTCATTGCGCTGATTGCCGTGCTGGTGTTCTTCTCCATCGCGGCGCCGAATTTCCTGTCGGCCGCCAATCTGATCCTGATGGCCAAGCATGTGGCGCTCAATGCCTTCCTCGCCATGGGCATGACCTTTGTCATCATCACCGGCGGCATCGACCTTTCGGTCGGCTCGATCGTCGGCCTGTGCGGCATGGTGGCCGGCTACCTCGTGCTCAACGGCATCGATCTGCAGATCGGCTACACCATCTATTTCAACGTGGTCGAGATCGCATTGATCACCCTGGCGGTCGGCATATTGATCGGCGCCGTCAACGGACTGCTGATCACCAGGCTCAACGTCGCGCCCTTCATCGCCACGCTCGGCGTGCTTTATGTAGCGCGCGGCCTTGCGCTGCTGTCGTCCGACGGCCGCACTTTCCCCAATCTGGTCGGCAAACCGGAACTTGGCACCACCGGCTTCGGCTTCCTCGGCACCGGCCGGCTCGTCGGCCTGCCGGTGTCGATCTGGATCCTGATCGTGGTAGCGCTGGGGGCTGCCTATCTTGCCCGGTACACACCGCTGGGCCGCCACATCTTCGCCGTGGGCGGCAACGAGCGCGCGGCGCGCATTTCGGGCGTACGCGTCAACATGGTCAAGATGTTCGTCTACATGCTCTCCGGCTTCTGTGCGGCGATCGTCGGCCTGATCATCTCGTCGGAGCTGATGGCCTCGCATCCGGCGACCGGCGAAAGCTTCGAGTTGAACGCCATCGCCGCGGCGGTGCTTGGCGGCACCTCGATGTCGGGCGGACGCGGCACGATCGGCGGCACCATCGTCGGCGCTTTCGTGATCGGCATCCTGTCGGATGGGCTGGTGATGATGGGCGTAAGCTCCTTCTGGCAGATGGTGATCAAGGGTCTGGTCATCATCGTCGCCGTCGTCGTCGACCAGGCGCAGCGCCGGCTCCAGCAGCGTGTGACCCTGATGCAGATGGCAAGGGCGGGTTAAACATGGCGACATTGAGTGGAGCGCTGATCGGTTGCGGCTTCTTCGCCGTCAACCAGATGCATGCCTGGCGCGACATCGACGGCGCCTCGATCGTCGCCATCTGCGACCGCGATCCGGAGCGGCTCAGGATCGTCGGCGACCAGTTCGGGGTGGCGAAGCGCTACACCGATGCAGCCGCGCTGTTCGCGGCCGAGACGCTCGACTTCGTCGACATCGCCACCACCGTCAGCAGTCATCGGCCGCTGGTCGAGATGGCCGCCGCCCAGCGCGTCCCGGTGATCTGCCAGAAACCGTTCGCTCCGACGCTCGCCGACGCCAAGGCGATGGTCGCGGCCTGCGCCAAGGCCGGTGTGCCTCTGATGGTGCATGAGAATTTCCGCTGGCAGTCACCGATCCAGGCGGTGCGCGCGGTGCTCGACAGCGGTGAGATCGGCATGCCCTTCTTCGGGCGCATCTCCTTCCGCTCCGCCTATGACGTGTTTTCCGGCCAGCCCTATCTGGCGACGGGAAAGCGCTTCATCATCGAGGATCTCGGCATCCACATCCTCGACATTGCGCGTTTTCTCCTCGGCGATGTGTCGAGCCTCACTGCCCGTACCGCGCGCATCAACCCGGCCATCACCGGCGAGGATGTCGCCACGATGCTGATGGATCACGAGAGCGGCGCCATTTCGGTGGTCGATTGCAGCTATGCGACCCGACTTGCGGTGGAGCCGTTTCCCGAAACGCTGATCGAGATCGACGGAAGCGACGGCACGCTCCGGCTGGCGCAGGGTTACCAACTGACCGTCGCCTGCAGGGGCGGCACAATGGTCAGGGACATCTCGCCGCCGCTGCTGCCCTGGGCCTCGCGGCCATGGCACAACATCCAGGAAAGCGTGCTGGCGATCCAGCGGCACTGGGTCGACTGCCTTGCATCAGGCAAGGAGCCGGCGACCTCGGGCGCCGACAACCTCAAGACATTCGCGCTGGTCGAGGCTGCCTATGCCGGCGCCGCGAGTCGGGAACCGGTCCGCATCGACGATCTGCTGAAATGACCGCGGATCGGTTCCTCCTTTGCGGCACGAGCGCGGCGGAGACCGAACCGGTCCGGTTGACCGCCGGTCCGCTCAACGCCGATTTCGTCAACGGCAATCTGCGCACGATCCGCCACGGCGGCACGGAGGTGCTGCGCGCCATCGCCTACATCGTGCGCGACCGCGACTGGGGCACCTATGAGCCAGCCCTGGCTGACCTGACGATCGACCAGGGTGCCGATGCTTTCACCGTCAGCTACACGGCGGGCTGCGCCGGGCCGGGCGGAAGCCGGCTCACCTTTCGCGCCGCCATCAAGGGAACCGCGGACGGTGGGCTGGTGTTCAGCGTCAGCGCCCTGCCCGACAGCGATTTCGAGACCAACCGCTGCGGCTTCTGCATCCTGCATCCGATCGCCGGCCTCGCCGGCAGCCCCGTGACAGTCGAGCACACGGATGGCAGCGTGGTGGCGACGAAACTGCCTGACCTGATCGACCCCTGGCAGCCTTTCAAGGACTTGCGCGCCATCACGCATAAGGTGCGGCCCGGCGTCACCGCCGAGTGCCGCATGGAAGGCGACGTCTTCGAAATGGAGGACCAGCGCAACTGGTCCGACGCGTCCTACAAGACCTATGTGCGGCCGCTGGCGCTGCCGTGGCCCTATGTGCTCCCGGCCGGCGAGACCAACCGCCAGACGATTAGCCTGAGTATTGCCAGCGACGGCAAGACGCCGGTCACCACCGAGGTATCCGGCCCGGTCCGTGTGACGCTCGGCGAGCCCGGTCCGGCGCTGCCGGATGTCGGCGTGATCATCTACCCCGGCGATGTCGAGACGGCGCTGGCGAATCTCGCCACCCTGTCCGTGCTCGGCCCGCAACAATTGCTGTTTCATTACGATCCGACGCACGGCCATGGGCTCGATACCTTGCGCTCGTTCGCCCGGCTCGCCGCAGCCTATCCCGCCCGCACAACGCTCGAATGCGTGGTGGCCTGCAGCGGCGATCTCGATGCCGAACTCTCCGATGTCGCTGGTCTGGTGCGCCGGGCGAGGCTGCGGCTCGATGCCATTGCGGTGTCGCCTTCGGTCGACCGCCAGTCGACGCCGCCGGGCAGTGCCTGGCCGCCCTGCCCGCCGCTGGAAGATGTCTATGCCGCAGCGCGCCGCGCCTTTCCCGATATCCGTCTAGGCGGCGGCATGTTCAGCTATTTCACCGAGCTGAACCGCAAGCGCGTTCCGGCCGGACTGCTCGATTTCGTCACCCATTGCACCTGCCCGATCGTACACGCCGCCGACGATCTCAGTGTCATGCAGTCGCTGGAGGCATTGCCGTTCATCACCCGGTCGGCGCGGGCGATCTTCGGCGACAAGCCTTACCGGATCGGGCCCTCGACCATTGCCATGCGGCAGAACCCTTATGGCGGCGCGACCAAGGACAATCCGCGGGGAGAGCGCATCGCCATGGCGAACCGCGATCCGCGCCACAACGGACTGTTCGCCGCGGCATGGACGATCGGCTATGCCGCGCGTGTCGCGCCGGCCGGATTGGAGATGCTCACGCTGTCCGGCTTCACCGGGCCATTCGGCGTGCTGGCGGAAGCCGGTGAACCCGCCGCCGAGGGGTCACCGCGGCCGATCTTCCAAGCCATCAAGGGGCTTTGCGAACTGGCTGGCCTTAAATACGTCGCGGCCAAAACGAGCGACGAGACCCGGGTACTGGCGTTGGCCGGGCGCTCATCCTCGGGCAAGACGGTCGTGTGGCTGACGAACCTGACAGCAAGCGACGTCCCGGTCGACCTTTCGGAGTTTGGCGGCGACCGTATTGTGATGGCACCCTACGCGATCGCGCGGATCGGCTGAACCAGATTACTTTTCAGAATTCATCACATAGAGGGCGCGCGAGCGCTCCAGATGCTTGATCATCGCCTTCTCGGCGCCATCGGCATCTTTCTTTTCGATGCGTCCGATGATCTCTTCGTGCTCGGTCAGCGTGAACTGTTCCTTGCCGGTCCAGATCAGCATTTCGGTGTGATACTCCTTCAGCCAGCCCAGCATCGCCTCGCTGACAGCGACATAGATCGGGTTGCCGGAGATCGCAGCGATCTGGGTGTGGAATTTCATGTCGGCGGAAATGAAGGCTTCGGAATCACCTCGCGCGGCACGCTGCTCGGCGACGGTTGCCTTGAGCCGCTGCACATCCTCGACGGTGGCCTTCTCGGCGGCTTCCCTGACCATGCCACGCTCGAAGAAAATGCGCGCGGTCTTGAGGTGCTCAAGCGTGTCCTTCGACGACGACAGGATGATCTTGGCCGCGCCGTCGACCTGTTTGATGATCGACTTGGCGGTGAGCTGCAGCACCTTGGCCCGCTCGCCATGCGAGATGGCGACAAGGCCCATATTGCTCAGCGCCTGCATCGCCTCGCGGATTGCCGGCCGGCCGACCTCGAAACGCTCCATCAATTCACGCTCCGACGGCATATCGTCGCCCGGCATCAACTCGCCGCTGGTGATCAGGCGCTTCAGCCGCAAGAAGACCTCGTCGGAAAGCTTGCGTCGGACAATCGGTTCCGAACGGTTCATCGTCGCGAATCACTCCCTTGACCCGGCTCTATCTAACACCGCCGCCACAATTCGCGGAAATGCCGGCTGTCGACCTTGCAAAACCTCCAGCCCGGATATGTCTTGCAATACTTATGTACTCATTATACCAGATTTCAGACACTGGTGAACCTTTTTCGAACGCCTGGGCTTGAGACAGCGGACATGATCACCCTCACCTATCGCATCGAAACGTCTGAAAGCATCGAGGCCCTGGCAGCCAAGATCGCCAGCGACCAGTCGACCGGCACCTTCGTCGCGCTGCCCGGCGAAACCGAGGAACTGAAGGCGCGCGTGGCGGCGCGCGTCCTGGCGATCCGGCATCTACCCGACGCCGTGCAACCCTCCATTCCGGAAGCCGGCAATGGACCATTCAAGCGCGCCGATGTCGACATCGCCTTTCCCTTCGACGCTATCGGCACCGACCTGTCAGCACTGATGACCATCGCCATCGGCGGCACCTATTCGATCAAAGGCCTGTCGGGTATCCGCATCGTCGACATGAAGCTGCCTGATGACTATCGCGGCGCCCATCCCGGCCCGCAATTCGGCGTCGCCGGCAGCCGCAAGCTGACCGGCGTCGAGGGACGCCCGATCATCGGCACCATCGTCAAGCCGGCACTCGGCTTAAGGCCGCATGAGACGGCAGAGATGGTGGGTGAGTTGATCGAAGCCGGCGTCGACTTCATCAAGGACGACGAGAAGCTGATGAGCCCGGCCTACTCGCCGCTGGCCGAGCGGGTGAAGGCGATCATGCCGCTCATCCTCGACTACGAGCAGAAGACCGGCAAAAAGGTGATGTACGCCTTCGGCATCTCGCATGCCGATCCGGACGAGATGATGCGCAACCACGATCTGGTGGCGAAGGCTGGCGGCAATTGCGCGGTGATCAACATCAACTCCATCGGCTTCGGCGGCATGGCCTACTTGAGAAAGCGCTCCAGCCTGGTGCTGCACGCCCATCGCAATGGCTGGGACATCCTCACCCGCCACCCCGGCCTCGGCATGGATTTCAAGGTGTGGCAGCAGTTCTGGCGGCTGCTTGGCGTCGACCAGTTCCAGATCAACGGCATCGCTTCAAAATATTGGGAGCCGGATGCATCCTTCATCGAATCCTTCAAGGCAGTGACGACGCCGATCTTTTCGCCTGACGATTGCGCGCTGCCGGTCGCAGGGTCCGGCCAGTGGGGCGGGCAGGCGCCGGAAACCTACCAACGAACCGGCCGCACCGTGGATCTGCTCTACCTCTGCGGCGGCGGCATCATCAGCCATCCGGACGGGCCAGGCGCCGGCGTGCGCGCCGTCCAGCAAGCCTGGCAAGCGGCGGTCGATGGCATCCCCCTGGCGGAATATGCCCGCAGCCATGCCGAGCTCGCACGGTCGATCGAAAAATTCGGCGACGGCAGGGCGGCGTGAGCGAAGTCATGCAGAACCTGCTGCTTAGCTACTATGGCGACGACCTCACTGGCTCGACCGACGTCATGGAAGCGCTCGAGCTTGGCGGCGTGCCGACCGTGCTGTTCATGCGTCAACCCGACCAGCAACTGCTAGGGCGGTTTGCGCATTGCCGCGCCGTGGGACTGGCTGGCACGAGCCGCAGCGAGACGCCGCAATGGATGGACGAAAATCTGGCGCCTGCCTTTGGATGGCTAAGAAGCCTCAAAGCGACGGTTTGCCATTACAAGATCTGCTCGACCTTCGATTCCAGCCCGGCGATCGGCAGCATTGGCCGCGCCATCGAGATCGGCCGGCGTGTCTTCGACCAGAAGAGCGTGCCGGTGATTGTCGGGGCGCCTCAGCTCAAACGCTACACGGCGTTCGGAAACCTCTTCGCGGCGTTTCGCGGCACCTATTTCCGTATCGACCGCCATCCCGTCATGAGCCGGCATCCGGTGACGCCGATGAAGGAAGCCGACCTGCTCGTCCACCTCCATCGCCAGACCGATCTCGGTTCCGGCCTTGTCGACCTGGCGGCGCTGCAGGCGGATGACCTTTCGCAAACCGTCGACCAAGCCTTGCAGGACAAGGAAATCGTCCTGTTCGACGTCGAAAGCCGCCAGACGCAGACGCGCGTCGGCGAGCAGATCTGGCGGATTTGCGAACAAGGTCATGGTTTCGTCGTCGGATCCTCGGGCGTCGAATATGCCCTGCTTGCCGAATGGGCCGGCAAGGGCATCGCCGCGGGGCACGCGTCCTTCGTGCCGCCCGGTCCGGTGGATCGGCTCGCCGTGGTCTCGGGCAGTGTGTCGCCGACCACCGAGAAGCAGATCCGCTTCGCGCTCGCCCATGGGTTCGACGGCATCCAGATCGATGCCATGCAGCTGGTTTCGGACAGCGCCGGCGAGGCAATCGAGCGCGCCGTCGCGAGCGGCCTGGCGAGTCTCACGGCAGGGCGCAGCGTCATTCTCTACACCGCCCTTGGTCCCCAGGCTGATCGCAGTGCCGAGATCGACCATATTGAAGGTGCGCGAAACAGGCTCGGCCGAGCGCTGGGCGACATTCTGCGCCGGCTGGTCATCGACCAGAAACTCCGGCGCGCGGTCATCGCCGGCGGCGACACCTCCAGCCATGCGCTGGGGCAATTGTCCATCGACGCACTGACCGTGCGCATGCCACTGCCGCAATCACCGGGTTCGCCGCTCTGCCTTGCCCATGGCGGCGGCGAGGTCGACGGCCTCGAAATCGCGCTGAAGGGCGGCCAGGTCGGAACCGATCGCTATTTTAGCGCCATTCGCGACGGCCTCGGATGTTGATGGAATTGCCTGGCGGCAAATAACCGCATCGGTGATTGCTGTGATTTTCGAGGATTTGCCGTGGTCTGCGCCGCGAATGTCGCGCACGCCGTTGATCACTGGCCGGTAACGCCGGCGGCCTCGACCGCACTGTCAGCACTTCATCCCAGAAGCCCGAGACGAACCCCGATCGCGACGACGAGCACGCCGCCGCGTCGCTGGCAGAACCACCCCTCGAACATCCCGGACGGGCTTATCGCAAACATCAATCAGATGCGGCTTCCCGACGCCGGATCGAAGAAATGCACGGCCGACTTTCGTACGGAAAGCATGACGGTCTCATCCGGCTTCAAAGTGACGCGTTCGCGCAGCACGCAGACGAGTTCATGGCCCGCCATTTCGACCGAAAGATGCGTCTCGGCGCCCGTCGGCTCAACGACGATCACCTTCGCCACGGCGCCGGTTTCGCTGTCGATATGAATGTCCTCCGGACGCACGCCCAGCACGAGGCGCCGTCCCGCGGCTGCGGCGGGAATGGCTGACAGCGGGATGATTGATCCGCCGTCCAGTTCGAGGCCGGGATGCGGATCGCCGCGCACTGTTCCTTCGATGAAATTCATCGCCGGTGATCCAAGGAAGCCGGCGACGAACATGTTTACCGGCCGGTCATAGAGCTCGAGCGGACTTCCGACCTGCTCGATCCTGCCGCCGTTGAGCACCACGATCTTGTCGGCCATCGTCATCGCCTCGATCTGATCGTGGGTGACGTAGACGATGGTCGATTTGAGCCGCTGGTGCAGCGCCTTGATCTCGGATCGCATCTGCACGCGCAGCTTCGCATCAAGGTTCGACAGAGGTTCGTCGAACAGGAACACCTTAGGATCGCGCACGATGGCGCGGCCCATGGCGACGCGCTGTCGCTGGCCGCCGGACAACTGGCGCGGGTAGCGCGCAAGCAGCGGCTGCAGCCCCAGGATCGATGCCGCCGTATCGACCTTTTCCTTGATCTCGGCTTGCTTGGCGCCAGCGAGTTCCAGGGCGAAACCCATATTCTGCGCGACGGTCATCTGCGGATAGAGCGCATAGTTCTGGAACACCATGGCGATGTCCCGTTCCTTTGGCTGGAGATGGTTGACCACCCGCTCGCCGATCGAAATCTCGCCGCCCGAGATGGTTTCGAGCCCGGCGATCATGCGCAGCAGCGTCGATTTTCCACAGCCCGAAGGGCCGACCAGAATGACAAATTCACCGTCCTCGATGTCAACGCTAACCCCATGGATCACGGGGGTCGCACCATAGGACTTCTTCACGTCGACGATCTGGACAGAAGACATCTTGCAACCCCGTTTTGCTAGCGCCGTGGCCTGACGCGGATGGCTTGATAGGGCTTGCCGGGCAACTCTACCGCGAAAGCAGCGTCCGCCTTGCCCCCACGTACGACCGAGCCATGGCGTGTTGGATGCGGAATTGGCGCCGCCACTTTCGTGGCTGGCGTCACCGTCATGGCCCAAGTGTCGATGATGTCGATGTCGTAGTCGCCATCCTGCAGCGGTAGGCCGGTGGACCAGACGACCGGCTGATGCTCGCCAAGATAGATATAGCGGAGATCGCCGTCGCTGGCGCCGGAGATCCGGCTCCATGGCCAGGCACTGTTGTGGCCCATCGGCTCCAACCCGTTGCTGACGTCCTCTTCGATGAGGTCGCGCAGGAAGCCGATCCGCTTCCACGCCTCGCCGTGAAGCCGGCCGCCCTTGGCCCACCAGATCAGATCCTGCGGGTGCATGTAGGTTTCGCCATGCCCGGCATAGCCGCCGCGCATGACGGTGAGCCAGAAGCGGTGCACCAGTTCTTCGGCACTGATGTTGCCCCATGGGAAGACGATGTTGCCTTCATATTCAGGTTCGTCGTTGACGACCGGCTTACCGTAGGCGTCGCGCCATTCGGGTGTTCGTTTCACGTCCCAGTTCTGGATGCAGACATGGCTGACCCACGGTTTGCGATGGTCGAAATTCATCGACTGCTCGCCATTGTGGATCGATTTCAGATGTTGGTAGGGGTCGTTTTCCTCGAGGATATGGAAGTAGCGATCCCACTGCGCCATCGGCTTGGTGTCGAGCAGGAAATCGTACTCGTTGGCCAGCGACCACCAGACGTTGCGATAAGCCGCGAGCCGTGCCGCGAGGTAGGCGACATAGCGGAAATCCTGAGCCGCGCTCATGTCGGCGTAGCCCCACCGATCATAGGGATGGAAGATGATGATGTCGGCCTCGATGCCGAGATTACGCAGTGCACCGATCTGAGTCTCGAAGTGGCGGAAGGCGGCCGGATTCGGCCGGTCGAAATCCTCCTTGCCGTCCCGCCCTGTCTCGAAAATCGAATGCAGCGCTGGATTGGTGTTGTAAGGATAGTCCTTCGGGAAGACACCCATGCGCACCTTGTTGAAGCGCGCTTTCTTTAACGTTGCCAGCGTCTCGGCCTGCATCTCGAGCGGCTGGTGCGTCCAGGCATAGCAAGTGGTGCCGAACGGGAAGTAGGGCGTGCCGTCGGCGTAGGCGAAATGGAATTTGTTGCGCACGCGCACCGGGCCATGGTTGCCGGCCGCCGGCGCCACCGCATCGAAGGCACCGCTAATGCCTGTCAGCAACGGGCTGTTGGACTGCGTGACGTAGCTCCAGCTGCCTTCATTGTCTGGCATGAAACGGATGCGGTAGATGCCGTCGCCATCGTAAAAGCCTGGAACCGCGATGCTGCGGTTGGCTTGCGAAAAGCTGGCGGACAACTCGATCTCGACAAAGGGATTGCCATCCGCGGGCCCCTTCAGTTCGATCTCGAACATGTCCCATTTCTCGACTGTCGTGCCGTCGGTCATCCGTGGTTCCTTGCGTTGCTATTCCTTGACCGCGCCCGACGTCAGCCCCGAGACGAAGTAGCGCTGGAAGATGAGATAGACGATCGCCGCCGGCAGCACCGTCATGACGATCGCCGCGTTGAGCTGGCCGTAGTCGCGGGCGAACTGGCTCTGGAACGACATCAGGCCGAGCGGCAACGTCCAGCGGTCCGGATCCTGCAGGATGACCAGCGCCATGGCGAACTCGTTCCAGGTGGCGACGAAGTCGAGGATCAGCAGCGCAGCAAGCACTGGCAGCGACACCGGCAGGAAGATGCGCCGAAACACGGTGAAATGCGACGCGCCGTCGATAAGCGCCGCCTCGCTCAGTTCCTTCGGCACGTCCCTAAAGAAACTGTGCAGGATGAAGACCTGGTAGGGGACGCCGAAGGCGAGATAGGGCAGGATGATGCCGACATAGGTGTTGATCAGCCCGAAGCTGTTCACCTGCTTGAAGATCGGCGCCAACATCACCTGGAACGGGATCATCGTGCCAAACACGATGGCGAGGAAGACCACCTTGTGTCCCCAGATCTGGATGCGGCTCAGCGAATAGGCGGCCATGGCCGATATCATCAGTCCGAGCGGCACCTTGATGACGGTGATGATGGTGCTGTTGACGACCGTTGTGCCGAAATCGCCGCGCCGCCAGGCATTGGTGAAATTCTCCCAGGCGAGGCTGGTGGGCGGTGAGAATGCGCCGGTCCCCATCACCGTGGCGTTCGATTTCAGCGACGTGAAGATGATGAAGACGAACGGAGCGATCCAGACCATGGCGACGATGATCAGCGCGATCCACAATGCCACCAGCAGCGGATCCACCCGCTCCGCGCCGGCCTGTCGAAAGGGGCTGGCGACGCCACTCATTGATACGCCTCCTGCCGCTTCAGCGTCCAGCGCAGATAGGGGATGACGATGGCAACGGTGATGAGCAAGAGCACGACGGAGATGGCGCTGCCACGACCGAAGTCACCGAGTTGCATGGCCTGCGTATAGGCCCACATAGCGAGCATCTGCGTCGATTGTGCCGGGCCGCCGCCGGTCATGCCGTAGACGATGTCGAAGGCTTTCAGCGAGTTGATCAGCGACAGGATCAGGACGATGGTTATGGTGGGCCTCAGCGCCGGCAGCGTTACATAGCGGAACAGCTGGAAGCGCCCTGCGCCATCGATGCGGGCGGCTTCGATCAGAGTCTGCGAAACCCCTTGCAGGCCGGCCAGGAACAACACCATCGAGAAGCCCGCGACCTCCCAGACATAACCGATGAAGACCGAATAGAGCGCGACGTTGCGGTCACCCAGCCAATCCTGGATCAGGTTGGGCCATCCGGCTGCGGAGAGCAAACTGTTGAACAACCCGAAGAAAGGGTCGAACATCCAGCGCCACATGGTTGCCACCGCGATCGGCGCGATGATCACGGGCATGTAGAACAGGGCGCGCAGCGGCGAGCGGCCAGGGATGTTCTGGTTCAGGCCGAGCGCCAACCCAAAGCCGATCAGCGGCGGGAAGATGACCGACAGGAAAGTCCAGATCAGCGTGTTCTTGAAGGCGACCCAGAACACCGGATCGTCGGCGAGCACGTAGCGGTAATTGTCGAGCCCCACCCAATGCTTGTCGGCGTTCAGTCCATTCCATTTCATGAAGCTGAGCTGGATGACGTCGATCATCGGATAGAAGGCAAAGACTGCGTAGGCCAGCACTGCGGGCGCCAATAGCATCAGTCCCTGCAAGGTCGGATCCTGCAGTTTCCGGCGAAGCTGGCCTGACCGGGCAGGCATTCGCGCATGGCGATCGGCGGCGGAAATGTTCACGGCCATGTATCGTCCCGGGAGCGGTGCAGGAGAATCGGCTGGCCGGCCCCGGCCTGCGGCTTGTCGGGGCCGGCCATCACGAGGTTGAATATCAGCTGCGATTGCCGATGAATTTCTGCAGCTCGGCGGCTGCCGCCTTGGGATCGAGATTGTCGCTCGCTACCTCGTTGATCACCCGGAAGTATTCGGTGGTGACGTCGAGCGGAAAAGCCTGGTCGCCATTGACGAACGTCGCGGGGAACTTGCCGAAGATCTCGATCCATTTCTGGTCGAGCGGTTCTGTGCTCGTGTACTTGACGTTCTTGTTGACCGAGATCGAACCGAAATCGCCAAGGTGCTTTTGCTGCACGTCGGTGGATTCGAGATAGTTCAGGAATTTGGCGGCGATGTCGGGAACTTTGCTCTTGGTCGAAATGTAGTTGTACTCGGCGAAGCCGTAGAGGCGGTCAGTACCGGTCGGGAACGGGAACAGACCAAAATCCGCGGTGCGGTTTTCACCCTTGAGCTGCCCGACCAGCCAGTCGCCTTCAAGCATCATGGCGGCTCGATTGCCGAGGAAGAGATTGAACGACTGCGCCTGATCGATCCCCATGAACGGCTTCAGTGTGTAATTCGATGTCCATTTGTGGAATTCCTCGAATGAGGCCGTGGCGCAGGCCTCCTCGGCCCAGTTCACCTGCATGCTCATCAGACGGTCATGCTTGTCGACGCCGCATTTGGTCTCCAGGATCATGTCCATGAGACGCATGACGTGCCAGTTGACGGTTCCGCCAAAGGTGATCGCCGGGATGCCGGCGGCTTTCAGCTTTTCGGCGTCTGCGACAAGTTCATCATAGGTCGCGGGGGCCGTGGTGATACCGGCCTTCTCGAACAGCGCCTTGTTGTAATAAAGCGCCTCGCCGTGGAATGTGTAGGGCACGCCGTGCCTGCCACCCTCATACTGCTTGGAGAAGGAAAGCGCCGGTGAGAGCAGTTCGTCGTCCCATTTGTATTGGGAGTAGTATTTGTCGAGCGGCAGGCTGAGTCCCGCCTTGACGAATTCGCCGCCAAGGCCAAGGCCGCCCCACATGAAATAGATGTCCGGTCCCTGGTCGGAACCTGAGGCGACCCGTAGCGCCGACTTGTGTTCATCGGTGCCGCGGCCTTCCACCTTGATGGTGACACCAGGATTGGCAGCCTCGAATTCCTTGACGATGTCAGCCCATGCCTTGTTGGCGGAATCATTGGCGAAGGTCAGGGTCCAGACCTTGACCTCTTGCGCGGACGCCGCGCTGGCGACCACCATGGCGATGGCGCTAAAAAGCGCTACGCGCCGAAGTTTCCTTGACGTTTGCATAGTCTCCTCCCTTGACCGTGTACTCGCATCCGCCGAACCCTGGTCAACCTTAGCGGCAACCATCATCATGTCAACTGGTATGATGAGATGAAGAGCAGGAGAATGTTTGGGGGTGATCGGAACTGGCCTTCCAGGTCATCAGCCCGGACGGGCAGCACCGTGCCCAGTCCGCCAACGATCAGCACCATTGCGAGGGCGTCGATCCACTTCATGTTGGCGAAGGCTCGCATCGTCTCATACATCGAGGAAAACGGGGCAGCTGCGGGCCACCTCGTCAGCCCGGCTTGGCAATCATCGCCGTGCCCGTGCGCACCGGAAAATTGCTTCTGAAACCCTAGACGCTCATGAAGAGAGCGTCCGCCATTTGGTGGATACGGCTCATCGCCAAGGAGATCTTGCGCATGCGCAAGCCAGGCTCTTCAAACCCCAAGGTCCGCTGTCGCGACTTGACCCAAGCCGATCAGCCGAGCGACAGTTCCTTCGTCTGGTGTCTCAGCACGAGGCCGACGGCGCCCAGCAACGCATCGTTCTCGGTGTGCTTGCCAACGGTTATCCGCGTGCGCAGGGCCGGAGCGACATCGCGGGACTTGATGAGCGTGTGGCGCTCATAGGACGCGATCAGCGGCGTCAACAGAATGTCACCCGCCAACGCCATCTGGCCCCCGATGATGATGAGCGGCGGGTTGAGCACCGAGCCGATCAAGCCGAGACCCCGGCCGGCGATCTCGGCGGTATCCTCGATCATCCGCAACGCCCTGACATCGCCCTCCTTGGCCATCATAATGACATCGTCCATGGTGACCTGCCGCCGCACAACACGCGAAATCTGTTCCAGTGGCCGGGCAAAACTCGCATAGAGCTCCAGGCATCCGCGATTGCCGCACCGACAAAGATCGCCGCCGGGATCGATGCTGATGTGCCCGAATTCGCCGGCACCGCCGGCAATGCCCGTCACCAGCCGGCCATGCTGGACAATGGCGCCACCAACCCCCAGATCGATCTTGAACAGCACGAAATCGTCTTGGCCGATGGCCGCACCCCACATCAGCTCGGCAATGGCCGAGCAGTTGCTCTCGTTGTCGGCGAAGATCGGCCGCTCCAGGACGGGTCCGAACACATCTCGTATGTTGACGCCGGCCCATGTTGGAACGATGCTCGCGCGCAGGACCACTCCATCGCGACTGACAGGACCAGAGACGGAAATCCCAACCCCCAGGAGTCCCGCCATCGGCAGACCATTTTCCTCGTAAGATTGGGCAATTGCCGATTTGGCCATCTGGGCCGCCTGCTGCGGTTGGTAGTCCAGTGCCATGGGGATAGTTTGTTCGGCAATGACGGAATGTGAAACATCGGCGACGATCAGCCTTATCTGCTGAAGCCCCAGATGAATTCCGACGCAGGTGCCCGCTGTCGGATTGAGCGTCACGGCCGCGGCTGGCCTGCCAATGGCTCTGATCCCCTCGTGGCTGGTCGGGGCTTCGATTACCATGCCGGATTTTCTCAAGCCATTGAGCGCGGTTGAGACCGTCGAGCGCGCCAGACCGGTGACACGTGCAATCTGCGACGCCGAGAGGGCGCCCCGCTCACTCAGGCAACGCACAATCATGCTCTCCGGCGATGCGGGCGGCCTGTCGATCAGCCAGGTTCTAAGCGAAGGTTTTGTCATAGACCAACATAAACATCGTTGACTGATAGCTCCAATATGTCATCTTGGAAAGAACTTGAGATTAACGCATCTCGCCGGCGGCGGCTTCAAACCGCGGCCATAAGCGGTCGATACGAACCGTGCAACACCATATGGGAGTGAAACTATGAAATGCATCATGACCGCCCTCGCGGCCGCCGTTGCGTGCACCTTTGCCGCCGGGGCAGCCTTCGCCGAGCCCAAGACGAACCTGCTGCATCAATGGGCGACTGGATCGGACGCGCAGGCGATCGCCAAGCTCGGCGAGATGTTCACCGCCAAGGGCGGCAAATGGGAACAGACCTCGATCGCCGGTCACACGGCCAATACGCTGGCCAAGCTGCGTGCCGACGTGATCGCCGGCAATGCCCCGCCCGCCGTGCAGCTGAAAGGTCCGGAAATCGCCGAGTGGAACAAGACCGGCATGACCGCTGATCTCGACGAATTGGCGGCCTCGGAAGGATGGGAAAAAGTGGTCGCGCCGGAATTGCTTCCGGTGATGAAGCCCACCGGCAAATGGGTCGCCGCCCCCATGAACATCCACCGCATCAACTGGCTGTGGGCCTCGCCGAAGGTCATGCAGGCCGCCGGCGTGACGGAAATGCCCAAGACCTGGGCCGAGTTCAATGCGGCCTGCGACAAGATCGTCGCGTCCGGCAAGATCTGCATCTCGCATTCGACCGCCGACTGGACGGATTCGACGGTATTCGAGGTCGTGCTCTACGGCCAGGACATCGATCTCTACCGCAAGGCCTTCGTCGAGGGCGATGTCGAATCCATGCGCAGCCCGGGGATGGTCAAGGCCTTCCAGCAGATGCGCCTGATGACGACCAAGTACATGGATCCGGGCATGGTTGGCCGCGACTGGGATTCGATGTCGGCGCTCGTGGGCAAGGGCGACGCGGCTTTCCACATCATGGGCGACTGGACGATTGGCCTGCTGACGGCCGCCGGCTTTAAGGAAGGCACCGACTATGTCTGCGCCCAGGCGCCGACCGATTGGGGCAAGCCCGGCTTCATACTCAACTCGGACTCGGTCGTGTTCTTCAAGCAAAAGGATCAGGATTACATCGACGGCCAGAAGCTGCTTGCCAGCCTGATCCTGTCGCCCGACTTCCAGACGGTCTTCAACCAGGCCAAGGGCTCAATCCCCGCACGCCTGGATATCGACCTGTCAAAGGGCTTCAATCCGTGCCAGCAGCTCTCGCAGAAGGATCTGCAGGCTTCGATCAAGGACGGCACGCTGGTCCGCTCGATGGCGCACAACATGACCATCCCGCAGAAGATGCGCGGTGCGATCATGGACGCCATTACCGAGTTCGTAGCGACGCCCGACATGTCACCCGAGGACGGCGCCAATGCGATGGCCGACGCGGCCGAAGCACAGAAGTAGACAGGAACGGCCGGGCGCAATTTCTATCCGCACCCGGCCATCCTCCATCCAGTTCCGCGCCGCAAATGTCAAATCACGACCTGATCCTGTCGACCCCGGCGCCCGCCCGCCCCTGGCGCGAGCGGCTGGGCTCCGCGATGCCCTTGCTGGTGCTCGGCCCCTCGATTCTGGCGAGCTTCGTCTACGTTTTCGTGTTCACTGGCTGGACGCTCTACATCTCGCTCTCCAACTCCTCGCTGCTCCCGACCTACGGCTTCGTCGGTCTGGACAACTACGCGTCACTCTGGGCGAACCGGCGCTGGAACATCGCTTACAATAACCTCTTTCTCTTCAGCGGTTTCTATATCGTCGGTTCGATGGCCGTGGGACTGCTGCTGGCGATCCTGATCGACCAGCGTGTGCGCGGAGAAGCGGTCTGGCGCACGATCTTCCTCTATCCGCTGGCCGTGTCCTTCATCGTCACCGGCACGGTCTGGAGTTGGCTCTACAACCCGACCGACGGTATCCAGGCCATGGTGCGCGGATTGGGCTGGACGAATTTCAGTTTCGCCCTCGCCAGCGACCGGCATTATGCAATTTATGCGGTGATCATCACCGGTGTCTGGCAGTCCTCGGGCTTTGCCATGGCGCTCTTCCTGGCGGGTCTGCGCTCGGTCGATTCGGACCTCATCAAGGCCGCGCAGATCGACGGCGCGTCGACCTTCCGCATCTATCGCAAAGTGCTTCTGCCAACGATTGCCCCGATCTTCCTGGCGGTCGCCGTCATCCAGATCCAATTCGCCATCAAGACCTTCGACCTCGTGGCGGCCCTCACCAAAGGGGGGCCGGGGATCTCGACCACGTTCCCTGCCATTTATGTCTACGACCTGATGTTCCAACGCGGCCAGATCGGCGAAGGTGCTGCGGCGGCCATCATGATGCTTGCCGCTCTTGCCGTGGTGCTGGTGCCCTATTCGTTGTGGGTGGTTTGGCGCCGGCGCAAGGAAGCCGGCCATGGGTGACGTCTCGTTGGACCAGGTGCAGGATCGTCACGCTGCCACAGTTGCGGCGCGCAGGCATTTCCTCACCCGCTTCGTCATCTATGGGCTGCTGGTTATCTTCGCGGCGATCTACCTGGTGCCGTTGTTGGTCGTGGTGCTGAATTCATTCCGTGATCAGCAAGAGATCGCGCGCAACGGGTTGATCTCGCTGCCACGCAGCTTCCGCCTCGAAGCCTGGGGCCAGGCCTGGAGCACCTATTGCATCGGCGGCACCTGTGAGGGCATGCAGCGCAACTTCTACAACTCTCTGAAAATGACGATCCCGGCGACGATCATCTCGACGGTGGTCGGCGCTATGAATGGTTACATATTGTCGAAATGGCGCTTCAAGGGTTCGGAAGCGCTGTTCACCTGCATGCTGCTCGGCGTCTTCATTCCGGGCCAGATTTCGTTGATGCCCTGGGCGTTCATCCTCGGCAATCTGGGCCTCAGCAATTCGACCTACGGGCTCATCGTCATACATGTCATCCAGGGCATTTCGTTCACCACGCTGTTCTGCCGCAACTACTACGTCAGCATCCCCGACGATCTGATCAAGGCGGCACGCATCGACGGCGCAGGCTTCTGGCGCATCTTCCGCAAGATCATTCTCCCGCTCTCCTCACCGATCCTGATCGTCACGGTGATCTGGCAGTTCACCGGCATCTGGAACGAATATCTGTTCGGTGTCGTCTTCACCTCCGGGCAGCAACAGCCGATCACGGCCGCACTCGTCGCGCTGACGGCAAGCGGCACAAATGTACGCGCCTACGATGTCATGAGCGCCGCCGTGCTGATCGGCGCGTTGCCGCCGCTGCTGATCTATCTCTTCGGTGGCAAGTATTTCGTCCGTGGCCTGACCCAGGGTGCGATCAAGTGACGGGAGCCTATCTGATGTCGCCGACGGCCCTGACCGCCAAGAAAGGCATCGCATGTCGACATTGACCATCCGATCCCTGCGCAAGAACTACGGCGCGGTCGAGGTGCTGAAGGGCATCGATCTCGAGGCGCAGAACGGTGAGTTTATCGCGCTGGTCGGACCGTCCGGCTGCGGCAAGTCCACCTTGCTCGCGATGATCGCCGGGCTGGAAACCGTAACCTCCGGCGAGATCCGCATCGACGGCCGGCTGGTCAATTCGGTTGCACCGAAGGACCGCGACATTGCCATGGTGTTCCAGTCCTACGCGCTTTACCCGACGATGACGGTGCGCGAGAACATCACCTTCGGCATGGAAAGCCGCCGCGTACCGAAGCCGCAACAGGACGAGGCGGTCAAACGGGTTGCAGCGTTCCTGCAGATCGAACCGTTGCTTGGGCGCAAGCCTGGACAGCTTTCGGGCGGCCAGCGCCAGCGCGTCGCGATGGGCCGGGCGCTGGTGCGTGATCCGAAACTGTTCCTGTTCGACGAGCCGCTCTCCAATCTCGACGCCAAGCTGCGCGTCGACATGCGTACCGAAATCAAGAAACTGCATCACCGCGTCGGCAAGACGACGGTTTACGTCACCCACGATCAGGTCGAGGCAATGACGCTCGCCTCGCGCATCGCCGTAATGCATCAGGGATCGGTCCAGCAATTCGATGAGCCGGCCACGATCTACAACCGTCCGGCCAACATGTTCGTCGCGGGCTTCATGGGTTCGCCGGCGATGAATTTTTTGCCGGCCGAACTGAGCGAGGAAGGCGGCCGCCCCACTGTTGTCTTGCCGACCGCCGACGGCAAGACGGCCAGCCTGCCGATCGTCCAGGCGCTGCCGTCCGATACGCCGCGACAGCTCTTGCTCGGCATCCGGCCGGAGCACATCTACCGGTTTGATCCCGATCTTGCCCGTCGCAAGCCAAGCATCGCTCAAATCAATGCCGTGGTGGAACTGGTCGAGCCGACGGGTGCGGAGACGATGGCCGTTCTGCGCCTGGGCGCCAAGGAGATCACCGGCCGTTTCGACCCCGACGGCACGCCTCGGATGGGTGAGACGGTGACGCTCGGCATCGACATGGCGCGTGCGTGCCTGTTCGACCCGACGACCCAACGCCTGATCTGACCCAACGCCTGATCTGAAGAGAGTTCCGCATTTGCCCTTTGCCACCTATCCGAGCCTGGCCGACCGTGTCGTGCTGATTACCGGCGGCGCGTCTGGCATCGGCGCCGATACGGTTCGCGCCTTCGCTGCCAATGGCGCACGCGTCGCGTTTTTCGATCTGCAGCAGGAGGCCGGCGAGGAACTCGCGCGAGAACTCGGCGCCACGGCAGCGCACCCGCCCCTCTTCATGCGCTGCGACGTGACCGATATTGCCGCCCTCCAGGCTGCGATCGGCACGGTGCGCGACCGGCTCGGACCTGTCGCGGTGCTGGTTAACAACGCCGCCGACGACAATCGCCACCCGGTCGCCGACGTGACGCAGGCGTACTGGGACCACGCCCAGGACGTGAACCTCAGGCACCACTTCTTTGCCGCCCAGGCCGTGCATCCGCACATGAAGGAACTGGGCTTTGGTTCGATCGTCAATTTTTCCTCGATCGCCTGGCGTTTCGGCGCGGCGGACATGGCGCCCTATGCGACGGCCAAGGCTGCAGTGGTCGGGTTGACATTCGCGCTGGCGCGGGCGTTTGGCCCCGATAACATCCGCGTCAACGCCATCGAGCCGGGTGCCGTCATCACCGACCGGCAACGGCGGCTTTGGTACAAGACGCAGTCGTCGGTCGACCAGGTGGTGCAGCGCCAGATGATCCGCCGGGTTCTGCTGGGCGAGGAGATCGCGCGTACGGTGCTGTTCCTCGCCGCCGACGATAGCCGCATGATCACCAAGCAGTCGATCACCGTGGATGCCGGTCTGCGATGACCCCAGCCCCATCAAAGGATCGTTCCATGCTCCAGGTCGGCCTGAACCCCTACGGTCTGACCTATCATCTCGGCCTCCAGGCTCGCGGCACGCCACGCGCCAATCCCAAGCCGGCAGGGCTGGAGGGTTTCATCGCGCTTGCGACCGAGCTCGACGCGCGGGTTCTCGAGATCTGGGTGCCATGGCTGACGGAGCTTTCCGACGACGCGGTGATCGCGCTGCGCGAGAGGCTCGCCAGCCTTGGCATCACACCGATCGTCAGCGGCGGCCTTCTGGTGGGCGAACCGCTAGACGCCGCATTTCGAGCCGCACGCCTGCTGAGGGTGAAAATCATCCGAACCGCACTGACGCCGGTTCTGTGTGGCGACCGCAACGCCGCCGGCGAGAAATGGGGCGAGTTCGCCGGCATCATTCGAGACAGATTGAAGGAATGGGGGCCCCGCGCGATTGCCGAGGGCCATGTGCTTGCGATCGAAAACCACCAGGACTTCACCAGCCAGGAACTCGTCGATTTCTGCGCGCTCGGCGGCGAAGGCATCGGCGTCACTTTTGACACCGGCAACACATTCCCTGTCGGCGAAGCGCCGCTCGATTTTGCGCGGCGGATCGCACCTTATGTCCGCCATGTCCACCTCAAGGACTACCGCGTGCAATTCACGACCGAAGGCTACAGGCTGATCCGTTGTGCCATCGGCGATGGCGCAGTGCCGTTTGCCCAGCTGTTCGCAATTCTTGCCGAACATCACGATCGCATGACCGCCGTTCTGGAACCAGGCGCATTGGAGGCGAGGCATGTCCGCTTTCTCAGCGACGACTGGTGGCACGGCTATCCGCCGAAAACGGCGCGAGAATTTGCCGCCTGCCTGGCGGCAGCCCAGCGCAATCGGCTGCCCGACGATGCAGACTACCGCACCCCCTGGGAGCGCGAAGACGACGCTTCCCTGGTTTCCTATGAGCTCGACATGATCCGGCGCAGCGCCGCCAACATGCGCAACCTTGGTTTGATGAAAGTGGAGAATATCTGATGGCGACACGTGAACTCGATGGATTGACCGCCTTCGTCACCGGCTCCGGTCGTGGCCTTGGTCGCGTGATGGCCGAGCGCCTGGCGGAACTCGGCGCCAATGTCGCGATCCATGACATGGATGAAACAGCACCGGCCAAATATGGCGAGTTCGCCAATCTCGCAGAGGTGGTCGAGGGCCTGAAGCGGCATGGCACGAAGGTCACGTCGGTGACCGGAAACATTGGCGACCAGAAGGCGGTGGCCGAGATGAAGCGCAAGATCGAGGCCGATCTCGGTGACGTGCATGTGCTTGTCAATTGTGCCGGCGGCGACATCGGCGCCAAGGGCGGCAAGCCGAACCCGAACAACGCCCTCGACATCGAACTGGACGACATCCGCGTGCTCACCGAGAACAATCTGATCGGCACGATGCTGGTCTGCCAGGCCTTCGTGCCGCCAATGAAGCAGCGCGGCGGCGGCTCCGTCATCAACATCGCGTCGGCGGCAGCACATCTCGGCGTCTCACCCGAGGTCGTCTACTCGACGTTGAAGGCCGCGGTCGTACATTACACGCGCTGTCTCGCCAAAGAACTCATCGACGATGGTGTGCGCGTCAATGCGGTCAGCCCCGGCGCCACCAAGACGGCCCGGTTCCAGGCGACCCGAGTGGTCGATCCCAACCGTATGGATTCTAGCAAGAAATCGCTAAACCGCTATGCGGAGCCGGAAGAGATCGCCGAGGCGGTGGCCTTTCTCGCCGGTCCGCGCGCGCGCTTCATCAACGGCCAGGTCATCCGCGTCGATGGTGGTTTCACGATCTTTCCAGGCTAAATGGCCGCCGTTTGGCGATGTCCGCTGGCGAAGGGACGCGACCGCATGAATGACTACTCCGGCAACGGCTGAAATTGGGCACAAAGCCGTTAATCCTCCTCAAGGCGCTGCTTCAGTGTGCCAACTCGTTGAAGGTTGCAGCACGCCGGGATAGGCCTCGCAGAGCGGCTCGCTCGGCGCATAAAGCGGACGGACCGCGTTGATCGGGCTGGAGCCCAGATACCAGTCGGGAACAGTGCGGCTATGGAATTCCTTCAGCGCGATATCGTTCCCTCGGAAAAAGGCCCGCTGTGCCTTTGGGGAGGCAGCGGGCCATTTAGGAGCTGGGATCAACCAGCATAGGTCAACGAGCGGCCGAAGAGTTGGGCGCCACGCCCCGCCAGCGCGTGCTAAACGCCTTTCTGGCGCTTTCGATCGCATACGAGCGGCAGCACATGCCCACTATCGACAGTGCGGTGCCGCCAAACAGGGATACGGCAAGCATCGTATCTTGCGACGCACTTTTCCAGCTGACCGCAGCCAGCGATATGGCGCTTATGGTCGAAGTCACGTAGCCAACGCCTTTCAGCGCATGCGGCGAAACCTTAACCATCAGACTCTCCCCTTCCGCCAGGCTGATGAACAAGCGCGTCCAACGCAGGCTCCACCCATCGGCGGCTGGTTGCAGGGAACCTTTTGCCGCCTCGCGCGTGCTACTGCGATGGTAAATTTGGATGTATGCGCGATGACAAACTTTTTGAAACTGCCGACGAAATCCCGGAATCTGTTTCGTGTCGTTGTCGAAACGCCAAGGGGAGCTGCGGCAAAGCTGGCCTACGAACCCAAAAACGGTGTTTTCCAATATTCACGGCCATTGCCGGTCGGCAACACGTACCCCTACGATTGGGGGTTCGTGCCGTCCACCCTCGGAGATGATGGCGATCCGCTCGACGGCATGGTGATTCACCAGGCAGCGACGGCACCTGGTGTGGTTATTCCATGCGACCTGCTCGGTGCGCTGCGGGTAAAGCAGAAGGATCCCGGCGGAACCGTCATGCGGAACGATCGCTATATTTTCTGCCCGCACAAAGAGGACGCCCCTGACAAGCCCGTCGCAGCCGACCATGTGCCGCCGGATTTGCGCAAGGAGATCGAGCAGTTCTTTTTGTCTTCGGTGCTGGGCACAGGCAAGACCATCAAATTGAAGGGCTGGCAGGACGCCAACGAGGCCGCCAAGTCGCTCAGCAAGGGTGCCAAGGCTTTTCGGCACAAACCCAAGTGAGGGGCTGTGCCGGGTTGGAAACGTTCGCCTTTTCGCTGGTTAGACCACGCAAACCATACCCGTCTGACGAACGCCGAACTGACACCTGATATTCTTGAAGGCGCAACCATTTGTGGCCCGGCCAATGAAAAGATCGGCTCTGTCGACCACGTGCATGACACGCAGCCAATCTCAGCCCACAGATAGTTGTTGACCGTCCCTGAAATATTTATTTTCAGTATGTTACGTCGCAGAATGGCGCATTTTCGGCGGCGTTCGAATGGGCCTGAATCATTCCCACTCGATTGTACCCGGCGGCTTCGACGTCACGTCGTAGACGACGCGGTTGATGCCGCGGACCTCGTTGATGATGCGCGTGGCGGCTGCGCCCAGGAAGGCCATGTCGTAGTGGTAGAAATCCGCCGTCATGCCGTCGACCGAGGTGACGGCGCGCAGCGCGCAGACGAATTCGTAGGTGCGGCCATCGCCCATCACGCCGACGGTCTGCACCGGCAGGAGCACCGCGAAGGCCTGCCAGATGGCGTCGTAGAGGCCGGCCTTGCGGATCTCGTCGAGATAGATGGCGTCGGCCTCACGCAGGATCTCCAGCTTCTCGCGGGTGATGCCTCCGGGGCAGCGTATGGCAAGGCCAGGACCCGGGAACGGGTGGCGGCCGATGAAGCTTTCGGGCAGGCCGAGCTCCTTGCCGAGCGCCCGCACCTCGTCCTTGAACAGCTCGCGCAGCGGCTCGACCAGCTGCATGTTCATGCGCTCGGGCAGGCCGCCGACATTGTGGTGCGACTTGATGGTCACCGACGGGCCGCCGGTGAAAGAGACACTCTCGATGACGTCGGGATAGAGTGTTCCCTGCGCCAGGAAATCGGCACCGCCGAGTTTTTTCGCCTCTTCCTCGAATACTTCGATGAACAGCCGGCCGATGGTCTTGCGCTTCTTCTCCGGGTCAACCTCGCCTTCCAGCGCCGAGATGAATTTTTCCGAGGCATCGACCAGGATCAGCGGCAGATTGTAGTGCTGGCGGAACATCGCCACCACGCCCGCGGCCTCGTCCTTGCGCATCAGGCCGTGGTCGACGAGGATGCAGGTGAGCTGGTCGCCGACCGCCTCGTGGATCAAAAGCGCGGCGACCGAGGAGTCCACGCCGCCCGACAGCGCGCAGATGACCTTGCCCTTGCCGACCTGCTTGCGGATCGCCTCGACGGCGTGTTCGCGGTAGGCGCGCATCGTCCAGTCGCCCTCGATGCCGGCGATGTTGTGGACGAAGTTCCTGAGCAGCCGGGCGCCATCCGGCGTGTGCACCACTTCGGGGTGGAACATGATGCCGTACATCTTGCGCTCGACATTGCCGAAGATGGCGAAGGGCGAGCTTTCCGACTTGCCGAACACCTGAAAACCCGGCGGCAGGGCAATGACGCGGTCGCCATGGCTCATCCACACCTGGTGGCGCTGGCCGGTGGCCCACAGGCCCTCGAACAGCGGGCTGTCCTTCTCGATTTCGACGAAGGCGCGGCCGAACTCGCGGTGGTTGGAGCTTTCGGCGACACCGCCCATCTGCACGCACATCGCCATCTGGCCATAGCAGATGCCAAGCACCGGCACGCCAGCGTCGAAGACGATCTGCGGCGCACGCGGGCTGCCGATATCGGACGTCGAAGCCGGGCCGCCCGAAAGGATGACGGCTTTGGGATTGATGCGTTTGAACGCGGCTTCGGCCGATTGGAACGGCACGATCTCGGAAAACACGCCGGCCTCGCGGATGCGGCGGGCGATGAGCTGCGTAAACTGGCTGCCGAAATCGACAATCAGGACGGTGTCGGGATGATTGGCTGTTTTCATGGCGAGCGTTTAGAGAAAGAAATGAGTCGACGCAATGGGTTGCGTAGCCTGTCTTTCAGGCGGGTCTGGCCTGATCGTTGGATGCAGCGGTCCGCAGCAGGCCCGAGCCGATCGCCCGTTCGAGCCGCATGACGGCGTCGGCCAGCTTCTCGTCGATGACGTGCAGATATTCGGTCCAATCGCCGACGTGTCTCAAATCAGCCGCGCCGTCGGAGATGCCGCGCAGCCCGATCAGCGGGACATCGAACAGCTGGCAGGCGCGCAGGCAGGCGAAGGTTTCCATGTCGACCATGTCGGCCGCGATCGCATCATAGGCAGCGCCGGTGATGATGGCGCCGCCTGTCGACAGCGTGGCTTCCTTGATATCAGGAGTACGAAACGGCAGCGGCACCGTGACCGGCAGGTCGAGAAAGGGCGTCGCGCCTTTCTCGAAACCCAAGGGCGAAGCATCGATGTCGCGATAGCTGACAGAGACGGCCTGATAGATTTCCGTCTGTTCCAGGGTCCGGCTGCCGGCTGAGCCGAGCGAGACGACAAGGTCCGGCAACGCCTTCTGCGACTTCAGCCAGGACAGTTCCGCGCCGAGCCGGACGGCGGCCTCGACCGGGCCGACACCGGTCATCAGCGGCATGAACAATTTTTGCAGATGCGGGCCGTATTCGGCCTGCGCCGCCATGACGAAGAGGACGTCCTTGCCGCCAATTCGGGTAACGTTGGCCATCAGCCAGCAATCCCATCCCGCCCGACCACCGTCATCATCGTTCCCGTCATGGTGGCGATGAGCTTGGCCTCGCCATCGGCAGCGAAGGCGTAGGCCTGGCCGTCGGCGACGATGATGGTGCGGCCGGGCTTGGTCACCGAGCCCCGGAACAGGAACCGTTCGCCCCTTCCCGGCGCCAGAAGGTTGACTTTGAATTCGATGGTCAGGACGCCGGAATTCTCCGGCATCAGCGAAAAGGCCGCATAGCCGCAGGCCGAGTCCAGCGCCGTCGAGATGACACCGGCATGCAGGAAGCCGTGCTGCTGGGTCAGTGCCGCCGAATAGGGCATCTCGATCTCGATGATGCCGGGCGTAACCAGCGTCAGCTCGGCGCCGATCGTCGCCATCGCCTGCTGGCGCGCGAAAGACGCCCTGACGCGGTCCTCATAGTCCGGTGCCGGTACGATCTTTGCTGCCATCGCAATTGCCTTCAGTTTTACCGGAAAAGCTTATCGCAGAGGCGCGAGCGGCAGGCAAATGCTTTTGCTGCACTGCAACAAAGCGACACCGAGAGCGCCTAGTTCAACCAGAGAAGCGAAGCGTTGAGCATCGTGGCGAAGGCCACCCAGGCCGCATAGGGCGCGAACAACCAGCCGGATATCCTGTCACGGTTCCAGACACTGGCGATGAAGGAGACGATGCTGGCGAGAAGAAGCACGATGACGACCAAGGCAGGTCCCATCATTTTCGCGCCGAAGAAGGTTGGCGACCACAGGAAATTCAGGATCAGCTGGACGCCCCAGATCTTCATCGCCGCACCCGAAGGCTCGCGCAGCCACGTCCGCCAGCCGGCCACGGCGATCAGCACGTAAAGCAGCGACCAGACCGGGCCGAAAACCCAGTTGGGCGGATTGAAGGGCGGCTTGACCAGAGAGGCATACCAGGCGCCCGGAAGCGTTGCGTAACCTATCAGCAGGCCTCCACCGAGCACCAGGACAAGGAAGAGCAGCAGCGACAGATATTTCTTCAAGAATCCACCCCGTGGCGGCACTGCGCCGCGCATCTGCAACTGTGGCACTATCGCTCCCTGTCAACGGCAGCGTTCAACTCACCTTGCGCAGCGCGCAGAAGTAAAAGCCGTCAGTGCCGCTCAATGCCGGGGACAGCGAGACATCGCCGCCGGCGCCGATCCGAGCGGCGGCCTCGTGGCCTGGAAAACGCCTGTCCCAGAGCGCGCGGTGATCGACCGGAACAAAGCCGCTGCTGCGCTCGCGGAACGCGGCGATCTGCTCGCCATTCTCCTCGGAGAATACCGAGCAGGTGATGTAGACCAGCAGGCCGCCGGGTCTGACATAGGCTTGTGCCGCATCGAGGATCGCCGACTGCTCGCCCTTGCGGGCATCGAGCTGCCTTTGCGTCAGCCGCCATTTGGCATCGGGACGGCGCCGCCAGGTGCCGCTGCCGGTGCAGGGCGCGTCGACCAGCACGATGTCCATGTGATTGGAAAGCGGAGCGAGTTCGGCCGGCTTGGTGACGACCTGCACGTTGCGGTTTTCCGAGCGGCGGATGCGGTCGAAGATCGGGGCGAGGCGCGCCTTTTCGGCATCATGCGCAAAGATCTGGCCGCGGTTCTCCATCGCGGCCGACAGCGCCAGCGTCTTGCCACCGGCGCCGGCGCAGAAGTCGAGCACCTGCATGCCGGCCTCGGCGCCGGCAAGCGTCGCCGCTATCTGCGAGCCCTCGTCCTGGACCTCGAACCAGCCTTTCTGGAAGGCAGGCTCGGCCTGCACGTTCGGGTGCCTGCCGTCGCCGTCGATGGGCGGAATGCGAATGCCGAGCGGCGCGATCCGCGCGGCCTGTGCCCCCGTACCGGCCAGTTCCTTGAGCACCCTGGCGCGATCGGCCTGCAGCGTGTTGACCCTTATGTCGAGCGGCGGGCGGGTCGCCAGCGCCGCGCCCTCCCCGACCCATGCCTCGCCAAAAGCCCGTTCGAAAAGCGGTTCACACCAATCGGGTATGTCGGCGCGCACTGAGGGCGGCGCATCGGCAAGCCGGCGACTGGCGATCGTCTGCAGCTCGGTGGCGCTGAGCAGCGGCGGCGCGAACTTGTCGCCGTCGAGCGCGTCGTTGAGCGACTGCGCCGTCTGGCCCCATTCGAGCAGCAATGCGCCGAAGCCGACAGCGCGCGGCGTGTCTTCGCCGAGCAGCCAGCCGGCTGAGCGTTTGTGGCGCAGCGCGTCGTAGACGATGTTGCCGATCGCCGCGCGATCACCGCCACCGGCGAAGCGGTGTGACAGGCCCCAATCCTTCAGCGCATCGGCCACCGGCCGGTGACGCCGGCCAATGTCCTCCAGCACTTCGATGGCCGCAGCCAGCCGTCCGCCCAGTCGCATTGATCATTCCATCAAATCGAGATTTATCGCCTGCTCTTAGAGCCTTTCGCGTCCGGATTGAACCCCGCTCCGCCACGCGACGAACAGGCAGGCGGAAATCCGTACGATCCATAAATATCGCGGGCCGGCAACAGCAGATCGATGAATAGATGCAAGGTCTCTAATGTTCTCGACTGGCGACTGCAAGCACGGCCTGTGGCGCAACCGCGCTGCTTTCCAAGTTTTTCCGTTGGGAATACTCTCCACACCATGATTCGCGGCGCGGAAAACGCGAACCGGCGGATCGCTACGAGGAGAGGGCAATGAAAACTTATCTGGCGGAAGTTCTAGGCACATTTCTGTTGGTGTTCATCGGCACGGCGTCGGTGGTGACGGGCGGCTTCGGCGGCGCGCTGCCGCTCGGCCAGGAAGGCATCGGTCTGGCATTCGGCATTGGCCTCATCGCCGCGGCCTATGCGATCGGCCCGATTTCGGGCGCGCATCTCAATCCGGCGGTGACGCTCGGCGTCTTCCTCGCCGGACGGCTGCCGGCCAAGGATGTCGTCCCCTACTGGATCGCGCAGATCATCGGCGCCATCCTGGCTTCGCTGGCACTGTGGATCATCGTCTCGGGCAAGACCAGCGAACCCATCACCAACTTCGGCGCCAATGGCTGGGACGTGGCCAAATGGGGCATGAGCTCGGCGTTCCTGTGGGAGCTGATCGGCACCTTCACCTTCGTCACGGTGATCCTCGGCGTGACCGCTGAAAAGCACTCGACGGCATTTGCCGGTCTGGTCATCGGCCTGACGCTGGCGGGCATTCACTTCGCCATGATCCCGGTCACCGGCACCTCAGTCAATCCGGCCCGTTCCATCGGCCCGGCGCTGTTCACCGGCGGTGCAGCGCTCAGCCAGCTCTGGCTGTTCATCGTCGCCCCGCTGATCGGCGGCGCCATCGCCGGCGTCGTCGCCAAGGCACGCATCTTCGAGAAGGATTGATCTCGAGAGCCCGAATGCAAAAGGCGCGGGCCACGGCCCGCGCCTTTTTTGTTGGAGAGCTTTGCCTGGATCAGCCGGCGATGTCGAAACGGTCGGCGTTCATCACCTTGGTCCAGGCCACGACGAAGTCCTTGGCGAACTTCGCCTTGGCGTCCGCCGTCGCATAGACTTCGGCGAGCGCGCGCAGTTGCGAGTGCGAACCGAAGATCAGGTCGGCACGGGTGCCGGTCCACTTCACTTCGCCGGTCTTGCGGTCGCGGCCTTCGAATACGTCCTTGGCATCCGACGTCGCCTTCCACTCCGTGCCCATGTCGAGCAGGTTGACGAAGAAGTCGTTGCTCAGCGTTTCCGGCTGTTTGGTGAACACGCCGTGCTTCGACTGCCCTGCATTGGCGCCGAGAACGCGCAGGCCGCCGACGAGGACGGTCATTTCCGGCGCCGTCAGCGTCAGCAACTGCGCCCGGTCGACCAGCGCCTCCTCGACGGTCAGCCGCTGCTTGCCGCTGACATAGTTGCGGAAACCGTCAATCGTCGGCTCCAGCGGCGCGAAGGAGTGGATGTCGGTCTGTTCCTGCGAGGCGTCCATGCGGCCAGGCCAGAAGGGAACGTCGACGCTGTGGCCGGCGGCCTTCGCGGCCTTCTCGATTGCCGCGTTGCCGCCAAGAACGATCAGGTCGGCAAGCGAGACTTTCTTGCTGCCGGTCTGTGCGGCGTTGAAGTCCTTGGCGATCGCCTGGAGCTTGTCGAGCACCTTGGCGAGCTCGGCCGGCTGATTGACGGCCCAGTCCTTCTGCGGGCTGAGGCGGATGCGCGCGCCATTGGCGCCGCCGCGCTTGTCGGAGCCGCGGAAGGTCGAGGCCGACGCCCACGCCGTCGAAACCAGCTGCGACACGGACAGGCCGGAGGCCAGGATCTCTGCCTTGAGCGCTTCGGCATCCTGCTCGTCGATCAGCACATGATCGACCGCCGGGATGACGTCCTGCCAGGGCAGCTCTTCCTTGGGAACCAACGGGCCGAGATACCGGGCGACCGGGCCCATGTCGCGGTGGGTCAGCTTGTACCAGGCGCGGGCGAAGGCGTCGGCGAACTGATCCGGATTCTCGTGGAAGCGCTTGGAGATCGTTGCGTAGGAGGGATCGAAACGCAGCGCGAGGTCGGTGGTCAGCATGGCGGGCGCGTGGCGCTTGGCCGAGTTGTGTGCGTCCGGCACCGTGCCGGCGCCCGCTCCACCCTTCGGCGTCCACTGATGGGCACCGGCGGGGCTTTTGGTCAGCTCCCAGTCAAAGCCGAACAGATTGTCGAAGAAGTTGTTGCTCCACTTGGTCGGCGTCGTCGTCCAAATGACTTCCAGACCGCTGCCGATGGCGTCACCGCCCTTGCCGGTGCCGAATTTGCTCGCCCAGCCAAGGCCCTGCTGCTCGATATCGGCGCCTTCCGGCTCGACACCCACCAGGCTCGCATCGCCCGCACCATGGGTCTTGCCGAACGTGTGGCCGCCGGCGATGAGGGCCACGGTTTCCTCGTCGTTCATCGCCATGCGTGCAAAGGTGTCCCTGATATCGCGCGCCGCGGCCAGTGGATCCGGATTGCCGTTCGGCCCTTCCGGGTTGACGTAGATCAGCCCCATCTGCACGGCGCCGAGGGGATTCTGCAGGTCTCGGTCGCCGCTGTAACGCTCATCGGCCAGCCACTTGCCTTCGGGGCCCCAGTAGACGTCCTGCTCGGGCTCCCAGACGTCTGCACGGCCACCGGCAAAACCGAAAGTCTTGAAGCCCATCGATTCCAGCGCGACGTTGCCGGTGAGGATCAGAAGGTCGGCCCAGGAGATCTTGCGGCCATATTTCTGCTTGATCGGCCACAAGAGCCTGCGGGCCTTGTCGAGGTTGACGTTGTCAGGCCAGCTGTTGAGCGGCGCGAAACGCTGCTGGCCGGCCCCGGCGCCGCCACGGCCGTCGGCGATGCGGTAGGTGCCGGCGCTGTGCCAGGCCATGCGGATGAACAGGGGCCCGTAATGGCCGAAATCGGCCGGCCACCATTCCTGCGAATCCGTCATCAGCGCATGCAGGTCCTTGATGACGGCGTCGAGGTCGAGGCTCTTGAATTCCTCGGCATAGTCGAACGCCTCACCCATCGGGTCGGACAGGGATGACTGTTGATGGAGGATCTGAACGTTCAGTTGGTTCGGCCACCAGTCACGGTTGGTCCGGCCAACGGCTCCGTGCGCGACCGGGCATTTGCCCGCGCTTTTGTCATCGGTGTTCGCGTCCATCTTCAGTCTCCGATTTTGCCGAGTTTTGATCTTTGCCAGGATTTTTGGGGGGCGGCTCGCCGTCCGCACCATCTTGGAATGATTCCAGACTAGGCCGCATTGGCGATAAAAACAAATTGCCTTTCCTGTTCATTTCGATAGGGTTTCCTTATGATAGGCTTGACTGTCCGCCAGATGCATTACTTCGACGCGCTGGCGCAGACGCTGCATTTCGGACGTGCGGCAAAACTCGCCGGTGTAAGCCAGCCGGCGCTGTCCTCGCAGATCGCGGAGATGGAGCAGAGGCTGAACTGCCGGCTGTTCGAACGCGGCGGCAAGTCGGTGCGCATGACCGACGAGGCATCAGCGCTTTTGCCGCGCATCGAACGCATCCTGGCCGAGATACGCGATGTCGAAACGACCGCAAGGCGCGGCCGCACGGCCATGGAAGGGCGCTTCCGGCTGGGCATCATCCCGACCGTCGCGCCCTATCTCCTGCCGCGCGCGCTGCCCGAACTGAAAAAGCATTTTCCGGCCCTGCTGCTCGAATTGCGCGAGGCGGTCACCGCGACGCTGGTCGACGACATCGCCTCGCGCAAGCTCGACGCTTTCATCGCGGCACTTCCGCTCGATCATCCGGGCCTTATCACCGAGGCGCTGTTTTCGGACCGGTTCTTCCTTGCCGTTCCGGCAGGCGATCCGGCCTTCGCCTCGCCGCCGGTTCCGCCCGAAAGCCCGGCGCTGGAAAGGCTGATGCTGCTGGAAGAAGGCCATTGCCTGCGCGAACAGGCGCTGGCCGTCTGCGGCAATGTGCGGCCGGTGGCGATGGCCAGTTATGGCGCCACCAGCCTGACCACGCTGTTGCAGATGGTGGCGCATGGGCTCGGCGTCACGCTGATCCCCGAAATGGCGACCGGCCCCGCCGGCACCATCCCTGACCTCAAGATCGTGCCGTTCCAGGAGCCGATGCCGCAGCGCATGATCTGCCTTGCCTGGCGGCGGAACAGTGCAAGGCATGGCGAATGCGTCGAACTCGCCAAGATCATCCGCAGCCTCGGCGCGGCAGTGCTGGCCGCTTGAAGCCAAGCGTCAGAGAACGCGGGACAGAAACTCGCGCGTGCGCGGCGATTGCGGGTTGGCGATCATCTCGCGCGGCGCGCCACGTTCGACGATCACGCCGCCATCCATGAAGACGAGCTGATCGCCGATCTCACGGGCAAAGCCGATCTCGTGGGTGACGACGACCATCGTCATGCCGCTCTCGGCCAGATCGCGCATCACCTGCAGCACCTCGCCGACCAGTTCCGGGTCGAGCGCCGATGTGGGCTCGTCGAACAAAAGCACCTTCGGCTTCATCGCCATGGCGCGCGCGATCGCCACGCGCTGCTGCTGGCCGCCGGACAGTTCGCGCGGATAGCGGTCGACCTTGTCGGCAAGGCCGACGCGGCGCAGCAGGACTTCCGCCTCGGCCCTGGCCTGGTCGACCGGGATGCGCCGCACCTGCGTCGGCGCCTCGATCAGGTTCTCCATCACCGTCATGTGCGAGAACAGGTTGAACGACTGGAACAGCATGCCGATCTCGGCCCGGCGCTGGCACAGGAGATCGTCCTTGACCTCGTAGAGCCTGTCGCCCTGGAGGTCGTAGCCGACGAACTGGCTGTCCACCAGCAGGATGCCGCCGCTGAGTTTTTCCAGATGGTTGATGCAGCGCAGGAACGTGCTCTTGCCGGATCCCGACGGACCGATGATGCAGGCCACCGAACCTTCGGGCACGTCGAAGTCGACACCCTTGAGGACCTCGAGCGAGCCATAGGTTTTGCGCACGCCGCGCGCGAACACCATGGAATCGGCCGGAACGCCGAAGCGGGCGCGATTTTCGGACCTCACATCGCTCATCGGGCAACGCCGCGCAGGCTGATGGCGTTGCGCAAGGCGCGCATCGTCAGGGGTTCACGGCGCGTGTCGCTGCGGCCGAAATGGCGCTCCAGGAAATGCTGCCCCACCGACAGGATGCTGACCACGGCGAGGTACCAGAAGGCGACCACGATCAGGAGCGGGATCGTCTCGAAGGTGCGCGCATAGATGCTTTGCGCGGTGTAGAACAGGTCGTCGACCGCGATGAAGGTCACCAGCGACGTCATCTTCAGGAGGTTGATCGCCTCGTTGCCGGTCGGCGGCAGCACGAAGCGCATGGCTTGCGGCAGGGTGATGCGCTTCAGGATCATGCGGTAGGGCATGCCGAGCGCACTCGCCGCTTCCGCCTGGCCCGACGGCACCGACTTGATGCCGGCGCGGATGATCTCGGCCATGTAGCCGGCCTCGCAGAGCGAAAGTGCCACGACGGCGGAGAAGAACGGCGTCATGAAATCATTGGTGCGCACGGAAAACAGCGTTCCCAGGAAAGGCAGAGTGAGCGAGATTTCACGCACCAGCAGCGACAGGTTGAACCAGAAGATCAGCTGGATCAGCGCCGGGACGCCCCGGAAGAACCAGACATAGACACCCGCGAAGGCGCGCAGCACAGGGCTTGGCGACACCCGCATGATGGCGATGACGGTGCCGACCACTATCGCCAACAGCATGATGATGACGGTGAGCACCAGCGTGTTGCCAAGGCCGCGCATGATCGAGGGATGGAACAGGTAGCCGGCCGCTGTGCCCCAGGCGAAGGCGGGGTTGCTGGCGAAAGCGCGAATGATCAGAAAGGCCAGCAGCAAGGCGAACGCCGTGCCGACCCAGATGCCATAGCGGCGCTGCGGCACGACGGTCAGTCGTGACACGGCGGCGGCAACGCCGGGCTCGACGCCGATCTCGGTCGGGTGGGCCACGCCCATCAATGGTCTCCTGGTTGCTGGCCGGCGCCTGACCCAGGATCAGGCGCCGGGGTAGTTCCTATTCGGCGCGAAGCGCTTCCATGGTGCCGGCGAAATAGGGTTCCTTGATCGCGTAGGCGCCCATGCCGTACTTGTCGAGGATAGCCTTGTAGGTGCCGTTCTTGAACAGTTCGGCGAGTGCTGCCACCATCATGTCGGCAGTCTCCTTGTCGTCCTTGGCGATCGCCATGCCGAGCGGCGCGACCTCGTAAAGCGTCGGCAGCACCACCAGCTGGCCCTTGCTCGTCACCTCGAAATAGCTCGAAGCGGTCGCATCGTCCATGCGGGCGTCGACACGGTCCGACAGCACGGCCTGGACGATATCGGTCGAGGAGTTGAAGACCGACTTCTCAATGGCCGCCTGGCCCTTGTCGGTGCACTCCTTGCTCAGCTTGTCGACCAGGAAGTCCGAGGCGCTGCCGGCCGAGACGCCGATGCGCTTGCCGCAGAGCGGGGTGTCTCCGCTGAAGCTCGCCTTCTTGTCTGGCGATGTCGAGACGGCGAGGCCGGCCTTGAGGAACATGACGAAGTCGACCTGCTTCAGCCGCTCGGGCGTGGCCGAGAACGTCTCCCAGGCGATCTTGAAGCGGCCGGCGGCCAGGCCGGGGATCATCGAGGGAAAGGGCGTGCGCTGCACGTCGAGCTTGGCATCGACCAGCTTGGCCACCTCGCCGGCCAGTTCGATGATGATACCGGTCTGCTTGCCGTCGGCATCGAGATATTCGAACGGCGCATAGTCCAGCGTGTTGGCGACGGCGAGCGTTCCGCTCTGCTTGACGTCGGCGGACTTCGGCACCTCGGCGGCCCGGGAAACCCCGCCCCAGGCCACGGTGGATATCGCCAGCGCAAGGCCGGTCATTCGCAGGTATGCATTCATTGCTGTTCCCCTTTCTTTTGCTTGTTTGCCGTTATGCGCCGGCGGCTTCCGCCGCCTTCTTCTTGCGATAGTGGTAGTTCTTGTCGATGCGCTCCATCAGATAGTCGCCGTAGAGCACCGGCCCGTATTTCGGCTGCGTACCGGCCGGCACGCAAACCGGCAGCGCCTCGATCGTCTCGTCCATGGACGGATCGAAGAAGAAGGGCTGCGAATAGCGCTCGCGTCCCGAGCGGTTGATGACGCGATGCGGCGTCGAGACGAACTGGTCGTTCGACCAGCGCGCAAGAATGTCGCCGACATTCATGACGAAGGAATCCGGGACCGGCGGCGCCGGAACCCAGTCGCCGGCCTTGTTCTTGACCTCGAGGCCGCCGACATTGTCCTGCGCCAGCAAGGTGATGAAGCCGTAATCGGTGTGCGGCGCCGAGCCGAAGAGCCCTTCTTCCTGGGGCTGCGTCGGATAGTGCAGCAGCCGCAGGAAGGTCGTCGGCTGCTCGAAGTAGCGGTCGAGGCTGTCGGAAGGCAGGCCGAGCGACAGCGCGATGGCGCGAACCATCTTGCGGGCGAGCGTGCCCATCTCCTGGACATAGCGCTCGATCGTCTCCCTGAAACCTGCAAGTGCTGTTTCGTCGGGCCATTGGTTGGGGCCTTGCAGCGGCTTTTCGGCCAGGGCCCGTGAATCGTCGGCGCCGACCTCGTGCATGAAGAAGATCGATTCGCTCTGGTTGGGCTTGCTGACGGTTGCCACCGACGAGGTCACGATGGTCGAGCCGGCAAAAGGCAGATAGCCGCGGAAATTTTTGTCGATCTTGAGCTTCGCCTTTTCCTGCTCGGGCAAGGCAAAGAAGCGCTTGCTGGCCTCGCGCACGGCTTCGACATCGGCGCGCGGAATGGGGTGACCGGTGACATAGAGGAAGCCGATCGTCTCGAGATAGCGGCGCAGCGTCGCAGCCGTTGCCCGGATCGCGCCCTCGTCGTCGCCATAGAGCGCCGAAACGTCGAGGATCGGAATTTCGGAAAAATCGCCGCGCGCTTGTGCATCCATTTTCGAACACCCTGTCTTGAACATAAGATACAGTACTGTATTTCTACACATCCGAACGGCCTCATCAATAGGCTTTCGATCGCAAAAGGAAGAGCGCTCAAACATGGCACCACGAAAGATCATCATCGACACCGATCCGGGCCAGGACGACGCCTTCGCCATCCTCTTCGCGCTGGGGTCTCCGGCCGAGCTCGACGTGGTCGGCATCACCACGGTCGGCGGCAATGTGCCGCTTGCCTTGACGTCGAAGAACGCGCTGAAGGTGGTGGAGCTTGCCGGGCGGCCTGATGTGCCGGTCCATGCCGGATGTCCGGCGCCGATGGTGCGCAAGCTGATCACGGCCGAATATGTTCACGGCGAGACCGGCCTCGACGGCGCCGACCTTCCCGAGCCGGTGACGCCGCTGCAAAGCGAACACGCGGTGAATTATCTCGTGCGCACGATCATGGACGCGCCGGAGGGTGAGTTGACCGTCTGCACGCTGGGGCCGATGACCAATCTTGCCATGGCCATGACCATGGAGCCGAGGATCGTGCCCCGCCTGCGCGAAGTCGTGCTGATGGGCGGCGGCTTCTTCCAGGGCGGCAACGCCACGCCGGCCGCGGAATTCAACATCTTCGTCGATCCGCATGCCGCGCACAAAGTGTTCGACAGCGGCGTGCCGGTGACCATGGCAGGCATAGACTGCACCTATACCGCGCTGATGACGCCGGAATGGCTGGACCGCCTGCGGGCAACCGGCAGCCGGGCGGCGATCGAGGCCGCCAATCTGGCCGACTTCTACCGCCAGTACGGAACGCACAAATTCGAAACGCCGGCGCGCCCCATCCATGACGCTTGCGTCACCGGCTATCTGCTGGCGCCGCAAATCTATGAGCAGCGCCAGTGCGCGGTGACGGTCGACATCGTCTCGCCGGAGACGATCGGCATGACCGTCGTCGACTGGTGGCATGTGACCGGCCGGCGCAAGAACTGCAACGTTCTGCGGCGCATCGATCCGGCGCCGTTCTTCGAGTTGATGCTGGAGAGGATCAGCGCATTGCCCTGAGCTGCGCCTTCCGCGATAGATGGACGCTTGATGAGTCGCGAAGCGCATCGAAGCCGGCGAACGGGTTGCAGGCGTCGCATATGGCGATGAAGGTCTTGATCAGATGAAAGCGGACCCTGCCCGAGCCAAAAGACCGACGAAGGCCGCCCCGCCCGCGAAGGCGGCGCGGCAGACGCTCAGCCGCGAGGCCTGGATCACGGCCGCACGCAAGGTGCTGGAGAAGCGCGGCATCGGCGAGGTCAAGATCGACCGCCTGGCGCACCAGTTCAAGGTGACGCGCGGCAGCTTCTACTTCCACTTCGCCAGCCTGGCCGATCTTCGCGACGGCCTTCTGCAGGAATGGCGCAACACCAATTGCGCGCCTTTCTGGGCGATGCGCGACATGCACGACATAGACGGCCTGCAGTTCTTCACCGACATCGTGCATGTCTGGGTCGATGAGGCGCCGTTCAGCCCGCTGCTTGATCTGGCCGTACGCGACTGGTCGCGAACGTCGAAGAAGTTGGCGCAGGAGGTCAAGGACATGGACGATCTGCGCATCGCGCTGTTGATCCGCTCCTTCCGCGCCATGGGCTATCCCGAGGATGAAAGCCTGGTCAGGGCGCGCATCACCTATTTCCACCAGATCGGCCAGTATGCGCTGTCCTTCAAGGAGGATCCGGCGGTGCGCAGGAGCTACCAGCCGCTGTTCGGAGAGGTGCTGCTCGGACCGCTCGTCCAGGAGCCGGGCTCGGCGCCGCGGCCGTCGGAGATACAGAGCGGACGGCGTTAGCTCGGGGCGTAGCGGCGGGCTGTTGCACGCCCGGTTGACCTCCAGATGATCTACGGAGCAGTCGCCTCGTTCGTAATGGCGCGGGCCAGGCCCTGGCGCGGACGGAGCAGAAAATAGAACGCGACGACGTGGGTGATCATCAGCAGCGGCACATAGATGACAGGGATCGCATAGGTCGCACCCAACAATCCGGCATGGGCGGGAAGATCGGCCTGGATGGCTTGGTAGTAATCGACGATGAGATCGATCGTCCCGACGACATTGAAGGCAACGACGAATAGCCAGAAAAGCGGGCGCATCCTCACAGCAAACAGTGCCAGCATGGCCAGCACCCCGGTTGCGAAATCGCCATAGGCGGCAAGGGTGGCGAAGCTGGCGGGCAGGTTTGGGCTGACGACACCCGGAAGGATGAAGACGAGCCCGAAGAAGCGGAAACTGTGCAGGGTGGCAATGGTGCGTTGCGCTGCGGGCCCGTCCATCGATCTGAGCCAGGGCCAAATGTACGCACCGAAACACAGCAGCCATGCGACATAGCCGAGAACGAGTTGGATCTGGAAAAGGATCTCCGTCGACATTGTGGTCTCCCGTCAGCTGTTGATCGGCACGGCCTCGAACACCGCGGTCAGGATGCCAAGCCGGCCTTCCATGAGATTTCGTCCCAAATTGGCTGCAAGCTCGGCGAAGTCCGGCCCCATCACGACGCCGAGGTTTGGCGAAGGCGGCGGACCCGACGCCCGCAACTGCGCGAACCAGGCCTTGGCGACCTCGGTGTCGTCTTGCCATGCCAGCATGCGGAAGCCGGCCGATTCGATCGCCTCGCGCGTCGCGTCGATTGTCAGCAGGAAGCTCGTCGCCGGCGTTCTCGCCCAGGGAAGCGGATAGTGCGGCTCGCCGCTGCTTAATACCACGTCGAAGGTGGCGAACCTGCCACCTGATTTCAGCGCGCGGCGAATCTCGCGATAGAGCCGCCCCCGGTCGGAGATATTCATCGCCACGTGCTGCAGCAGCACGATGTCGAAACGGCCTTCATTGAACGGAAGCTGCAGGGCGCTGGCGGTCTGGAACGACAATTGCCCGCCCTGCCCCGTGCGCTCGGTCAGATAGCGCGCGGCCTCCACGAAAGGTTCGCTGAGGTCCACGCCGGTAACCCGGCAGCCATAAGTCGCGGCCAGGAAGCGCGCCGGCCCGCCGACGCCCGAGCCGACATCCAGAACCGACATGCCAGCGGTGATGTCAGCCAATTGGGCAAGCTCGGCGGTGGCAGCAAGCCCACGGGTGTGAAACTGGTCGAGGGTGCCCAGTTGCTGCGGCGTGAGGAGCTGATGCTCCGGGCCGAGGTCAGCCAGTACCGTCCTCAGCCGTTCAGTCAGGCCGGTCGCGCGATAGTGGTCGCGCACTCCATCAAGTTCATCGGTCATGGCAAGATGCTCCTGTCTTCAGAGTCTTACCTAAACCCGCTTCCATCGTTCGACTATCCGCTATAATCACAACAACCTATGAAGCAGAACTACACAATCCGATACGGGGCGCTGGAGGGCGTCGAGGTGTTCCTGGCTGTTGCCAAACACCGCAACTTCCGCCGCGCCGCCGCCGATCTCGGCGTGACGCCGTCGGCCGTGAGCCAGGCGGTGCGCGCGCTGGAAGCGCGGCTTGGTGCGGCACTGTTTGTCCGCACGACGCGCAGTGTCGGTCTGACCGAGGCCGGTCAGCGCTTCCTCGACCGAGCCGGCCCTGGCTTCGAGGAGATCGTCGCCGCCGGCGAGGCCGCGCGCGACATCGGCCAGGGGCCGACCGGCCTGCTGCGCCTGTCGGTGCCGCGCGCCGTCGTGCCGTTGATCCTGGAGCCGGTGATCGCGTCGTTCTGCCAGGCCTATCCCGAAGTCGAACTGGAGATCGCCGCGAGCGACGAGATGGTCGATCTCGCGACCGGCGGCTTCGATGCCGGCATCCGCCTCGGCCAGTTCATCGCCACCGACATGGTGGCGGTGCGGCTGACCCCGTCCTTCCGGTTCGTGGTCGTCGGTAGTCCCGACTATCTCGAGCGCCACGGCCGCCCGGAACGTATCGAAGACTTGCGCCAGCATGCCTGCCTGCGCCTGCGCCGTTCGAATGGCGCCATCGCGCCGTGGACGTTCGTCGACGGCAACGAGGCGATCGAGGCGATGGTCTCAGGTCCGCTGATCGCTCACGACTATCCGACATTGCTCGGGGCCGCTATGCGAGGGATCGGGCTGGCGCAGATCCCACGACCGGTCGCCGAGGGTCCGATTGCCCAGGGAAAACTCGAGCCCGTTCTGGACGCCATCGCAGCGACGACGCCGGGCGTCTTCCTCTATCACACCGGCAAGCGCCAGATCCTGCCGAAGCTGCGCGCCTTCATCGATCACCTAAAATCCGGGATCTGAGGCAATCAAGGGGTGCCTCATCCCGCATCTGATGCGCTCACTTGCACCAAGCTTTCACGGTATAAATATCAGAAATATATAAGTAAAAAACACCACAAGATGGACCATTCCGGTCAAGAACGTCGTTCTTTCCGTGCTGAAGCTTACATTGCATATGAAAAGCGCCAAGACCAAGAGGACCGCATCGGCAGCCGGCAGCCCCAGGGTCAGTCCTCTCCCCGTCAGCAGGCTGGCGGCAGCAACTCCCGGTATGGTCAGGCCGATCGTGGCGCAAGCCGAACCCATCGCGACATTCAAGCCGCGCTGCAGTTCGTTGTTGAGTGAAGCGCGCACCGCCGAAATGGCCTCAGGCATCAACACCAGCCCCGCGATCATTGCTCCCACAATGCTGTCAGCCTGGGTCACCTGGTAGGCAACGAGCGTATCTTCGACGCTTGCCGCAACCTGCTCTGCGAGCATGACAATTCCGATCAGCCCAGCCATCAGCAGCAGAGCGCTGGCAGAGATGTTCTCGTGAGGCGCAGCGCGCACAGAAACATGGTGCGGTTGTCCCTGGATAATAAAGTCTTCTCGATGCCGGACGGTCTGCGCGAACACGAAGCTTGCATAGAGCAGCACTGAAAGGACGCTGACGAAACCAAGTTGGGCTGCCGAAAACGTTCCGGGATCCGTGGCCTGGGTGTAGGTCGGCAGAATAAGCGTCATGACGGCCAGCGCGATCAGAACAGCCAGATAGGCACTGGTCCCTTGCCGCACGATGGCCTGCTTGCGATGACGCCAGCCGCCAAGCGCGAGACACATGCCGACAACGCCAGTGGATGTGATCATCACCGTCGAGAAGACGGACTCCCGTGCCAGCGTCGGGTTGTTCTCTCCATGCAGCATCATGGAAACAATGATCGACACTTCGATTGCCGTGACCGCAAAGGTCAGAACCAGCGTGCCGTAGGGCTCCCCTACCCGCCGAGCCACCGCCTCGGCGTGGTCGAGCACCACGAAAATGGTGACGAACATGATCGCGCTCGACAGCGCACCGACAAGGATCCTGGCATTCAGCGAACCCTGGTCCACCGACAGCCCGCTGGCTCTGACCGCGACAGCCATCACCAGGGCGGCCAGCGGCATCGCATAGGAAGTCATCGATCGTCCGAAACCGCTCATCCAAGCCCCTGTGCGCTTCTGCGAACCTTGGCTGCATTCGCGCACCGACAGATCGAAGCGTTCACCTCCTCACGCCGTCTTCTGCACCACCAGCCCCAGCTCTTCCACCATCGCCTGGCGCATCAGGAACTTCTGCGGCTTGCCGGTCACCGTCATCGGCAATTCGGTGCGGAAGCGGATGTGGCGCGGGATCTTGTAGTGGGCGATCTGACCGGCGCAGAAGTTCCTGATCTCCTGCTCGGTGGCGATCTGGCCGGGCTTGAGCACGATCCAGGCGCACAGCTCCTCGCCATATTTCTGGTCGGGAATGCCGAACACCTGTACCTCCCTGACCTTGGGATGGCGGTAGAGGAATTCCTCGACCTCTCTGGGATAGACGTTCTCGCCGCCGCGGATGACCATGTCCTTGACCCGGCCGACGATGTTGCAATAGCCCTCCGCGTCGATGGTGGCGAGGTCGCCTGTGTGCATCCAGCCGTCGCTGTCGATCGCCTCGCGGGTCTTTTCCAAATCGTCCCAATAGCCCTTCATCACGGAATAGCCGCGCGTGCAGAGCTCGCCCGGCGCGCCGACCGCGACGGTGGCGCCGTCGGCATCGATGGCCTTGACCTCTACATGCGGATGGATACGCCCGACGGTCGAGACGCGCTTTTCCAGCGGGTCGTCGACGCCGCTCTGGAAGGAGACCGGGCTGGTCTCGGTCATGCCGTAGGCGATGGTCACCTCGGACATGTGCATCAGCGACACCACCTTCTTCATCACCTCGATCGGGCATGGCGAACCGGCCATGATGCCGGTGCGCAGGCTGGAGAGATCGAACGTCGCGAAATCCGCATGGTCGAGCATGCCGACGAACATGGTCGGCACGCCATAGAGGCCGGTGCAGCGTTCCTGCGCCACCGCCCTCAGTGTCGCGCCAGGGTCGAAACCCTCGCTCGGAAACACCATTGTCGCGCCCTTGGTGACGCAGCCCATCGTGCCCATCGACATGCCAAAGCAATGATAGAGCGGCACCGGGATGCAGAGCCGGTCGTCGACGGTGAGCTTGATCGCCGAGGTGACGAAATTGCCGTTGTTGACGATGTTATGGTGCGTCAGCGTCGCGCCCTTGGGCGCGCCCGTCGTGCCCGAGGTGAACTGGATGTTGATGGCGTCGTTCGGCTTCAGCCCCTCGGAAATGCGGTCGAGGCTGTCATGCTCGTCGCGGCCGGCCATGGCCAGCACGTCGGCGAAATTGAACATGCCCGGCGAATTGTCCTCGCCCATGCGGATGACGATCTTCAGATCAGGCAATTTTTGCGCCTTCAGCTTGCCCGGCGTGGCCTTGGCGATCTCCGGCGCCAGCGTCTCGATCATGCCGAGATAGTCCGAGGTCTTGAAACTGGCGGCCGTCACCAGCGCCTTGCAGCCAACCTTGTTCAGTGCATATTCGAGCTCAGTCAGCCGGTAGGCCGGGTTGATGTTGACCAGGATCAGGCCGATGCGGGCGGTGGCGAACTGCGTCACCAGCCATTCCCAGCGGTTGGGCGACCAGATGCCGACACGGTCGCCCTTTTCGAGACCCAGTGCCAGGAAGCCGGCCGCCAGCGCATCCACCGTGTCGGACAGTTCGCTCCAGGTGAAGCGCTTGTCCTGGCCGACGAAGACGGCGGCATCCTGCGTGGCGTATTTGCTGGCCGTGTCGGAGAAAAGGGCCGGAATGGTCTTGTCGAGCAGCGGCACCTTGCGCTCGCCCGAGACATGCGCCCTGCCGTCGACGGGTGCGATAAAGACGCTGCCGGCACGCGCAGCGCGGCCGCGCAGATTGGTGGCGTTCTTCAGCTCGTCGAGATTGACCGGCATCGCTGTTTCCTCCCAGGCCGCGCCGAGTCTATCAGCCCGGCGGGGCAGTGGAAATCCTGTCGATGGTCGTGGAGTTCTGGTCCCTCGGAGCGGCAGGATGGCTAGCCGACCGCCGCCGCCATCTTCGCCGCTATGTCGCGCAAGGTGGCTTCATCGCCTGCGGCACGCGCCTTTTTCGATGCCACCAGACAGGCCTGCGACTTCAAGACCAAGCCGTCGCCCAGCACCTTGAGATGGTTGGCGCGCAGCGTCGAGCCTGTCGTGGTGATGTCGACGATGACATCGGCCAGTCCAGCCGCCGGTGCGCCTTCCGTGGCACCCAGGCTTTCGACGATGCGATAGACCTGGATACCGTGCTTTTGCGAAAAGAACTGCTGCGTCAGCCGCCAGTATTTGGTGGCGATGCGCAGCCGCCGGCCGTGGCGCTGGCGGAAGTCGGCGGCGACGTCGTCGAGATCGGCCATGGTGTCGACATCGAGCCAGATTTCGGGCACCGCCACCACGACATCGGCATGGCCGAAGCCGAGGCGGGCGACAATCTCGGCGCGGGCTTCCCAGTCTGCGAGATTTTCCCGCACCAGATCCTCGCCGGTGATGCCAAGATCGACGGCGCCCTGGCCGATCTCGCCGGCAATCTCGGAAGCCGACAGGAAGGCGACCTCGACATTGTCCAGGCCCTCGACGCGGGCATGATATTTGCGCTCGTCTCCGGGCAGGCTGATGGCGAGGCCGGCCTTGGCCAGCACTTCCAGCGCCTGTTCCTTGAGCCGGCCTTTCGATGGGATCGCCAGCGTGATCATGGTGCCGTCTCCCGCAACGCCTCGATGCGGTCGAGCCAAACGGAAAAGCCGACGCCGGGGATCGCCGTCTTGGCGCCAAGCAGCGTCAGCAGCCGGTCGTAGCGGCCGCCGCCGGCCATCGGGCGCTCGCCGCCTTGCGCGGCGATTTCGAAGACCACGCCGGTGTAATAATCGAGCGGACGGCCGAAGGCGGCATCGTAGCGGATTTTTTCCGCCGGCAAGCCATGCGCCTCGATCGCCCTGGCACGGGCGGCGAATTTCTCCAGCGCGGCTCCAAGCGACAGCCCGGCACCAGCGGCAAAGCTTCCCAGCGCCTCAGCCGCGCCATCGAGCGGCACGTCGATCGCCAGAAAGTTCTTCAGCGCCGCGAAGGCCTCGTTCGACAGCCGCACGCTGCGCAATTCGGCCTTCTCGATCAGCCGGCGCGCAATCTCGGACGGCGCGCGTCCGGCCGATGCCGAGAGGCCGGCCTCCTCCATGCCGCCGGCGATGTGCGTGGAAAGGCCTTCGAGATCGCCGTCGAGGACGAGGGCAGCGACTTCGCCGGAAAGCTGGCCGTTGCGCGGCGGGTTGGCGAGATCGGCCAATGCCGCCTGCAACATCGGCGCCGAGCCGAAGGCGCGGGCCAGCCGCATGCGCCAGCCGCGCGGCAGGCCGAGCGCCGCCAGCACCGCTTCGAAGATACCCTGATCGCCCAGCGTGACCGTCAGTGACCGGCCGGGCAGCACCAGCGAGAGCAGCGCATGCGCGTCGGCCACCGAGCGTGCGTCGGCCTCGGCGGTGTCGCGATCGCCGAGATCCTCGATGCCAGCCTGGAAGAACTCGTTGCCGCCTTCGCGGCGCTGGCGAAACACTTCGCCGAGATAGGAGTAGCGGCGCGGCGTGCCGGCCTGCGAGCTTATGTGGTCGAGGCAGACCGGAATGGTGAATTCCGGCCGCAGGCACAGTGTCTGCCCGGTCTCGCTTTCGGTGAGGAAGATGCGACGGCGCAGATCCTCGCCGGCCATGTCGAGAAAGGGGTCCGCCGGCTGCAGGATGGCGACCTCGACCGCGTGCGTGTTGCGCGCCGCGAAGAGGTTGGTGATGTCGGCAGCGATGGCGGGGAAGCGGGAAGTCATGCGGCGCGCCCTTCCCTTCTCCCCTTGTGGGAGAAGGTGGATCGGCGCGTAGCGCCGAGACGGATGAGGGGTGGGTGACAGAATGAGACGTTGGCATTCCCTGGAACACCCCTCATCCGACCTCGCTTCGCGAGGCCACCTTCTCCCACAAGGGGAGAAGGACAAGATGGGGCTGCGCTCGTCACTTAGACCGTTCCTCCGCCTGCGCCGCCAGGATCTTCTTCACCTCTGCGACCAATTCACCTTCCGCAACCGTCACCTGCGCCGGGCGCGCCGCACGCCATTCGGCGTTGTCGGTGATTTCGGCGGACATGCGCGCGCCTTCGATCAGGTCCTTGATCTGCAGTTCGCCGTTGGCGCGCTCGTCACCGCCCTGGATGATTGCGACCGGGCAGCCGCGCCGGTCGGCATATTTGAGCTGCGCCTTCATGCCGGCGCCGCCGAGATACATTTCGGAACGGATGCCGGCGGCACGCAGTTCGCTCACCATCTTCTGGTAGCGGCCGAGGCTTTCGGTGTCCTTGTCCATGACGAGCACGACGACCGGCGCGATCACGTCGGCGCTGTCGAGCTTGCCGAGGTTTTTCAATGCCGTCATCAACCTGGAGACGCCGATGGAGAAGCCTGTCGCCGGCACCGGCTCGCCGCGGAAGCGCGAGACCAGGCCGTCATAGCGCCCACCGCCGCCGACCGAGCCGAAGCGCACGATCTGGCCGTCCTCGTTGGGGATCTCGGCCAGAAGTTCGGCTTCGAAGACCGGGCCGGTGTAGTATTCAAGGCCACGCACGACAGAGCGATCCATGGCTATGCGGTCTTCGCCATATCCCGCCGCCCTGACCAGGGCTTCGATGGTCGCGAGTTCGCCGACGCCTTCCTGATAGGTCGCGTTCGAATTGACCATGGAATCCTGACCGGCCTGTGCATTTCTCGCGGTTGCTTGAAGAACCGCCTCGGCTTGCCCGTTGTCCAGCCCGGCGCCCTTGGCGAAATCGCCTTCGCCTTCCTTGCCGCCATCCCAGCGCCCAGGGCCGAGCAGAAGCTTCACGCCTTCCGGCCCGAGCTTGTCCAGCTTGTCGATCGCGCGCAGCACGGTAAGCCGGCGTGCGGCATTCTCGTCACCGCCAAGGCCGATCGCCTCCAGCACGCCATCCAGCACCTTGCGGTTGTTGACGCGGATGACGTAGTCGCCGCGCTTGATGCCGAGCGCTTCCATGACGTCGGCCATCATCATCGCCATCTCGGCGTCGGCGGCGACGCCCGGCGTGCCGATCGTGTCGGCGTCGAACTGCATGAACTGGCGGAAGCGGCCGGGGCCTGGCTTCTCGTTGCGGAACACCCAGCCGGAGCGGTAGCTGCGATAGGGCTTGGGCAGGCGCTCATAGTTCTCGGCGACGAAACGCGCCGTCGGCGCGGTCAGGTCGTAGCGCAACGACAGCCACTGGTCGTCATCGTCCTGGAAGGAGAACACGCCCTCGTTCGGCCGGTCCTGGTCGGGCAGGAATTTGCCGAGCGCATCGGTGTATTCGATCAGCGGCTGGTCGGCCGGTTCGAAACCGTAGAGCTCATAGACCGAGCGGATCGTCGCCATCATCTTCTCGACGGCGCGGATGTCCTCGGCGCTGCGGTCGGCAAAACCGCGCGGCAGCCGCGCTTTCGTCTTTTCCGATTTGTCGGCCATGAGATGGGTACCCGGTGTTTCGTGGCGTTGCGCGATAGGAAACTTCCTACTCCGCAGCGCGCGTTTCCTAACCGATGCGGCCCGGAGCGGCAAGGGTCGGCACCTCGCATGGCGCCCGACGAGATCAGGAGGACTCGAACCTCCCTGAAACAGAAACGCACCGAAAATGAAACAATCCCGCCATGGGCGCGGCATCGTGCCGACACAATCGGAGCCGATATAGCGCGGGACATTGAAGGGGTTCGGGACATGACCAGCGCAGTGAAATTCCATGCCAACGGCGATGCCGGCGAATTGCCTGCGCGGCTGCGCCCTGCGGGCACCCATGCGCCGAAACTGGTTGGCCAGGCTGCCGGACCGTTCGAGGTGCCCGCCGACACCGGCAAGGGGCCCTCGATGCGCGATGCCCTGGTGACCGGGCTGCTGGTGATCTATCCGACGGTGGCCACGGTGGTGGCGATCGTCGCCGGGCTGTTCCTGGCCAGCGTCAACGGCACCTGAAACCACCCGCTTCGTCAGTTCCATATTTTCTGATCGGGAGATCGAGCATGCGACTGGACTACGTATGCGCGCTTGGCTGCGCGCTTTTACTTGGAGTGGCCAACCCGGCCAGCGCCGCGGGCTGCAAGCCCGGCGATGCAGGCCTTGCCGGCCACTACTATCTGCGCGGCGTCATGGAAGTCGGCTCCGAACTGCTGCTCAGGAAGGACGGCAGCTTCGAGTTCATGCTCGCCTATGGCGCCAACGACCAGTACGGCAAGGGCTGCTGGGTGAAGAAGGGATCGACCGTCGAGGTCATTCCGGCCGGCCGCAGTTCAGCATCGACACACCACACGCCCGACGACAGCGGCTTCAGCGGCCTGGTGCTGACCATCTCCGGGCGCAGCCTGGTGTGGGACATCAATGGCAGCGGGCACAAGGGGCGGTTCGAGAAGTGAACCCTACGTCGGCCGTTTGAATGCCTTGCGCTCCTTCTCGACCTGCTTGCGGCAGACACAGCCCTCGAGATGGTCGTTGACCAGGCCCATGGCCTGCATGAAGGCGTAGACCGTGGTCGGGCCGACAAAGCTCCAGCCGCGCTTCTTCAGTTCCTTCGAAATCCGCACCGAGACCGCCGTCGTCGGGTTGGCGCGCAGATGGGCGAGGTCGACGATTTCGGGCCGCTCCGCCTTGCCGGGTTCGAACTTCCAGAACCAGGCGGCGAGCGATCCGAACTCATCGACCATCTCGCGGGCACGCTTGGCGTTGTTGATGGTCGAGACGATCTTGCCGCGATGGCGGATGATACCGGCATTGCCGAGCAGGCGCTCGACATCCTTGTCGGTGAAGGCGGCGACCTTGTCGAAGTCGAAGCCGGCGAAGGCCTCGCGGAAATTCTCGCGCTTGCGCAGGATGGTCAGCCACGACAGGCCCGACTGAAACCCTTCAAGGCAGATCTTTTCGAAAAGCCTGCGGTCGTCGGCCACCGGCCGGCCCCATTCATGATCATGATAGTGCAGATAATCGGGCAGGTTGCCGTGCCAGAAGCAGCGCGCGACACCATCGGGACCGGCGAGCAGGCCGGTGTTTTCATTGCTCATTGCGAAAAATCCATCCGTTAACGCGCTTTTGCGCAGCCTTTACCGTGGCTTTACCAGATTCCTGAACCCGGCGGTAACCACACCAAAAGGTTTACTGACAGAACCGCATTTTACGCATTCCGATTCATGTTTCGGTTGCTGCTTGCGCGCCAATGATCGCTGAACCGGGGAGCGTTTCCACCCGGTGTATCAGACGATCTAAGGTGCGTTCCCGATGAAGAGAGTTGTGTTTTCCGTGCTCGGCGCCGTGGCTGTGTTTGCCGGCGTCACACCCTCGGCCGCTGGCGACCGCTATGCCGACAGGCCGCCGGTGATGGTGAGCCCCGACCTTTCCGCCCCCTGGGTGCTGCAGCTCGGCAATGCGCCCGGCATCGTGCGGCAGAACCGCCAGCAGCCGCGCCTGCGCTATGCGCAACCGGCGCAGCCCGACCGGGTGCAGACAGCCGCCGTGCAGGCGCCGGCCAAGCGCATGGTCATGCGCCCGCAGATCAACCCGATCTACCTGCCGCAGGAAGTCGCCTATGACGGCCCGCAGAAGCCGGGTACCATCGTCATCGATACGACGCAGAATTTCCTCTATCTGGTCGAGAAGAACGGCAAGGCACGGCGCTACGGCGTCGGCACCGGCAAGCCCGGCTTCGAATGGTCGGGCACGCACAAGATTACCAACAAGCGCGAGTGGCCGGACTGGCGCCCACCGGCGCAGATGATCAAGCGCGAAGCCGCCAAGGGCCGCTATCTGCCGACCTATCTGGCCGGCGGCATCGAGAACCCGCTCGGCGCCCGCGCGCTCTATCTCGGCACGACCGAATACCGCATCCACGGCACCAATCAGCCATGGACGATCGGCGGCGCGGTGTCGTCGGGCTGCATCCGCATGCGCAACGAGGACGTGGTCGACCTCTATGAACGGGTCAATGTCGGAACCACGGTCGAGGTGATATGATAGCTGCAGCGAATCACCCGGCCGGGAAGCACATCGTTTCCTGAAGCCGGAAGGAATAACGGGGGACGGGCCGTATGGGGATGCGGTCAGTCAGGAAGGGCAGCACGGGAAACCGCGCTGCCCTTCTTTTTTGATCGGCGTCCGGTCCCTGCGACAAAGCCCGCGTCGTTGCGTCGCGCAGAAGGCATGGCGCTTCGCTTTCATGCTGCCATTTTCGATGGTCTTTTGCTATGTCGGCGCCAACGCAAGAAAAGAGTCCACCCCATGTCCCTGCCCGACGACAGCCGCTACCTCAAGGGCGGCCCGGTTGCCCAGCGCATCATCGCCGCCGTGCGCGAGGATGCGGCGATTGCCAAGGCCGAGGGTTTTCCGCCCAAGCTGATCTCGATCACCGTCGGCGATACCGATGCCGTGGATGTCTATGTGCGCAACCAGCGCGCCAAGGCGCAGCTTGCCGGCATCGATTTCGAGGAACGGCGTTTTCCCGCCACAATCACCTCGGGCGAACTGGAAGCGGCCATCCACGGACTGAACGCCGATCCGCGCGTCACCGGCATCATCATCCAGCGGCCGGTGCCCGCGCATATCTCGGTCAAGATGCTGCAGGCGGCGGTGCATCCGCTCAAGGATGTCGAGGGCATGCACCCGGCCTCGATCGGCAACATCGTCTACAACCAGCTTGATCTGGCGCCCTGCACGGCGGCTGCCTCCGTCGAACTGCTCAAGGAGACCGGACTCGACCTCAAGGGACTGGAAGTCGTCGTCGTCGGCCATTCGGAAATCGTCGGCAAGCCGATTGCTTTCCTGTTGATGAGCGAAGGCGCGACGGTCACGGTCTGCCACCACATGACGCGATCGGTCGCAGCGCACGCACGCCGCGCCGACGCGCTGTTCGTCGCCGTGGGCAAGCCGCGGCTGATCAAGGCCGACATGGTGAAGCCGGGGGCTGCGGTCATCGATATCGGCATCAATTCCGAGATCGGCCCCGATGGGACCAGCCGCATCGTCGGCGACGTCGACACCGACAGCGTGAAAGATGTCGCCTCCTGGATCACGCCGGTACCGGGCGGCGTCGGCCCGATCACGGTGGCGATCCTGCTGCGCAACACGATGGTGGCGCTCAGCCGCCAGCGCGCGCTTTACGAGGCGACCTACGGTACCGCGGACAGGCTGGCGGCGGAGTAAGCGCCGATCCCCTACTCCGCGGCGATCAGGCTCTCGTCGCGAACACCATCCGGCTTCGGCCCGCCATAGGCCCAGTCGAGCAGTTTGATGGTGTGCACCACCGGCATGCTGGCGGCGGACGCGATCTGCGTGATGCAGCCGATGTTGCCGGTGGCGACGATCGAGGCGCCGGTTGCCTCGATATTTTTGACCTTGCGGTCGCGCAGTTTTGCCGAAATCTCGGACTGCAGGATGTTGTAGGTGCCGGCCGAGCCGCAGCACAGATGGCCCTCGCGCGGCTCGCGCACGATGAAGCCGGCCTTGGCCAGCAGTTCCTTAGGCTGGCGCGTGATCTTCTGGCCGTGCTGCATGGAACAGGCCGAATGATAGGCGACGACCGTGCCCGGCTTGCGCACCGGCTCGGGCATGTCGAAAGCGGCCAGATATTCTGTGATGTCCTTGGCCAGCGCCGAGACGCGCGCGGCCTTGTCGGCATAAGCTGGATCGAGCCGCAGCATGAAGCCGTAATCCTTGATCGTCGTGCCGCAGCCCGACGCGGTGATGATGATGGCGTCGAGCCCGCCCTGGTCGATGGCGCGCATCCAGGCGTCGACATTCTGTCTCGCCGAGGCAAGTGCGGCCTCTTCGCGCCCCATATGATGGACCAGTGCGCCGCAGCAGCCCTCGCCCGGCGGCACAACGACCTCGACGCCGAGCCGCGTCAGCAGCGAAATCGTCGTGTCGTTGATGGCGGGATCAAGCACCGATTGCGCGCAGCCGGTGAGGATGGCGACGCGGCCTTTTTTGGCCCCTTGCCCGGCATGGACGCCCGGCGCGGCCATCGGCGAGGCTGCCGGGATCGAGGCCGGCGCGAGCTTGAGCATCGCGGCGAGCGGCTTCAGCGCCGGCAGCTTCTCGAATAGGCCGATGAATGGCTTGCCCAGCTTCGCCAGCTTGAGAGCGGCGCGGAAGCGCGTGGGATAGGGCAGCACGAAGGCCAGCATGGCGCGGGTCAGACGGTCGAGCAGCGGCCTTTCATAGGTCTCCTGGATATGGGCGCGGGCATGGTCCACCAGGTGCATGTAGTTCACGCCCGAGGGACATGTGGTCATGCAGGCAAGGCATGACAGGCAGCGGTCGATATGGGTGACGATCTCCTTGTCGGCCGGACGGCCGTTCTCCAGCATGTCCTTGATCAAATAGATGCGCCCGCGAGGCGAATCCAGCTCGTTGCCGAGTGTTACATAGGTCGGGCAAGTGGCGGTGCAGAAGCCGCAATGCACGCATTTGCGCAGGATCTTTTCCGATTCCGCGACATGCGGATCGGCAAGCTGGGCGGATGAGAAATTCGTCTGCATCTCTGATGTCCTAGGCCATGCGGCCGGGATTGAGGATGTTCTTGGGGTCGAATTCCTGCTTCAGTCGCTGGCTGAGCGCGGCCAATGCCGGCGGCTGCGGTTCGAAGACAGCCAGCGCGGCGCGATGGGCGGGGGCGGCGCGCACAAGCGTCGCATGGCCGCCGCCATGTTTGCGCAACAGCCCGCGCAGCAGAGCGGCTTCCGGATCGCCCTCCTCCATGCGCAACCACACCAGTCCGCCCTGCCAGTCATAGAAGGCGCTGACGGCGGCCTGCATGCGCAACGTCAGCACCATCTGATGCGCGTGAAAGGGCGCCATCGACACGCGCCAGACCGGTTTCTCGCTGCCATCGGCGAAGGGCTTGATATCACGCACATCGCGCCAGATCAGTTGCGAAGCCTCGCCGGCAATCTCCTCCAGCGGCCCGGCCTTGCCGAGCAGCGTCTTCAGCGCGGCGATACGATAGGCGACGGAAGGGCCAAAGCCCTCGACCCTCAGCAGCGTGGCGGCTTCACTGCCGAGCGCCCCGCCGGCGACGCGCGCGGCGACGCGCTCCGGCAGATGCGCGGCGCTCGACACTTCCGCGCTGGAGCCGAGAGCCAGCGCCATGGCGCTTGCAGCGGCGTCGTCGAGCAGCCCACGGAGCGCGAGCGTCACCTCCGTCTCGGCAGCAGGTAACACTTTGAAGGTGACGTCGGTGAAAACGGCCAGCGTGCCCCAGCTGTTGGCCATCAGCTTCGACATGTCATAGCCGGTGACATTCTTGACCACGCGACCGCCGGACTTGAAGGCTTCGCCCCGGCCGGACACGACGTTGATGCCGAGGATATGATCGCGCGCCGCGCCCGCCTTCAGCCGGCGCGGACCGGAGAGGTTGGCGCCAAGCACGCCGCCGATCGTGCCCTTGCCCGGCTCGCCGCCAAGCAGCGGACCGTAATCCATCGGCTCGAAGGCCAGTTGCTGGCCGTTTTCCGCCAGCAGCTTCTCGATCTCGGCCAGCGGCGTGCCGGCCTTTGCCGACAGCACCAGTTCGGCGGGCTCGTAAAGCGTGACGCCGGTGAGTTTCGACAGGTCGAGCGTGTGCTCCGTCTGCAGCGGCCGGCCAATGCCGCGCTTGGAGCCGTGGCCGAGGATTTCGAGCGGCGAGCCTTCGGCCACTGCCCAGGCGACGGTCGACAGGACTTCCTCTGACGTGGTCGGGGTGAAAGTCGTCAAAGCCTGTGCTCCCTGAGCTTTTCGAGCACGGCTTCGCCCCTTGGCGACAGCCGGTAACCGATCTCGAGGCTCTCCGTGAGGCCTAATTCCCCAAGCTTGCGGACATCTCGCTTGAACTTCAGCTTCTCGACCCCGGCCTTGGCCGCCAGGTCAGCCGCGCGCACTTCCGGATGGGCGCCGATTGCCCGCAGGATCGACGGGAAATAGCCGGGCGCCGTCTTGTCCCAACGGGCAAAGCCTGCCGTCAGGGCGTGCCAATCCGCATCGGACAGCGAGGCCTCGCCGCGCAAGGCGGCGCGCTCGTCGGGTTCAAGACCGTTGAGTTCGATGCGGTAGACCGGGGTGCCGTCATCAGGCCCAAGCATTTCCCTCAGGGCTGCGAGTGTCGGAAAGCCAGCCGCGCTCGCGTCCCTTTCCGACAGTGCGGACATCTCCGCGACCGCGATGTCGCCGATCAGCACGACCCCCGACGCCGTTCTCACCCGCCCGCCAGCCTTGACCGTCGGCCGCCGCCAGCGGCGAAAGGCGAGCGTCACTTCGCCCGACGCAATGGCCGCAAGGGTCTGGTCCCGGAACAGCATCCCCTCAAAACCTCGGAATGTCCGGAAACGCCACCTGCCCCCGGTGCACGTGCATGCGCCCAAGCTCGGCGCAGCGGCGCAGTTGCGGGAAGACTTTTCCAGGGTTGAGCAGGTGGTTGGGGTCGAAGGCGCATTTGACGCGCATCTGCTGGTCGAGATCGACCTGGCTGAACATTTCCGGCATCAGGTCGCGCTTCTCGACTCCAACCCCATGTTCGCCTGTCAGCACGCCGCCGACCTTGACGCAGAGGCGCAATATGTCGGCGCCGAAACTTTCGGCCTTGTCGAGTTCGCCGGGAACATTGGCATCGTAGAGGATCAGCGGATGCAGATTGCCGTCGCCGGCGTGAAAGACATTGGCGACGCCGAGACCGTATTTTGCCGACAGTTCGCGCATGCCGGCGAGCACGCGCGGCAGTTCCTTGCGCGGGATGGTACCGTCCATGCAGTAATAGTCGGGCGAGATGCGGCCGACGGCGGGGAAAGCCGCCTTGCGGCCGGCCCAGAAGCTCAGCCGCTCCTGCTCGGATTGCGAGATGCGGCAGGTGGTCGAGCCGTTGCCTATGGCGATCGCCTCGACCGCGGTGATGAGGTGATCGACCTCGACGCCTGGACCGTCGAGTTCGACGATCAGCAACGCCTCGACATCAAGGGGATAGCCGGCATGGACGAAATCCTCCGCCGCATGGATCGCCGGCCGGTCCATCATTTCCATGCCGCCGGGAATGATGCCGGCGCCGATGATGTCGGCGACGCACTGGCCGCCCTGCTCGCTGGTCGGAAAGCCGATCAGCAGGGCGCGCGCCGTCTCAGGTTTCTTCAGGATGCGCACCGTAACCTCCGTGACGACACCGAGCAGGCCTTCGGAACCGGTCATCACGCCAAGCAGGTCGTAGCCTTCGGCGTCGAGATGGCTGCCGCCGAGCCGCACCACCTCGCCGTTCATCAGCACCATTTCGATGCCGAGCACATTGTTGGCGGTGAGGCCGTATTTCAGGCAGTGCACGCCGCCGGAATTCTCCGCGACATTACCGCCGATCGAGCAAGCGATCTGGGAGGATGGATCGGGGGCATAGTAAAAGCCCTCCTGCTCGACGGCTGACGTGATGCCGAGATTGGTGACGCCCGGCTGGGCGACGACGATGCGGTTGGGAAAGTCGATCGCCAGGATGCGGTTGAAGCGGCTCATGACCAGCAGCACCGCATCTTCCAGCGGCAGCGCGCCGCCCGACAGCGAAGTGCCGGAACCGCGGGGCACGACGCGGATGTTACGGTCGTTGCAGTACTTCAGCACGCGGGAGACCTGCGCCACCGTCTCGGGCAGAACGACGACCAGCGGCAATTGCCGATAGGCGGTCAAGCCATCGCTCTCGAAGGCGCGCATGGCATTGGCCGCGTCGACCACGCCCTCGCCCGGCACGATGATGCGCATGTCGGCGACGATCTCGTCGCGCCGGCGCATCGTGGCGTCGTCTGGTTTCGGCATGGCCAAGCCGGACATCAGCAGCCTCACTTCGCTTGACTGGTCAAAATCTTTTACCAGTGAAGCGCGCTGGTTGCAAATGCCGTGGTGTTGGGAGGTTGCCGCGCCGGGCCGGGACAGGCTTCCGTAGCGGCAATCTGCCGCTATTCGCCCGGGTGCTTCGTCGGCTCGGAATGCATACGGCGCACGCGGCGCACGCCCCACCAGACCAGCATGATGGCGACCGGCACCGAGGCGGCGGTGACCACCTCTGGCGCGAAAGCATGGCCGAAGATCGAGGCGCCCTTGGCGACATAACCGATGAGGCCGACGACGTAGTAGGAGACGGCGGCGACCGAGAGGCCCTCGACGGTCTGCTGCAGGCGCAGCTGCAGGCGGGCGCGGTTGTTCATCGAGGCGAGCAGATCGCGGTTCTGCTTCTCGACCTCGACATCGACCCAGGTGCGCAGCAGCGTCGTGGCACGGGTCAGTTTTCGCGACAGATTGGCTTGCCGTTCCTCGACCGAGCGGCAGGTGCGCATGGCAGGCGCGACGCGGCGCTGCAGGAACCCGCCCCAGGTGTCATAACCGGGCACGGCCTCTTCCTCGAGTGCTTCCAGCCGCTCGACGACAATGCCGTCATAGGCGCGGCTGGCGCCGAAGCGGTAGAGGCTGGAGGCCGCGTCGGCCTCCAGTTCGGCGGCAAGTTCAGTCAGGTCGGCGAGCAAAGTCTGGCTGTCACGGGTCTCGGCGACCTTCATTTCCAGCGTGGTCTGGGCCAGCCTGTCCTCGATGCGGCGGGCGCGGCCCGACAAGGTCAGCGCCAACGGAAGGCCGAGCATGGCGAGCGTGCGGTAGGTTTCGATATCGATCAGCCGCTGCGACAGCGCCCCGGTGCGCGCCGGCGTCAGGCCGCGGTCGAGCACCAGGATGCGGGTCATGCCGTCGCCATCCTGGCGGAAATCGGTGACGATCGCCGCATTACCGCGCTCGACCAGCGAGTAGCATAGGCTGGTCGGATCGAAAGCCGCGATCAATCGCTCGCTCGTCTGCGTCCATTTGCGGATCTCGAGCCGGATGCCAGAAATGACGGTGCCCGGCGGCGAAAAGCCGTTACCGAAGGGTGTGTCCTCCTGCGCCCTTCCGCTTTCTGAAAGCGGGCCTTCCCAGAGATAGGTCGAGAACTCCGTGTGCCGCTCCCAGCGCAGCGAGCCCTTGCCCCATTTCATGGCGTGATGGCGGGCCTGACGGTCGGGCGCGGCGATGCCGAGGCGCCGCGACAGTTCGGAAAGCACGGCATGGTCGACGCCGGAACCGCCCTCGGTCATGAAGGCAAGCTGCACCAGGACGCGCGGCTTCTCGATCAGCGGATGCGGCCGGGCATGGACCTCGCCCAGCGCACCGGGCCGGCCCTCATGCGCGGGGAAACCCATGACGCTGCCCTTGGCGCGCGGCTGGAATTCGAGATTGGACGGGTCGTCTGACACGGCTTGTCCCCCGGGGTTCTCTGGACCCTCTTGCAGTCGCGTCCTCTAGAGCCAATAGGCTGATGACGCAAACAGCAAAGTTTAGCCGAAGATGATATTGCGCCGAACGGCGAAACCGACACGCTTCGGCCAATTGGATAAATAATTTGACCAGTTGGCGACGCAGGCTTTATCCTGCGCGACACCGGTTCAATCCCCAGGCACAGCTGTTGAGCGATATTTTCTCCAGGATCGAGCATTCGCGCACCGCCGACGAGGTGGTGCAGCAGATCGAGAGCCTCATCCTCGAAGGCGTGCTGCGCACCGGCGACCGGCTGCCGGGCGAGCGCGAACTGGCACGCCAGTTCGACGTGTCGCGGCCGATCCTGCGCGACGCGCTGAAGGCGCTGGAAGGGCGCGGGCTGCTGACGACCAAGGCCGGCGGCGGCACGCATGTCGCCGACATTATCGGCCAGCTGTTCACCAAGCCGGTGGCCGACCTGATCTCGATGCATCGCAAGGCGGTGACCGACTATCTGGAATATCGCCGCGAGATCGAAGGCATAGCCGCCGAATACGCGGCGCGGCGCGCGACCCCGGAAGACCTGGCGCTGCTCGACCGCATCATGGCGCGCATGGACGAGGCGCATCGCACCGGCGATTTCGACGACGAGGCCGAGATCGACGTCGAGTTCCATCAAGCGATCTGCGAATGCGCGCACAACATCCTGCTCTTGCACACGCTGCGCTCCTGCTATCGGCTTTTGTCGGAAGGCGTCTTCCAGAACCGGCTGCTGGTGTTCACAGTGCCCGGTGCGCGCGAGGCGCTGCTGGCGCAGCACAAGGCAATCCATGCCGCGGTCAAGGCCGGTGATCCGGCCGGGGCAAGGCACGCGGCAATGGACCACATGACCTATGTCGAGCGGTCGATGGCCGAGGCCGAGCGCAGCGGCGACTGGCAACGCGTGTCACGGCTGCGGCTGCGGCAGCGTTCGGAAGCCGGCGATACCGAACCGGCGCGCAGACGCTCCTAGTAGTACGATCAAGCGGGGACCAGCATGAGCGACATTCTCACCATCGCAGACCTCAAGGATCTCGCCCGCCGGCGCGTGCCCAAGATGTTCTTCGACTACGCCGATTCCGGCGCCTGGACCGAGAGCACCTATCGGGCCAACGAGGAAGACTTCCAGAAGATCAAGTTCCGCCAGCGCGTGCTGGTCGACATGAGCAACCGCTCGCTGGAATCGACCATGGTCGGCCAGAAAGTATCGATGCCGGTGGCGCTGGCCCCCACCGGCCTGACCGGCATGCAGCACGCCGACGGCGAGATGCTGGCGGCGCAGGCGGCCGAGGAATTCGGCGTGCCTTTCACCCTGTCGACGATGAGCATCTGCTCGATCGAGGATGTCGCCTCGGTGACGACGAAACCGTTCTGGTTCCAGCTCTATGTGCTGCGCGACAAGGATTTCGTGCTCGATTTGATCGACCGCGCCAAGGCGGCGAAATGCTCGGCGCTGGTACTGACGCTCGACCTGCAGATCCTCGGCCAGCGCCACAAGGACGTGCGCAATGGGCTTTCGGCGCCGCCCAAGATGACGCTTGCCAACATCATCGACCTGGCCAGCAAGCCGCGCTGGTGCCTGGGTATCGCCGGCACCAAGCGCCGCACCTTCCGCAACATCGTCGGCCACGCCAAGGGTGTCGGCGACGTCTCTTCGCTGTCGTCCTGGACAAACGAGCAGTTCGACCCGCAGTTGTCATGGAAGGATGTCGCGTGGATCAAGGAGCGCTGGGGCGGCAAGCTGATCCTGAAAGGCATCCTCGACAAGGAGGACGCGATGATGGCGGCCAAGACCGGCGCCGACGCGATCGTGGTTTCCAACCACGGCGGGCGCCAGCTCGACGGTGCATCGTCCTCGATCATGGCGCTGGAAGAAATCGCGGACGCGGTCGGCGACAAGATCGAGGTGCATATGGATGGCGGCATCCGCTCCGGCCAGGACGTGCTGAAGGCGCTCTGCCTTGGCGCCAAGGGCACCTATATCGGCCGGCCGTTCCTTTATGGCCTGGGCGCGCTCGGCAAGGAAGGGGTTACCAAAGCGTTGGAAATCATCCGCAAGGAGATGGACATCACGCTGGCTCTGTGCGGAAAGCGTCTGGTCACCGACATGGGCAAGGACCAGCTCCGGCGCTAACGTCCGGTGACAGCCTGACCACGGAGACCACGAGGCGTTGGCGGAACCCGGCATCCATTTTCTCGACGCGCATGGGCCGGAGGGTGTGCGTCTCTACGCAATCGGCGACGTGCATGGCCGGCTCGACCTGCTGGCAGCAATGCACGGGCAGATCGAGGCCGAGATCGCGAGAGATCTTGTTCAGGACTGGCGGGTTATCCACCTCGGCGACTATGTCGACCGCGGACCGGAGTCCAAGGGCGTCATCGATTTCCTGATCGCGGCGCGGGAACGCGATCCCCGCCATCTGATGCTCGCTGGCAACCACGATATCGGCTTTCTCGATTTTCTCAGAACCCCTGACCCGGAAGGGCTTTTCATGCGCTATGGCGGCGTCCAGACGGCGCTGTCCTATGGTGTGTCCCTTACCGCCGACGCCAGCTGGTTCGGCAAGATGGAGACGATGAGACGCGGGCATCAGGCCCTGATCGAGGCGATGCCGCCGGGCCATGTCGATTTCCTGCGCTCGCTGCCGTTCTCGCTAACGTTCGGCGACTTCTTCTTCTGCCATGCTGGCATCCGGCCGGGCATTGCGCTGGACAAGCAGAATCCGCAGGACCTGATCTGGATCCGCGACGTTTTCCACGATCACACCGGCCTGTTCCCGAAGATCGTGGTGCATGGCCACACACCCGTCCCCGAGGCCGAAGTGATGGCCAACCGCGTCAATGTCGACACGCTTGCCTGGCAGTCAGGCATGCTGACCGCGCTCGTCGTCGACGGCGCGGACAAACGTATCCTGGAAATGGCGATAAAGGGCGCTTGAGCCCAGCCGCGTCGCAGGGATTGCGTCGCGAGCGAGCCGGCTTTTTTAGCGAAGCGAGGCGGTAACGCCGTAGCCGTCGACGGCGTTGTGGTTGTTGGCGGCATCGGCGGAATAGATGCCGAGACCGCACAGCACGATGGCGGACAACATGGCAAAGGACAGAAGCGCAGCTTTCACGGACGTCATCTCTTGTTGAGCTTCCTGCATGTGTGCACCAGGCGGTTACCAATGCGTTGAAACGGAGAATTCGCTTCAAAGTTTCGACGATTTCGCGCTTCTAGGCGCGTTCTGTATCGGAGGTGTGTCGCACGGGTCACACAAAAGGTTCATCGCGGTTGCACAGCCGATGCAGAGCGCGCGCCTTCTAGGATGGCGGTCGGACACAAGCCAAGGATGAAAGGGGTTTTCCCCAGCCGGTTTCACGGCTGCGTGCCAATTATGTCACGCGAGCCGCGAGGGCAGGCTCTTAGATCGTGGCCACCCAGGCGCGGGCAATCGCCATACCGGCGGCATCCGCGTCGGGTCCGTTAACGGCCATTTCGCCATCGAGCCTGTCAGCCCAATCGGGATGCCGCGAAGCGATGGTCGACGCGAAGGAGGTACTCCAGTCCTTCACCATCGGCCGGTCAGCCTCGAAATGGAACTGGAAGCCATAGATGGCGCGGCCGACACGGAACGCCTGGTTTTCGGCGACATCGTTTCCGGCCAGCCGCACGGCGTCTTGCGGCAGATCGAACGTGTCGTCGTGCCACTGGAAGATCGGGAATTTTTGCGGCAGGGCGCCCAGCACCGGATCGGCCTTGGCGTCCGGCGTCAGCGACACGCCGCGCCAGCCGAATTCATTGGCGCTGCCGATGCGGTTCTCGCCGCCGAAGGCGCGGGCAAGGAGCTGGCTGCCGAGGCAGATACCGAGCACTGCACGATCCTTGCCGGCAAAATCGCGGGTGAGTTCGAGCAATGCCGGAAAATAGGGATACTCATCATCGGCCAACGCATTCTGGCCACCGCCAAGCACCACCATCGCATCGTGCCCGGTCGCATCTTCAGGCAACGGATCGCCCTTGTAGGGCAGGCGCACGTCGAGATCGGCACCCGCTTCCGCAAGTGCCGCGCCAACCTGGCCGAGACCGGTATTGTCGTAGTTCTGGACCACCAGCACCCGCATCGCAAAAACCCTGCTGACATGAAAATGATGTCACGAGCGATATCATGCCGCCCGCATTGCAGCCAAGATCGTATTCTGGGAGAGAACTATGCCACTGCAGAACCGGGTCGATCCGTTCGGCGCCATCCATGCCGTGCCCGAGCGCGGCCTGTTCACCGGCAATCGCGGCATCATCCACGACCCCGCGACCAGGACGCTGTTGAAGAAGCGCTGGGCGCTTCAGGCCTGGATCATCTGCGCATGCCAATTCCGCAATGTGCGGCGCGAGCCGATGGGCCGCAACCGGCCGGGAGGCAAGGCCGGCTGGACCGAGCTGTTCTTTCTCGACGAGGTGACGGCGCTGGCGGCGGGGCACCGGCCCTGCTTCTTTTGCCAGCGCGAACGGGCCAGGGATTTTGTCGGCCGCTTCGGCGAAGCCTTCGGCGTCGCCGAGCCGCGCGCGCCGCAGGTCGACAAAAGGCTGCACAAGGAGCGGCTGGCGTCGGGTGGCAAACGCCCTGCCGTGGCAATGCACGACCTCTCCGGCCTGCCCGACGGCGCGGTGATCGCCACTGGCGGCAGCGCCTATGCCTTGCGTCACGGCAAGGCGTTGCGATGGTCCTTTGCCGGATATGGCCCACCCGCGGGCCTTGGCCAACTGGAAGACAAGGCGCTTATGCTGCTGACCCCGGAGACAACGCTTGCCGTCCTGAAACATGGCTTTCGACCGGTTTGGCATCCGTCGGCCGAGGCTTGACGCCGGCGGCCGGCTCGCTCATTCCTCGCCGATGCGTGCCAATTACAAGATGCAACGTCTGTTCGTGCCTGACGACCTCAGGCCGGATGCCGAGTTCGACGCCGACCAGCAGCAGAGCCATTATCTCATGCATGTGCTGCGGCTTGGCGAAGGTGCCGAGATCCTGCTGTTCAATGGCCGCGACGGCGAGTGGTCGGCGGCTATCACGGCGAAGTCGAAGAAAGCGGTCAAACTCAAGGTTTTGGCGCAGCAACGACCGCAACCACCTCTCCCCGACCTCATCTATTGTTTCGCGCCGCTGAAGCAGGGGAGGCTCGACTATCTCGTGCAAAAGGCGGTCGAGATGGGCGCAGGCATACTGCAGCCCGTCATCACCCAGCATACGCAAGTGGCCAAGCCGTCCATCGATCGGCTGCGGGCCAATGTCGTCGAGGCGGCCGAACAATGCGGCATCCTGGCGGTGCCGGAAGTGCGCGAGGCGGAAAAATTCGAGCGCCTGCTGACCGGCTGGGACAAGGAGCGGCGGCTGATCTTCTGCGACGAGGACGCCTCGACCAACAATCCGCTGCCTGCCTTGCAGGCCGTAAAGGAGAGGAAGCTCGCTTTGCTGGTCGGGCCGGAAGGCGGCTTTTCGGATGACGAGCGCAAGATGCTGCGCGCCCTGCCCTTCGTCACCGCCATTCCGCTCGGTCCGCGCATCCTGCGCGCCGACACGGCGGCGGTGGCCGCACTTGCGGTGATGCAGGCGACTGTCGGAGACTGGTAGGGGGTCATGTCTTGCAAGAGGCCGCCCGGATCGTGGCCTTCAATTCCTCTTGACCTGTGGCTCAGGATTTTTCGCTTGATCGGCTACTGACATTTCGTCCATTTACCGCCGGCGGTCACCTGACCGTCTCTGAGGGCACAGCGATGGCGCGCGACACAACCGATTTCCGGCCGATTGAAGGCGTCGACGAACTCGTCGACCACCTGGCCGAGGGCAACAAGCCGCGCGACAAGTGGCGCATCGGCACCGAGCACGAGAAGTTCCCCTTCTATGTCGACGGCAACGCGCCCGTGCCCTATGGCGGCGAGCGCGGCATCCGCGCCATCCTCGAAGGCATGCAGTCGAAGCTCGGCTGGGACCCGATCATCGACGACGGCCGCATCATCGGCCTGGTCGAACCGACCGGCCAAGGCGCGATCTCGCTCGAGCCAGGCGGCCAGTTCGAGCTTTCCGGCGCACCGCTGGAGACCATCCATCAGACCTGCCGCGAGGGCAATGCGCATCTGGCGCAGGTGCGCGAGATCGCCGAACCGATGGGCATCCGCTTCCTCGGGCTCGGCGGCAGCCCGAAATGGTCACTGGCCGAAACGCCGAGAATGCCGAAGTCGCGCTATGAGATCATGACGCGCTACATGCCCAAGGTCGGCACCAAGGGCCTCGACATGATGTACCGCACCTGCACGATCCAGGTGAATCTCGACTTCGAGAGCGAGGCCGACATGCGCCGCAAGATGCAGGTGTCGCTGAAGCTGCAGCCGCTGTCGACGGCGCTGTTTGCCAACTCGCCCTTCACCGAGAGCCGGCCGAACGGCTTGCAAAGCTGGCGCGGCGACATCTGGCGCGACACCGACAACCAGCGCTCGGGCCTGCTCGAATTCTGCTTCTCGCCCGATTTCGGTTTCGCCGACTATGTCGAATGGGCGCTCGACGTGCCGATGTATTTCGTCATCCGCGACGGCCACTATCACGACATGACGCATATCACCTTCCGCCAGTTCATGGCCGGCGCCGCGCGCAACGAAGTGCCGGACGGGCTGCCTACCATGGGCGACTGGGCGAACCACCTGTCGACGCTGTTCCCCGACGTGCGGCTGAAGCGTTTCCTGGAAATGCGCGGCGCCGATGGCGGCCCGTGGCGCCGCATCTGCGCGCTGCCTGCCTTCTGGGTCGGGCTGCTCTACGACGAGGCGGCACTCGATGCGGCCGAGGCGTTGACCGCGAGTTGGACCTACAAGGAAGTGCTGGCGATGCGCAACGCCGTGCCGGAACTCGGCATTGCCGCGCCCTTACGCAACGCCACGCTGCGCGAGATCGCACGCGACGTGCTGGCCATTTCGCGCACCGGGCTGAAGAACCGCGGCAAGAAGAATCGTGACGGCTACGACGAAACCTCGTTCCTCAACACTTTGGACGAGGTGGTAGCGCGCGGCACGACCAGCGCCGAGGAGATGCTTTCGGCCTACCATACGCGCTGGGGCGGTTCGATCGAGCCGGTGTTCATGGAATACGCCTATTAAGCTGGCGCGTCAGGGAGCGGCAAAAGCCGCTTCAATCGAGCGTTGAAACGAATTAGGCTCTCTTCCGAGGAATTCAGGAGGAGAAGCCGATGCCTACCTTGTTCGACATGCTGGCGCAGGCCCAGAACGGCAACGGCATGCAGGCGCTTGCCCAGCAATACGGGCTGTCAATGCAGCAGACCCAGGCCGCGGTCGCCGCGCTGCTACCGGCCTTTTCGCAGGGGCTGCAACGCAACACCGCCGATCCTTACGGGCTTGGCGCCTTCATGACGGCGATGGCAAGCGGCCAGCACGCCAAATATTTCGAGGACGCGACCCGCGCCTTCTCGCCGCAAGGCGTCGACGAAGGCAACGGCATTCTGGGACACCTGTTCGGCTCGAAGGACCTGTCGCGCGCCGTCGCCAGCCAGGCGGCGCAAGCGAGCGGCGTCAGCCAGCAGATCCTGCAACAGATGCTGCCCGCAATCGCCTCGATGGTGATGGGCGGGCTGTTCAAGCAGACGACAAGTCAGATGCAGGCTGCAGGCGGCTTTGGCGGTGGCAGCAATCCGCTCGGCGAGATCATCGAGCAGATGATGCGCCAAGGCGGCATGCAGGCGCCGGCGCCACAACAGCGCCAGGCACCGCAGCCCCAGAACCCGATGGACAACCCGCTCGGCAAGGTCTTGCAGGACATGTTCGGCGGCGGCGCACCGCAACCGCCAAGCCAACCGCAGCCCAACCCCTATGGCGACAATCCTCTCGGCAAGGTGCTGCAGGACATGTTCGGTGGCGGCGCGCCGCTGCCGCAAGGCCGGGCGCAGCCGCAGCCGACGCAAAGCCCTTACGGCGACAATCCGCTGGGAAAGATCTTCGAGGAGATGCTGCGGCAGGGCGGCGGGGGCGGACTTGGCGGCGGACAGCCGGCGCCGCAGCCGCAGGCACCGCAGCAGCGCCAGGCGCCGCAGCCGCAGACCAATCCGAGCGGCCGGCCCCGAAACCCTTTCGACGATCTGTTCGGCAAGATGTTCGAAACCGGCGCCCAGCAGCGTGACGACTACCAGAAGGGCGTGGAAACGATCTTCGACCAGTTCAAGCGGGACATGGACCGGCGGTAGCTCGAGCAATGACTTTAGGTGAAATAGTCGTCAACGGCTTGATGGCTGCAGCACTGCTCGGGGGTGTCTACTCAATTTATCGATATGACTTCCTTAATCCGCGCGATGCTCCCGGTTTCAGAGACATTCGCGACGCCTTGAAATACGGCAAACCGCTTCCGTCGCAATGGAAGCCCTTGGACGAGAGTAATCGCGCCGGCTATGGATCTTTGTCGTCAGCTTTCTAGCCTTCGGAATTCTCATTTTCACCGACAGATGGCTGATTGAGTTGATCGATCAGTTCTGAGCCAGAAAAGAAAAGCCCGGTCCTTGGGAGGACCGGGCAACGTGCAGGCAGGCCGGCGGGGAACCGGCAGGGAGTGGGGAGCCTGCATAATCCTTGGTCGCGCTGAACCCGGAAAAGGTTCAGTAGGACCGAAAATCAGCCGATCAGGCCACCTTGCGGGCGATGTCCTCGATCGTTTCGACGCGATCGCTGGCGATTTCGCGCAGGATCGCCGTCGGGTCGCGGCCGAACGGCACGTCGATGGCGACATGCAGGTCGGCGCGCGTCAGACCGATATCGGCGAGTTCGGCGTCCGACATCTCGCCAAGACGGTAGAAGGCGCGGCGATTTTTCCAGGCGCGGTAGAAATTGAAGACGGTATTGGCCACGCGCATCGCAACGGCCGGACGCGAGGTGATGCGCGAGGTCTCGGTGGCGAAATCGATCGTGGTCATGTCGGTCTCCTTCAGTCTCGAACAGACAAAGCCAAGCAGTCGGCGCTGGCGACAGCGGCCGTTCCGGCTTCGATTCACATGCCTTCATGTGGATGACGGCAATTTGCCATCGACCGATTGATTAATCCAACGAATGTTTTTAATCTTTAGCATCAACACCAGTGATGGATTATGCCGATGAAAGCGCCGCTCGATCTCGATCAGTTGCAAACCTTCATCTCGATTGCCGATACCGGCAGCTTCACGCGGGCAGCCGAAGAGGTGCACCGCACCCAGTCGGCGGTGTCGATGCAGATGCGCCGGCTGGAGGAGCGGATCGGCAAGCCGCTGTTCGAGAAGGAGGGGCGCAGCAACAGGCTGACGGAGGAAGGCGACAAGCTGCTCTCCTATGCAAGACGGCTGCTCTACCTCAACCGCGAAACGCTCGCAGCCTTCGACGACCAGCGGCTCGAAGGCACGATCCGCATCGGCACGCCGGACGACTATGCCGACCGTTTCCTGCCGGAGATCATGGCGCGCTTCACGCGCTCCAATCCGCGCGTCGAACTGACCGTCATCTGCGAGCCGACGCCGGGGCTGGTCGAGCACATCAAGCGCGGCAATCTCGACCTGGCGCTGGTGACGCACAATGATGTGCGCGGCCAGTCGGAAGTGGTGCGGCGCGAACCACTGCTGTGGGTCACCTCGGCCAATCATGCGACGCATGAACAGGAAACGCTGCCGATGGCCTTTGGCCGGCCGAATTGCATCTGGCGGCGCGCCGCCGTCGATGTGCTGGACCAGCAGAACCGCGACTATCGCATCCTGTTCACCAGTTTCTCGGCGACCGTCATCACCGCCGCCGTGCTTTCGGGCCTGGCGATCTCGGTGCTGCCGGAATGCGCGCTCAGGCCCGGCATGCGGGTGCTGGGCGAAGCCGACGGCTTCGGCGCCCTGCCCGACTGCCGCATCGGCATCATGCGCGGCCAAACCTCGCGGCCGGAGATCGTCGATGCGCTCGCCCGCCATATTTCGGAGAGCCTGGACAACATCTCGGTGCCGCTCGTCGAAGAGGCCGGGACGTTCGATTTCGCGGCACTTGCCTATGCCAAGATCAGGCGGACCAAGGCGAACCAGATCCTGCCGGGTTGGTAGCCGGATCGGACACCTTGAGCGCCTAGCCTGATACGGGCGCCTTGACGTGGGGCGCCAACCGGCCCCCAATCGGCCGATGAGCGAAGCAGCATCCGAATCACGCACCAACGCCACCGAATACACGGTGAGCGAGATTTCCGGCGCGCTGAAGCGTACGGTCGAGGACGTCTTCGGCAATGTGCGGGTGCGCGGCGAAATCTCGGGCTATCGCGGCCCGCATTCCTCCGGCCATGCCTATTTCGCGCTGAAGGACGACCGCGCCCGGCTCGATGCCGTGGTGTGGAAAGGCACGATGAGCCGGCTGAAATTCCGCCCCGAGGAAGGGATGGAGGTGATCGCCACCGGCAAGCTCACTACCTATCCCGGCAAGTCCAACTACCAGATCGTCATCGACAATCTGGAGCCTGCCGGCGCCGGCGCGCTGATGGCGCTGCTGGAAGAGCGCAAGCGCCGGCTGCAGGCGGAGGGGCTTTTCGATGCCGGCCGCAAGCGCCGGCTGCCGTTCATGCCGCGCATCATCGGCGTCGTCACGTCGCCGACCGGCTCCGTCATCCGCGACATCATCCACCGCATCAAGGACCGCTTTCCGCTGCATGTGCTGGTCTGGCCGGTGCGCGTGCAAGGCGAGACGTCGGGCGTGGAAGTGACCAATGCCGTCAACGGCTTCAACGCGCTGGCTTGGGACGGTTCCATCCAGCGCCCCGATCTCTTGATCGTGGCGCGCGGCGGCGGCAGCCTCGAGGACCTCTGGGGCTTCAACGACGAGGCGCTGGCCCGCGCCGTCGCGGCCTCCGGCATTCCGGTGATTTCGGCTGTCGGCCACGAAACCGACTGGACATTGATCGACCTCGTCGCAGATGTGCGGGCGCCGACACCGACGGGCGCGGCCGAAATCGCCGTACCGGTGAAGGCCGACCTCGAAGCGACGCTGGTCAGCCTTGGCGCGCGGCTCAAGGCGGCCATCTCACGCAATTTCGAACGCAAGCGGCAGGCCGCGCGTGCGGCGGCGCGCGCCCTGCCCTCGCCCGATCAGTTACTGGCGCTGCCGCGCCGGCGCCTCGACGAGGCGACATCGAGGCTCGGTCGTGGCCTGTCCGTCAGCGTCGATCGCAAGCGGGCGCGTCTCCAGGGCCAGAGGCTGACGCCGGCCACGCTGTCGCGACGCATGAACGAGGCGCGCACGCTGACCGGGCGTGACCTCGCCCGCGCGCAGGCGGCGTTCTTCGCCATTGTGCGCGAACGCCGCGCGCGCTTTGCGCGCACCGCGACGCGGCTGTCGCCGGCGCCGATCGCGCGCCGGCAAAAACTGCAAGGCGACGCATTGGCGGCGCTCGCCAGGCGACAGGATCGGATCATCTCGCTGCGGCTCGAGCGGTTGCGCGGCCAGTTGAGCCAGGCCGAACGCCTGCTGACCACGCTGTCGCACAAGGCCGTGCTCGCGCGCGGCTTCGCGCTGGTGAAGGATGCCGACGGCGCCGTCATCAAGCAGGCGGCCGACGTGGCATCGGGGATGGCGCTTTCGCTGGAGTTCGCCGACGGCACCGCGGACGCGGTGGCAACCAGCGGTGCGGCGCGGCCAAAGCCGGCAGCCAAGCCCTCAACAAAGGCCAAGGAACCCGGCAATCAGGGATCGCTGTTCTGACCATGACCGACAATCCGCACCATCTGGCAACGCCCGGCGGTAAACCGCGCGCGCGAAGCTTCGGCATCGGTTTCGACGGAACGCCCGGGCCGTTCAACGCAATCACCGACGTGTCCGGTGTCGCGGTCGGCTATGCAACGCTGATTTCAGGCGATGGCGCGCTCGTCGTCGGCAAGGGACCGGTCCGCACCGGCGTCACGGCGATCCTGCCAAGACCACTCGCCGACCTGGCTACACCGGTCTTCGCCGGTATTTTCAGCCAGAACGGCAATGGCGAACTGACCGGCTCGCACATCATCGAGGAAACCGGCGCTTTCAATTTCCCGATCACCATCACCAACACGCATTCCTGCGGTGTTTCACGCGATGGCACGCTGCGCTGGATGCACCAAATACTGCCCGCCGCGCTCGACAGCGCCTGGGGCCTGCCGGTCGCGGCGGAGACCTATGACGGGTTTCTCAACGACATCAATGGCCACCATTTAACCTTCGAGCACGTCGCCCAGGCACTCGACAATGCGGCCGGCGGCCCGATCGAGGAAGGCAGCGTCGGCGGCGGCACCGGCATGATCACTTTCGGCTTCAAGGCCGGCTCGGGCACGGCGTCGCGCCTCGTCGGGTGGCAGGGACATTCCTACACGGTCGGCGCCTTCGTGCAGTCGAATTTCGGCAAGCTGCGCAATTTCACGCTTCGCGGCCAGCGCGTCGAGCCAGCGCTCGCCGAATCGACGATCCGCGACGACGCTCTGCATGCGGAAAAAGGCTCGATCATCGCCGTCATCGCCACCGACGCGCCGTTCCTGCCGCATCAGATGAAGCGGCTGGCCCGCCGCGTTCCGCTGGGCGTCGCCATGACCGGCGGCTTCGGCTACCACAGTTCGGGTGACATCTTTCTCGCCTTCTCGACGGCCAATCCCGACGCCGCACTTGCGCCGTCGGGCCGGATCGCCAAGGCCGATTTCATTCCCGATACTGACATCGATCCGTTTTTCGATGCCGTGATCCAGACGGTGGAGGAATCGATCCTTAACGCCCTGGTCGCCAATGACGGCATGACCGGTCGCGACGGCAATTTCGTGCCGGCGCTGCCCAAGGCGTGGTTGCAAGAGAAATTCGGGCTGAAAGAAAAGTTCGGCTGAGACAAAAACGCGGGCCGATAGGCCCGCGCATTCAGACCGAGTGGCCGTTAAATCTATTCCGCGGCCTTGCTGGCCGCCTGGTGGCTCTCGTCGGCCTCGGCGGCTTCCTCGAGCCGGGAGGCAATGAGTTCCTGGATGTCGCCGACTTCTTCCTGGATATCCTCCAGGGGAATACCGACTTCCGCAGCCTTGGCGGCACATTCCCTGGCCAAGGTCTCGGCCTGCTTGTCGATCCTGGCCTGGGACTGGCAATGGACCTTTTCGCCGATCCATCCCCGCAAGAACTCGATCGCGTGTTCACTCATACTGCTGTTCCCTGGCGGCAAAGCCGGTTGGTAATCATAAACGTCGACATCCCACAAAGGATGCATTCTCCCATTCCAGCCGAGTCGCGGCCAGCCGGCAAGTCAATGCCGCGCAGGGTCCACAGAGCCGAAGGAAATCGAGGGTTCAAGCACATTTCTGATTCTGGAGGGTTGCTTCCGTGAGCTGGATCAACCCAGCTTCGCGCCACTGTTTCTATTTGCTTTTCCGGTTTTCCAGCCGATTTTTTCGTCACAAATGATGGCGCAATGCGTAACACATTTTACAGTCGCTCCGGAGGGCTGCTCTGGGCACGCCGGTCGAAGCCGCCGCTATATAGTGATATCCCCACGCAATGTCGACTCCCGCAACGTCGCACCTCCCCAGCCCCATCAGAAGGTCTCAACCCAGGGCCTAAGCTCCATTTCCCAGGTCCAGGCGCTGCGGTGCTGGCGGTGGATGGAGAGATAGGCCTCGGCGATCGCGTCCGGAGACAGCCGGCGATCCTGCGGCCCGGGCTCCTGCCCAGACGCGGCCGAGGCAATGGCGCCGTCGATGATGAAATGCGCGACGTGGATGTTCTTCGGCGCCAGTTCACGGGCCATGGACTGCGCCAGCCCGCGCAAGCCGAATTTGGGCATCGCAAAACCGGCGGATCCGGCGAACCCCTTCACGCTGGCCGTCGCGCCGGTGAAGAGGATCGAACCCGAACCTAGAGCCACCAGCCGGCGAGCCGCCTGCTGGCCAACCAGGAACCCGCCATAGGCGCCGACCAGCAAAGCCTGACGGACCGCCTCGGAGTCGAGTTCCGCTATCGGGCCGCGGGCGCGTCCGCTGGCATTGAAAACCACCAGCGAGAGCGGACCGGCTCTGTCGGCGACATCGAACAGATGTTCCACCGACGCGGCATCGGAGACATCCGTTGCCACGGCCTGCGCGCCGGTCTCGGCCTGCAAGGCACCGAGTTTCTCAATGTTGCGGGCGGCCAGAACGACGCTGAACCCTTCCTTCGCGAGGAGGCGCGCCAGCGAGGCGCTCAAGCCGGAACCCGCACCCGCAATGATCGCGACGTTGGATGTCATGAAACCTCTCCTTCTTTTCGCGGATAACGGTCGATGGCTGGCGAATGGGCTGTGATGAAACCTGCCGGATCGGCGCGGCGACGGCAACGCGCACGCAGCCAGAAAAAGGCCGGGCGCGAAACCGGCCCGGCCAAAAAGAAGGTCATAACCTTCAGAGGGGAACACCGCTCGGCGAAATGGGAGGAAAACACCGAACGGATTTTTCTCTTTTGAACCGATTCGCCGCCGGATACGACGAACGGTTTTCTAAAAATCAGCCAGAATGGCAAAAATCCTGTCCTTTCCTGCCCCAAAGGCTCAGCCAACCCGGCTTTCCCCTTCGAGCAGATCCGCATAATGGCGCCGCGCGACATCGGGATGCGAGCGCAGCCGGCTTTTCAGCACATTGGTTCCGACATCGCGAAACAGCGGATTGTCCGGATCGCTGGCCGGCCCGCGCGCCTGCGCCGCCAATTCCTCGGAAAGGCCAAGCAACGGGATCGTCGCATCGAGCCTGGCGCTGAAGAAGAACGGCACGGAAATACGCTCGACGCCGGCGGGCGGCGTCACGACGCGGTGCACGGTCGCGCGCAAATAGCCGTTGGAGGCCAGTTCGAGCAATTCGCCGATGTTGACGACGAGCGTGCCGGGAATGGGGTCCACATCCACCCAGCTGCCGTCATAGTCGACCTGCAGCCCCTTATTGTCATCCTGAAGCAGCAGGGTCAGGAAACCACCATCCTTGTGCGCGCCGACACCCTGGTCGCCGCCGGTTGCATCACGGCCGGGGTAGCGCACGATCTTCATGCGATGGTTGGGCTCGCTGCTGTAGATCGGATCGAATGCATCCTCGGGCTGATCGAGCGACAGGGCGAAGGCTTTCAGCAGCCGGATCGCCACGGCCGTTACCTTGCCCTGCCAGGCAAGCAGAGCCGGTTTGAGATCCGGCAGCGCCGCGGGCCACTGGTTCGGTCCCTGCAGCCGCGTCCAGGCGGGAACCCCCGGCCCTTGCGCGATTGCCTGGCGCTCGACGCCGATGTCGAGTTGCTCGCGCCAATCCTCCTTGCCCTTGGTCAGTTCGCCGCCGGCGCGGGTGTAGCCGCGAAACTGCGAGGACTTGACCATCTCGATCGCCAGCTTGTCGGCCTCCGGCAAGGCGAAGAACTGGCGCGATGCGGTTAGCACCTCGCTGATCTCCGCCCAGGAGATGCCATGTCCGGCCAGATAGAAAAAGCCGATGTCACGCGAAGCGGACCGAAGATCCGCCAGAAATGTCCGGCGTTCCGACGCGCCTTGTTCAAGACGGCTCAGATCGAGCACAGGCACTATTCTGGGCATATCAAGCTCCTTTCCCAGCGCTTTCCGGATGTTGCTTGAAATTTTCGTCCGAAAAACCCAGCCGGTTGAACATGCAGGCGCATTTCAGCGGCCAGAGCCGCGATCAATGCGCGCTAGTCTCATCGACTTCGGATGGCCGGGAAAGGAACGATCGGCCCTTCGGCGCGGCCGTGATGAACAATTTTTCCATTCGCAGGGCCAAGCGGATGATGATCGCGATCCGAGGGAATTCATCCGGAGCGGGGGCCGCTCTGCCTCGCCCGGCGGCGGCTCGATATCACCGTGCTTTCAACCCGCAAGTACAAGGCCGAAGGGCAGGATCTTGCTAGTCGCCCGCGATTTGATTGAGCCCCATCACGGCAACAATTCGCCGCATGATCAAACGCTATGAAAATAAAGATAAAATAATATCTTCATTATAACTATGATTGCGCACAAAATCGCTCGACTGAACAGTCGCCGATATTGGCGACCACCTTTCAGCTACCCGTTCCTGTCGACTTGAGAGCTATTGTCTCGAGGGCGACTATCCCGACCGGCGTTAATCGCTTTGGTCCCGCTCCCCTAAGGGGCCGATCGCTCAAGAGGAGATCTCGAGATGGACGGGTATGACGAATCGATGTTCGACGACCTTGCCTTTGATGAAGCGGAAGGCCCTGCCGACAGCTACGACGAATTCGACGAAATGGACGAAGGCGACGGCTTCGATGAGGCCGACGAAGGCGACGAGTTCGACGAAAGCGACGAATTCGAGGCTTCGGGCTTCGACGAGATGGACGCCGGCGACGAATTCGATGCCGGTGACGAGTTCGACGAAGGCGACGGCTTCGATGAAGGCGATGAGTCCGACGACGATGCCTGGGACGAGGCCATGAGCTACGCGCTTGCGGCAGAAGACAGCGACGAATTCTTCCGTCGCATCGCCCGCGGCGTGCGCGGCGTCGTACGCACCGTCAGGCGTGCCGCTCCCACAATTGGACGCATTGCTCGCGCGGTGGCACCAGTCGCCAGCCTTATTCCCGGCTACGGCACCGCGATTGGTGGCATCGCCAATGTCGTCGGCCAGTTGATGGCGGACGAAGCTTCCGAGGACGAGGCGCTTGACGCCTTCGCCGAGCTCGCGGTGCGCAATCGCCGTGCCATTCCCGTGGTCGCCGCACTCGCGACGAGACGAGTGCTTGGCCCCGCGGCTGCACGCATGCCGGCGGCCGCGCGCGTCCAGGCGGTCCGCACCGTGAGGCGCGCCGCCACCCAGCTCGTCACCCGTGGCGGTCCGACGGCGATCCGTGCGCTGCCCCGCATCGCCAACAGCGTCCGCCGCACGGCCGTGACGCGCCGCACCCCGGTTTCCGTCCGGCCGCTGGTACTGGCGCGTACGGCGCGCCGTGTCGCGACGCGCGGGCACGGCCTGCGCCGGCAGTTGACAAGGCCCTTGCCGGCGGGTCGCCAGATCGTGCGCCGCACCGCGGCGGCGGTTCGCGCCGGCATGGCCCCGGGACGCAACCTGGCTCGTATCGCCGGGCGGACCTTGGGTCGGGTTGCCGGCGGTTGGCCGGGCGGTTGGACTGGCGGATATGGCCCAAATCACGGGCGCCGGCGGCGCATCGTGATCCGCGGTCCGGTCAGCATCACCATCCGGCCCAATTAAACCCAGTCGGTGCAAGAAGAAGGATCGCGGCGATGCGCACGGGTTCTTCGACCAGGCGGTTCCTGGACACAAAGCTGCGGGCTTTGAAGGCCCGCGCACAACGCCTCAACCGCCTGACACCGAGGCGCATCGGACTTCGTCCCGAAGACCTGCCCTATGCACCGTCGCGGGCGCACTTCCATGCCGCCAACAAGCGGCTGGCGACCATCGGCAACGCCATCAACCGGCATATCGCCGAGATCGAGCGCGCCTGGCCGCCGGCGACGGCCGAGGCCGCGCTCACCCAGATGGCGATGCTCGACCGCAGGATCGATCGGCTGCGCCGGACCTTCGGCATGTTCTTCGAGGTGATGTCGCAGCGAGGCTCGGGCTTCGCGCAGGCGCTCGCCGCCCATGACGCGATCGCGCTCGACTGCTACACGGTTGTGCGGGCGGCCCTGCCGGGCGTCTTTGGCGGCCCGCTGCTCAAGCCGCTGACCTACATGGAACACGGCTATTCGCCGGCCACGCAGCGCCGTGGTGTCGCCCTTGCCCGCTTGCTTGGCGACAGCAATCCGTTCCCGGTTATCCGCATTCCCTGGGATCGCGACAATCCCTGGCAGTCGGTGTTCCTGCACGAGGTCGCCCACAATCTGCAGGCCGACATGGGCCTGTGGCAGGAGAACGCGCAAGCGGTCGCCAACCGCCTGGCATCGATGCGTTTCGACCCGTTGGTGGTGACGATCCTGCGCCGCTGGCACAAGGAAATCTTCGCCGACCTCGCGGCACTGCTGCTCGGCGGCACCGCGTCGGTCTGGGGCATGATGGAATTCCTCGCCCATCCCGGCGCGCGTGCCCTCACCTATCGCCCCGGCGGCGCGCATCCAACCGGCTGGATCCGGGTTCTGATCTTGACCGAGATGCTGCGTCGCATGGGCTTTGCCGCCGAGGCGGCGCGCGCCGAACGCGTCTGGCGTGGCCTTTACAATCCGGCGCGCGGCCACAGGCTGCCTCCAGTCCTGCTTGCTTCGGTTCCTCGCGTCATTCCGGCGGTGGTCGACGAGATCGCCTACCAGCCGCGCCGGGGTCTTGGACAGCACGCGCTGGCCGACGCCATCCCTTTCACGCGTGCCGACGAGGCCCGCATCCGTCGTGGCGGAATCCAGATCGCGGCGGGGCAAGTACCCGACCTGCCGCCACGTTTTCTTGTGTCGGCCAGCCGTTTCGCGCTGGAAGCCGGCGCCGAACCGGACGCCATTGCCAAGCTTGTCATCAGAAACCTGGCCCAGCGTCAGGCAAACCGACGGCCCACTGCGCAACCGTCCCCAGCCGCACTCGTTGCATGAGGTGAGATGTCATGGTCGACGTATTTACAGCCGCCGCCAGCCCGGTCTCGAAATTTCGGTCTCCTGCCACGGTTGCCGTGGACAATCTGCTGCGCAAGACGCTGCGCGTCAGTGACCCGCGCGATCCCGACCAGATCGCCAACGCTCTCTTGAACTTCTATCCCGAGGAAGCGGACAGGGATCGACGCGAACAAGCCGGCCTGCCTTATTCGAGCGTCCCCGACTATGTGCCGCAAGCCCGCAACACGGGTCCGTCTTCCGTCGAGATGGCACAGGCGCAGGACGATCTCGAACGCGACCTGCAGACGCTTTCGACCTCCTCGCCGCTCAAGGACATCCGCATCGAGATGATCGGCTGGGGCCGCTCGATCCGGCAGCTCGCCAATGATGGACTGGCTGCCGCCAGGCTCGCTCTCGATTCGGTCAATCACGACCGTGCCATGTCGGCGCGCCGCCAGCTCGGTGAGTATTCGCGCCTGGCGCGCTATGTCGGCACGCTCACCGACGGCAGTGCCATCCTGTTCAGACGGTTTGCCCAGAGCTGCGATGTGCTGGCCGGGCTCATTCTTGTCGCCATCGGCGAGGGGCTGGCGTCCAACGGCATCACCCGCAGCACCTCGATCGTGCGTTCCGCGGCCGGAGAACTACAGGCTCGCCGCAACGCCGTCATCATGGCGCTGCGCAGCCTGACCGGTTCGGTTGAAAGCACGCTTGGCCAGGAAGACTGGCCGCGCGGCATAGAGGCCTACCGAAATCTGGTGCAGCAGCTGGAGGCTGGCGGCCAGGCGGATCTGCGCGCGCTGCTGGAAGAGAACGCACTGTCTCAAGCGATGGACGACCTGGTCGACCTCTCGACCGGAGCAAGCGTCGAAGGCTTGCGCGAGCTGTCGACCGCATCGGCGATGCTGGTCCACCGCTTCCAGCGCCTGATCCAGTTCGGCCAGAGCATACCGGTTCCGATCGATGTGCCGATCACTTCAGGCCCGCCGGAATCGCCGCCGCTGGTGGCATTCGTCTCCAGCCTGCAGCTGTTCGTCGACGCCTTCGTCTCAAAAGGCAGCTCACGGCTGCTCTACGTCGCGCGCCCGCCGATCATCGTCTATGGCCTCTACGGCGCCGGTGGACCGGACCAGGGTGCCATCCGCCTGATGAACCTGACCATCGCGCGCGGTTTCCTGCTCGAGCAGGTCGACTGCTTCGCCGGCTGCGGCTGCGATGACGACGACATCTCCTGCCAGGTGCTGCTGGATTACCTGCTGTTCCTGCTTGACAGGGCGATCGACCTCTATGCGGTCGGCACGGATCCGGACGGCCTCGGCGAACAGGAAAGGCGGGCCACCGCCGTTGGCCTCGCCATCGGCGCGACGCTGGACCTGACCGACCAGTTGAAGAATCCAGGCATGCTTCTGTGTGAATTCAGCGACAAGCTGAAAAACAAGCTCGGTGTCATCCGTGATGAGTTGCTCGACCCATTCGGCGGTCCTGGGGCCTGGGACCCGGGCCTGAAGTCGCTGATGGTGCGTGAGCTGCGCATCGCCTACCAGGCGGAGGACCAGACGGAGCGCCTGGTGCGTTCGCTGACGCCGCAATGCGACTTCAACGTCTTCAATTTCCGCAACAATCAGTCGCTGATCCGCTGGATGATCCGCGCGATCCTCCAGGATACGTTCGGCCTTGGTACCAATCTGCCGAGCCCGGTCCAGATGCCGTCGCCGATCGCAAGCTCGATGGCGAGCATGGGTCAGAACCGTCCCGACTACTGGTCGGCTTGAGCTGGCAGGAGCACGACAATGGCTGCGAAGATTCCGTTTCCGTACCATCCGGCGAACAAATTCCACGCCGGGCTCAAGGCCCGCTTCGAGGTCGAGGCCGAGACACCGCAATCGATCGATCTGCTGGCCGGCAAGGTCGCCACCAGCGGCGACGGGACCAAGACCGCCATCGGCGACGTTGCCAGCGCAATCAGGGAGTTCCCCGATGGAAAACGGTCGAAGCAGATTTTCGAGCGGCTCACCGCCGCGATCGAAGCCATCGCGACTGGACTGAAGAACCAGCCCAATGGCGACGCCATCGACAAGAAGCTCGGCGAGATCAGCGCGGCGATCAACAGGCTGGATGAAACGGTGCAGTCGCTTGGTCTGCGCGACAAGGACAATGTCACGGCCCTCTACGCCGCCGCTGTCGACACATCGGGCGACATCGTCGGCCGGACGATTGCCGGGCGCTGGTTCAACCAGGCGAAATTCGCGTCGTTGCAGGACATCGTGACATTCCAGAGGGGCAAGCCGCAGGAAAATCGCCGCAACGAGTTCGTCAAGCGCCTGCGCGATGCCAACACGTTCAGCAGCGGCCTGCCCGCGGTCGTCACCGATAGCGAACTGGTGCGCTTCTTCGACCTCGCGCCAGCCGTGATGAACGCGATTGCCGCCAGCCAGGACGCAGCGTCCGGTGGGCAACAGCCACCAAGTGCCTGAGAACTAATGAGCAGCCAATTCGAGCAAGATGAGGTCTGATTATGGCTAGTGAATCCAACCAGGTCATCCAACGGCTGTTCCAGCGCTTCTTCAGGGACGAGCTGGCGGGTTTGTCGCCGGCTGACCGCGCCGCTTTCGAGAGCGAATTCGAGGGTCGTTACGGGGAATTGCTTGATCGCTCGTCCAGTGCCACGACCACCAGTTTCGCCGATCTGGTCGGCTTCGGCGACGGACCGATCAAGCCGTTCGATTCGCTGCAGATGCCGCTGCTGCGCAACGATTTCGACGAATCGATCATACCGCCGCAGCTTCAGGCGTCGGCCGAGCTCTACTACATCTACCAGATGGACCGCATGAAGCTGTTCCAGGTGGTCGACGTGCTGCGCCGGCTGTTCCAGAACGGCCAGATCCGCATCCAGCGCGGCCCCGGCGCGCGCGGGCTCTACATCCTCGAGAAATGGCGCCCGATCCGCTACAAGCGCCGCGACCGACTGATCGCCTATCGACGCGTCTTCAACTACGGTCGCGCTCCGGTGCCTGCCGGAGCCATCGTCAACCGCAGCTTCCACTTCCAGCTGGTCGCCTTCATGAATGCGATGTCGCAGTACTTCCAGGATCTGACCATCGGTCAGGTTATTCGCGGCAGCTCCACCATCAACGACCGGCCTTTCGCAGCACTGGCCACGGTGCAGCGCGTCGGCACCGACCTGCGCTATCATCTCGACCGTTCGAGCTATGGCAACATCCTGGCCCTGACCCGTGAAACCGGACAGTACGTACAGCAGATCTTCGAGCTGTTCGACGCACCGGACATCAAGAAATCGTTCGACGCCAACACCAAATGGGACGTTATCGAAGCCGTCGCGAACCGTCATCTGGGAGGCGCTACCGAGATGTCGGAACGCGCCAAGATGGCCGATGCGGGGCGCAGAATCCTGCAATACATCGCTGAAAACGATTTCCGCACGACGATCACGCCCGAGGAGTTCGACGCGGACGCCAAGAAGATGGGCGCGCAGGCCGACGCATGGCTGGCGGCCTACCGGCTGACACGTGAAGGGCGGCGCTTCCCCGGCCTCGACGGCGATCGTGTGCACTGGTCGTATGGGCTGAACCGCAACACCGCGTCGCGAATAGCCGCCTGAACCGTTCGCCGGGACTGAAGGGTGTCTGCGATGGACCACCAACTTGCTCTTGCGGGGCGTTTCGCGGCCAAGCCGCCGAACATCGTCATCGACGCCCCGCTGGCGCTGTCGCCGATGGGGCTGCTTGTGACGGTAACGCTTTCGCAATCAGCGCGGGTGTGGCTGCCGCGCGGCTTCTATACCTTGCTCGACAACGACGAATACTATCGCCGCCGACCCGATCAGATGGGAGGCGGATGGCTTGCCCCCGGCACGCGCGATGCCATCCTCAAGGAACTGACCCTGGAACTCGAACCATGGCGCCGGGCGTGGCAGAACGGCCGCCTCTCATCCCGGGTGCACTGGATCGGCGACGCCCAGTATGAAAGCGCGCTGCCCGAGCGTGAGGAAACAGCCCTGTTACCGCGCTTTGAAGGCTGCTGCGCCGCGCTTGAAACACGTCTTGGCGATGTGGCCGGCACCGCCGCTCCGCTCGACGAATGCGCGCGCGACGTAGTCGCGCTCTCCGCCGCGCTTCAGCCCGACAGCACCTATATTCTCACCATCGCCGGCAATGACGGCGCCAGGCCGCCATTGTGCGACTATCTAGAGCGGCTAGCATTTCCCACCAAACCCCATCCTGGAGCAATCCCCGGATGGTCCGGCCCGGCGCTGTGGCCCGCTGCGGCTCCAATCGCAGCGAGCGGCCGCAGGGCCGCGATCGTGCAGGTGGTCGCCCCGGTCATCCTGGCGCTGCCCGACGGATGGAGCGAGACCGACTGGGCGCTGGAAGATCCGGCCGACCACGATGACGGGACGCCGGACGATCCCTGGCGCAATGCCTGCGCGCTCTGGTACGATGTGGTGCCGGCGGAGGCCGCGGCATGAAACCGCCTCGCATCCTCCCCGTGCACGGGCTGCGCACCAATGCGCGCGACCTGGTGATGATCAGCGTCGCCGGACAAGTGGCATCGCCGACCGAGAGGGGCACTCCGTGGCGCATCGGTTACGACGGCAGGCCGCGCTCGCTGCCGGGCACCGGCGGCATCGTGCTCAACCATCGCGTGGGCGACCCCTGCGTCGGGTTGGCCGGCGACCATGTCGAACCGGCCGTGTCGATCCGCAATGAAGCGCGTGCCGCCGGCGGCAACCCCGACGCCGCCAACCAGGCGCTGCAGAGCTATTCCTGCGTCGGCAACCACGCCATCGTCACATCAGGACGCGCGGCCGGCGCACGCGGGGTGGTGACCGGCAAGCATGGCGGCGTCGACACCGTGCTGATCGACTTTCCGCTGCCGGCGATGCGGCAGATGGCGATCGGCGACCGCATCCAGGTCTGGGCCTACGGGCTTGGCCTGCGCCTGACCGACTATCCCGACGTCGCGATCTGGAACTGCTCGCCAAGGCTGCTGGCGCGCTGGCGCCCGGTCGAGCGCAACGGCAGGATCCACGTCAAGGTGACGCACCGCATCCCTGCCCGCGTCATGGGCTCGGGTCTCGGCCGCAACAATGTGCTGCGCGGCGACTACGACATTCAGATGTCCGATCCCGGCATGGTGCGGCGCTACAAGCTCGGATCGCTGCGCTTCGGCGACATTGTCGGCATCATGGATGCCGACAACCGCTACGGCCGGTCGCGGCTGGGAGGGCATGTGTCGGTTGGCGTCATCGTGCACAGCGACAGCACCGTCGCCGGTCACGGCCCGGGCGTCGTCTCGCTGCTTTCAGCGCCGGCCTCGATTCTCCAGCTGGAGCTCAGCCCGGACGCCAACATCGCGCGCTACCTGGACATTCGCCCACCCCGACCGGCACGGCCGTCCTTTCCCTTGCCGACCGTCGAGCAAAGGGAACGAACCGTGGCAAGGCTGCACCGGCGGGCGACGGCATCGGACGCAAGCATGGTGGCCGGATCCGGCTAGATCCAAGCCCGAGCGGAGAAACGAGCTACGAGAAAGGGATCGGCATGTCATATCTCGACGAACAACTCGACGCGCTGGTCAACGAGGCGGCGCAAACAGTCGCTCACCGCTCGCCATGCGGCTGCGCCCGCTGTCGCCGGCAGCAGGGCTTTCGCGCCGTCGAGGTCAGGCGCCGGCATTTTCCGCGCTGCGGCTGCGGCAGCTGCGGAGACGTCGCTTCCTTCGATGAGACAGCCATACGGCGCGGGCGTAGCCCGAGGCCGGCGCGCGGCCAGACCTCGGTGCGGGCACGCGGCTCACAACTGCCGGGCTGGCGCGGCTGGACGCCGCCGGTCTCGCTGGCTGCGATCGACGCGGCGCGCACCGCGGCGAGCCGGGGCGGACATGTCGATGCCTTGCTGCGGCCGTTCCTGGCGCCGGGGCCGCAGGTCTATCGTATCACCCGCGCCGGCATAGACCGCGACCGGCCGCTCAGCATCGGCATGACCAAGGGCAACAATTCGATCGCGCAGAGAATTATCGAACACTACCGGCAGCCGAGCCGGGCCGACCCCCGGGTAAACACCACGATCCGCAATCTGCAGCCCGGCCAGATCCTGGTCCAGGCAGCACGGCTCACCCGCCAGGCCATGCATCCAAGGCGGGCCAGGAACTACGAAGGCTGGCTGCAGGACCGGGAGCGCCCGCTGCTCTACGACCCCAACAGCACGACATTCGATGAAATGGCGCTGATGCGCAGCAATTGAACCAAGGGAGATTACCATGCACGGGCAAGTCGCAACTCATGCAAGGTCGGTATGGGCCGACCTCGACGCCATCGTTCTCCAGGAGGTCAAAGCGCTGCGCGCCGCGTCGCCGCGCCCAACTGAAATACCCTTCGGTTCCGACGAGGAATTCATGGATCGCGCCGCGGCCTATCTCGAAGGCCGTGGCGACGAGGCTCATCTTCTGATGGAGCGCCTGCGAGGCCTGCTTGGCCTCACCGCAAGCGCTGCCGCGGATCAGGCCGAGACGCCGCAGGCACCCGTGTATGAAGGTGGGATCCACGATGCCGCACAACCGGGAGCCATGCCCGCGGATGCCGCATCGCCGGAGGCCGAACACGAGCAAGAGACATGATGCTGTTCTCGCCCGCGCCCTTCGAACTCGACCGGCTGGCGGACGAGGCGGACTATGCGGTGGTTGGGCCGACCGACGGGCGTGCCAGGGTCACCCACACCAACCGCTTTCCGCATAGCGCGGTCTGCCACATCGAGCGCGATTTCGGCGACGGCAGGTTGACCGGCTGTACCGCCTTCCTGATTTCGCCGACGCGGCTGTTGACCGCGGCGCACTGCATCACCAGTCCGATCCGGCAGCGGCTTGGCCTGCCCAATCTCGCCGTGCGCATTCGCGTCACACCGGGAAGGGCCTCGCGTGACGCGCGGCCCTTCGGCTGGCAGTGGGCCAAGCAATGGCACGTCAACCCGCCTTACCGCCGTCGTCCGTCAGGCCTACACGATGTCGGGTTGATCGAGCTTGAGCGGCCGTTTTCGCCGTCGCCCGGACACTTCCAGCTCTGGTCACCGAACCGTCAGGACCTCGAGAGGCTTCGCACCACGCGTCTGCTGCATATTTCGGGTTATCCGGCCGACAAGCCAGACGGCACGCAATGGGAGCATTCCGAGCGCCTGGACCGGATCACCGAACGGCAGGTCTTCTATAGTGTCGATACCTGTCCGGGACACAGCGGCGCTCCAGTCTGGATCCATCGCCAACAGGCCGGCGCACCCGTGGTAATCGCGGTTCACACCGCCGGTCCACGTCCACATTCGGGCGGGGCCTGGGGATGCCGGCCCGGGGTGCCGCTTGCCCCAGCGGGCCTGTTCAACCGGGGCGTCAGGCTGACCCCCGATCTTTTGCGCTCGATCCGCACCGGATTCAGGGGCTGACCGGTGAAAATTGACGACCCAATGATAATTTTTTGGAATGCTAATATTTCGAAAAGTGCTATAGTCCAACCTATCTATGCAGCATTCATACTGGTCGCGCCGGGGTTCGGCGGCGCGGCAGTTTTGTTGGGACGCCAGGGCTTGTGATTGTACTGAGTTTCCTGCCAACTGGGGCGTTCGGCCATGATTGCACGTGCCGAGAACTTGCAGAGACTTTCCGACTTCGCTGACGAGATTTCAGCGTCACGAAAAAAGCACGATCCGGAAACGGATACTTCGAGCTTTGTCGTGAACGGCCATTCGCTGGTCGCCATCCGTTACGCGGACGACGATCGCGATGATCCAAACGGTCATACAGATCAGCGCCAGCCAGTGGGACGCATCGTGTGCGCCGGCACGCACTACCTGATCTATGATGCCGTCTATATGCCGGGCGCCACCGGTGACCTCCCGCTCCCGCTCTCGGCCGCCGAGATCTTGACCCGGCGTGAGCTGCAGATAGCCCTGCTGATCAGTGACGGAAAACTCGACAAGGAGATTGCAAGGCAGCTCGGCATCAGCGGATACACCGTACGCGAGCATATCAGGCGGATTTTCGCCAAGCTGAATATCGGTCGCCGCTCGGCGATTGCATCCTGTGTGCTGGCGGGTCGGACGGACTTTCGCCACGACGTGCGATAGGGTCGGCGAACGGCTTTTTCGAGGGATCGGCACTGGGCAGCATGCCGAACGGGTCGCGCGGCTCGTCCGGGTCGGCCAGCATGTCGAACTCCCGGCAACGGCCAGTCGACTTCACCTGATTCCTGGAATAGCGCCGAAAGTTCCCAATGGCACTGTTGCCGATCAACGCGATGCTGCGGGCGCCGGCCGGCTGCTTTCCGAACCGGCAAGGCCAGCGATCGGGAGATGTAATCATCTCTTCATCATTGACTAGAATTTATGCGTCTGTAATAAACTCAACAAAATTGGAGACTATGGATTTCGGGGAGGCCGATGGCGATACGCGACGTTCTGATGCGCGGGGATCTGGCGCTGACCCCGTCGGAAGAGAAGATCGTCCGGCTGCTCTTGACGGACTATCCGACCTCCGGCCTCGGCACCGCCTCTTCTCTTGCCCGGCGCGCAGGCGTCAGCGATCCGACAGTGGTCCGGCTGGTCGTCAAGCTCGGCTATGCAGGCTTTCCGGATTTCCAGGCAAAGCTGCTGGCCGAGGTCGAGGCCAGGCTGCATTCGCCTTTGCTGATGATGGAGGCGAAGCGCCAAAGCGGCTCCAGCGACAGCGCCGTGCTTGCCTATCTCGATTCCGTCACCGCGGCCCTGCAGAAAGCCACCGCCGCGACGCCGGTGCAAACCTATGAGCGGGCCGCCCGCCTGCTGATGGAGGCCAAGGGCGAGATCGTGCTGGTCGGAGGCCGGTTCAGCCGCCACATCGCCGGCATGCTGGCGGGATATCTCGGGCAGTTCCGCACAGGCGTCCGCGATCTCGGCGTGCTCTCGCCCCAGTTATTCGACACGCTGGCCGACCTCGGCCGCCGCGACGTGCTCGTCGTCTTCGACTATCGCCGCTACCAGCTCGACGTCATGGCCTATGCAAGCCAGGCGGCAGCGCTCGATGTGCGCATCCTGCTTTTCACCGACCAATGGCTGTCGCCGATATCAGACCTCGCCGAGGTCACCATTGTCAGTCCACTGGAAGTCGCCTCTCCCTACGACACGCTGGCGCCGGCAATCGCGCAAATGGAAGCGCTGACCGCCCACATCGTTTCGATGCTGGGCGAGGACGCCCGGGCGCGCATCGAGAGGATCGAGAAAGTGCGGCACGCCAATGCGGTGACGCTCGACAGCGATCCGCAAGCGAACGGCGCCCGCCAGACAGCCGGGCCACGCAAGACACCCGGACCCAAATCAGCAAAGCAGGACGACCAGGCATGACCCCAACCTTACCGAAGCAGGCCTTACCCAAGCGAGACGAGGCCTTCCGTGCCGGCGAGACGGCGCTGCTGCTCGTCGACATGCAGCGCATCTGGCTGGAGCCGGGCGCCGATCCCTCGCATCCGGAGCGCGGCCCCGACCATTATTTCTACCGGCAGACATCCTCTCGGACGATCCCCAACCAGGAACGGCTGCTGGCGGCGGCGCGGGCCAATGGCGTCGAAGTGCTGCACACCATCATCCAGAGCCTGACCGAGGACGGGCGCGACCGCTCGCTCGACCACAAGCTGACGCCGATCCATGTCGCGCCCAGCCTCCCCGAAGGGCTGCCGGTGGCATCGCTGGCGCCGGTCGGCGACGAGATCATGCTGCCGAAGACCTCGTCCGGCATCTTCAACTCGACCAATGTCGACTATCTCCTGAAGAACCTTGGCATCCGCTACCTCGTCGTGGTCGGCGTGCTTACCGATCAATGCGTCGACATGACGGTGCGCGACGGCGCCGATCGTGGCTATCTCGTCACCTGCGTGTCGGACGCCTGCGCGACCATCACCCAGGAGCGCCATGACGTCGCGCTGAAGGCCTTCGGCGGCTATTGCTGGGTCACCGACACCGACACCGTGATCGACCGTTTCAACGCTCTGGGAAAAACCGCATGACATCGACCGTCGAGCCCCTCGTTGCCGTCGTCACCACGGATCTCTGCGCCATCACGCGGGGCCGCTTCGTTGTCGAAAGCCGATTGCAGAAGACCGCCACGACGGGCGTCGGCTGGCTGCAGGCCAATCTGTCGATGACGCCGTTCAATTCGATCGTCGTTCCCAACCCATGGGGCTCGTCGGGCGACCTGCGGCTGATCCCCGACCTCAAGGCGCGCTTCCGCACCGAACGGACCGGATCGGCGACCCCCTTCGACATGGTGGCCGGCGACATTGTCGAGCTCGACGGCAGCCCATGGCTCGGCTGCACACGGACCATGCTCAGGGATGCGCTGGCGCTGTTTAAGGCCGCGACCGGGCTTTCCGTCATTGCCGCCTTCGAGCATGAATTCCACATCGCCGATGGCAGTTTCGCGCCGGCGCATTCGATGTCCTTCGCGGCGCTGCGCCGCACCGATCCGTTCGCTCCCAATCTGATGGCGGCGCTGGAGGAAGCGGGCGTGGGACCCGAAGTGGTCATCGCCGAATTCGGCGACGAGCAGTTTGAAGTGACGCATGAACCCGCCGATGCGCTGACGGCGGCCGACCGCGCCGTCGCCATCCGCGAGATCACGCGCGAAGTGGCACGCAATACCGGCTGGCGGGCGAGCTTCGCGCCCAAGACCGCGCCCAATGCCGTCGGCAACGGCGTGCACATCCATTTCAGCTTTGTCGACGAGGCCGGCAAGCCGGTGACCTACGATGCGGCGCGACCCGGCGGCCTGTCGGCCAAGGCAGGCGCCTTCTGTGCCGGAGTGCTGCGCCATCTGCCTGGTATCACCGCCATGACGGCCTCGAGCGTGTCGTCCTTCTACCGGCTGAAGCCGCACAGCTGGAGTTCGTCCTACACCTGGCTCGCCGACCGCGACCGTGAAGCGTCGCTGCGCATCTGCCCGACAGTGACGATCGGCGGACGCGATCCGGCACGGCAGTACAATATCGAATACCGGGCGGCCGACGCCACCGGCAATCCTTACCTGTCCCTGGCGGCGATCATCCGCGCCGGGCTGGAAGGGCTGAAGGCCGACCTGCCATCGCCGCCGCTGATCACAGGCGACCCGACGCTGATGAGCGAGGCGGAACGGGTAAAGCTCGGCCTCGTGCGGCTGCCGGAAACGCTGCCGGCGGCGCTGGACGCGCTTCTGGCCGACAAGACCGTGACGGGATGGTTCGCGCCTGTCTTCATCGAGACCTTCATCGGCCTGAAGCAACATGAGGCCGAGCGGCTGGCCGGCCTCGATCCGGCCGCCATCTGCGATCTCTACCGGACGCTTTATTGATGACCGCGCGGACTGGCAAAGACCTGCCCCGTCAAAAAGATTGGCCAGACGCCGTCGGGGTTCTCAACGAGCACGGCCGCAGCGACATCGTCCTGTTGTGCGAGCACGCCTCCAACCACATGCCGGCGGAATATCGTCAACTCGGCCTCGATGCCGGCCATCTGCAGCGCCACATCGCCTGGGATATCGGCGCCGCCGAGGTGACGCGCCTATTGTCGGCACGGCTCGACGCGCCAGCCTTCCTCAGCGGCTATTCACGGCTGCTGATCGATCTCAACCGGCCGCTGGACACTCCCAGCAGCATTCCGGTGCTGTCGGAAGACACCGACATTCCCGGCAATGTCGGCATCGATGCGGCGGAACGGGACCGGCGCGCCAAAATCATGTTTTCACCGTTCCATGAGCGGGTAGCAGCACATCTCGACCGCCGGGTGGCAGCGGGCCGGTCGACGCGGATCGTGACGATCCACTCCTTCACGCCGGTGTTCCTCGGTGTCGCCAGGCCCTGGCATGCGGGCGTGCTGCATGATCATGCGGCCGACCTCGCCGAAGCGATCCTTTCGGGCCTGCGCACGGATGCGGCGCTCAACGTCGCCGCCAACGTGCCCTATGTGATCAGCCGCGACGCCGACTACGCCGTGCCTGTCCATGGAGACGATCGCGGCATCCCCGCCGTCCTCGTCGAGATCCGGCAGGATCTGCTGGCGAACCGGTCCGGCATCGAGGAGTGGGCGAACCGGCTGGCGGCGGCACTCCCCGCGCATGAGACGAGGACGGCTTCGTGAAGGCCAGCGCCTGACGCGGTGGCAGCCCATGTGAACTGAGCCGCCGAAGAGCCATGACCTATCCATGGCCCGCGAAAGCCCGCGCCTGCGGTGGAGGCGCGGGATTTTCGTCCCCGCCACGCGGGCGGCTCAGGCGGCGCGCTGGCTTTGTTTCGGCCGCAAATTCTGGTTCATGCGGAACAGGTTCAGCGGGTCATAGCGCTGCTTGATTTCCAGAAGCCGCTGGTAATTGCCGCCATAGGCCGCTTCGACCCTGTCGACCTCGTCCTCGGGCATGAAGTTCACATAGGCTGTGCCGGCAGCATAGGGCTTGGCCGCCTCATAGAGGCCGCGCGCCCAGCCGATGCAGGCCCTGTCCATTGCCGGTTCGCGCCAGCGGGCGTGGACATTCATGACGAAGTGCGAGCTGCGTTGCGGAAACGCCGTCGCGTTCTGCGCCACGCGGCCCGCCGCACCGCCGACATGGCCGATGAATATCTCGCATTCCGGGCCAGGAAGCTCACGTATCGCTTCGGTGACGACCTCAACCGCCCTGTCGGAAAGCTCGGTGAAGTCATGGCTCTTCCAGTAGTTGCGGGCGCCGGGGGCGAGCAACGGGTCGAATGCCTGCTGCCAGCCGGCGAACGGGTTGGGGCCGACGACATCGGCAATCGGCGAGCCGATGGCGCGAAGCTTCTTCGTCGCCTTTTCACCGACCTGGAGATCGCCGCAATAGCACATGGCCAGCACCAGAACATCCTTGCCATGCCACTCGGCCGGCAGGAAGGGCAGCGGCGGCGCTTGCCGCATGACCACCCAGCAGGTCAGTTCGTCGGGTGCTGTTTCGAGCGCGTTGCGATACTCCTCCAGCACCTTCTCGGCATCGGCGAAAGGATGCACGACAAGGCCCGACAGAACCTGCGGACCCATCTGGTGGAGCTGAAACTCGAATGCCGTGACAATGCCGAAATTACCGCCGCCGCCACGCAGCGCCCAGAAAAGGTCCGGATTTTCCGTCTGGCTGGCGCGCAGCAACTTGCCGTCGGCGGTGACCACGTCGGCGGAGACAAGATTGTCGATGGTCAGGCCGAATTTGCGGGTGATCCAGCCAAAGCCACCGCCCAGCGTCAGGCCTGATATGCCGGTGGTCGAATTGATGCCGGTCGGCACCGCCAGCCCAAAGGCCTGCGTTTCGCGGTCGACATCGGCGAGCGTGGCGCCGGGTCCGACCCACGCCCGCCGTGCGGCGGGATCGACCCGCACCGACTTCATCGGCGACAGATCGATCATCAGACCGCCATCGCAGACGGCGCTGCCGGCAATATTGTGGCCGCCGCCGCGCACGGAGACGAGAAGCCTGTTTTCCCTGGCGAAATTCACGGCACGGATGACGTCGGAGGCGCCGACGCAACACACGATCAGCCCGGGCCGCCGGTCGACCGTGGCATTCCAGATGGTGCGGGCTTCGTCGTAGGCAGCATCTCCCTGCTGAAGCAGTGTGCCGCGCAATTGTGCCGAAAGCGCTTCTATCGCCTCGGCGTCGACTGTCGTCTTGCCGCGATCAAGCGTGGTGAGGCTCATGGTGGTCATGGTTTCCTCCCGATTTGCTTATGAGCCGTTCTCCTTCAAACGCCTTCAATTCTGCTCTTATATTAGACGCAGCGCAAGTTAACCCCGACGGCGGACCGCAGCTTGGTGCGCATCAGCAGTGGTGAACGGCCGAAGGTGACTTGGCCGACGGCGCGCAAAAATCTTCGCGGGCATGTCACACCGGCAGATGTCGTCTCGTCATGTGGTCGGCACCAACAGAAGGAAGCCCACCATGACCGCAAAAATCGACCTCTTCGCCGCCGCCCCTTCGCTGATGAAGAACTGGCAGCGCTCCTCGATCGAGCTCTCCGCCGCCGCCAGTCTCGAGCACAGCCTCACCGAACTGGTGAAGCTGCGTGCGTCGAAGATCAATGGCTGCGCCAACTGCATCAATCTTCACGCCACCGAGGCGCGCGAGAACGGGGAAACCGAGCAGCGCATCTACCTTTTGCCGGCCTGGCGCGAGGCGCCCTGCTACAGCGACCGCGAACGCGCCGCCCTTGGCTGGACCGAGGCGCTGACCCGACTTTCGGAAGACACCGGCCGCGCAGGCGCTTATGAAGAGCTGAAGGCGCATTTCACGGAGGAGGAGCAGATCAAGCTCACCTTGACGATCAACATCATCAACGCCTGGAACCGTATCGCCGTCGGTTTTGGCCTCTATGCCGACCCGGCTGCCGTGAAGGCCGCCCGGGTGGCCGCAGCCTGATGGCGAGCTCGGCGGCCGACGATGCCGCAGCGGGCTTCGCCCCGCTGCGTCCCAAGCTCATGCGTGTCGCCTACCGCATGCTGGGCTCGGTGTCGGAAGCCGAGGACGCCGTGCAGGAGGCCTTCATCCGCTGGATGAAGGTCGACCGCGCCGCGGTGCGCGAGCCCGAGGCATTCCTGCGCCGCACGGTGACGCGGCTGTGTCTCGACCAGCTCAAATCCGCGCGGCGCAAACGCGAGACCTATGTCGGCCCCTGGCTTCCCGATCCCGTGGTGGAAGAGGACGAGGTGGAGGACGTGACCTTGCCGCTGATGCTGGTGCTGGAGCGCCTGTCTCCGCTCGAGCGGGCAGCCTTCCTGCTGCACGATGTGTTCGGGCTCGGGTTCGACGAAGTCGCGGCCGCCATCGAGCGCGACCCGGCGGCCTGCCGCCAGCTGGCGGCCCGAGCACGCGGCCATGTCCGCGAGGCGCGGCCCCGCTTCACGGTGGAAAGGCAACGCGGCCTGGCGCTCGCCGAGGCCTTCTTCACGGCCTCGCGCAGCGGCGACATGAAGGCGCTTGGCGCCATGCTGGCGACCGACGTCGTTGCCCATGCCGACGGTGGGGGCAAGCGTCCGGCGGCCACGCAGCCGGCCCTGGGCTTCGATGCCGTCATGAGACAGTATGAACAGGTCGCGGCCTGGTTACGCACGCATGGTTCGAAGCTTGTCCGCGTCGGTTTCATCAACGGATTGCCGGGGTTCGTCACCCTGGAAGCCGATGGCGAACTCCAGACCACCGCACTCGACATCGAGGACGGCAAGATCGCGGCGATCTATGTCGTGCGAAACCCAGACAAGCTCAGACACCTGCATTGAGGTGCCTGCCCCGTCAGGCCAGCCCGAACTGCTCCACGGCGCGCATGATGCCGCGGAGTTCGGCGAGGCCTTTCAGCCGGCCGATCAGCGAGTAGCCTGGATTGATCTTCTCTTGCCGATGTCGTCGGCGAGCAGGTAACCATGGTCCGGCCGCATCGGCGAGCCAGAGGAAGTGGCCGAACTCATTGCTTTCCTGTGCTCGTCCAAGGCCAGCTTCTGCACCGGCGCCGATTACAGAATAGATGGTGGCCTGACTGCCGGCATCGGCGTGAAGTAGAGCCTCGGCGATCGGCCTGGGCCTTACAAGCCGCTCAAGGGTTTTGGGAGCGCAGTGTCCGCAAGGTGATCGAGTAACGGTGCTCGGCAAGCGGCGGGATACTGTGTTCCCACTCGATGCGTGAAGGCCCGGTCATGAGATAGGCCGATCCTGGCTCGACAATCACAGTCCGGCGCTCCCATCCGTCACCGCTCTTTCGCCGTAGCCGGAAACCGCAGGGCGCCAGCAGCGAAACGCCGGCGACATCCTCGAAATGCGGCTTGTCGCGATGCCAGCCGATACCTGCGCCCGGCCGGTATTCATTGATCAGCACCTGCGCGAAAGCCTCGGCAGGCCGGCGCGCAAAGGCCGCGACCTTTTCGCGCAAAGGCAGCAGGAAGCCGGGGATCGGCAGCGCCTCGACGACTTCGCGACGGTCATAATCATAGCGCAGGCCGAACCCGACGACGCGACGGTTTGCCGGATGACCATGGAAATCGAACGCCTGAAACGGCAGTCCTTCAAGATGCCGGGCAAGCTCCGTCTCTTCCCGCGGCGTGATCAATGCGGGCCGGTAAGCGAAACCTTCGGGCAGATCCTCCGCGGCACCAAAGAGATCATGCTGGAGTACCGGAGCGCGGCTGGTGGCTTTCGATTTGAGCGACGACATCCCGCCTAGATGGTGAAGGCTGGACCGCAAGGCAATACGGGGCCCGTGCTCGCGTGCGGACGGCGATGCGATGGGAATGGCAGGGAACCGGACCCATGGCTGGCGGATTATCTGGCTGAGCAGTCAGGTGCCAAGATGCCGTCGACCGCGATCCGAAACACACAATACGATCCCGCGACCAGAACCCTCTCCGTCTGGTTCGTGCCGAGCGGCCATCGCTATGATTACGAGGACGTTGCCCCGGCAACCTATGCCGCTTTCAGGAGGGCTTCCTCGAAAGGCCGCTTCTTCAATGAATTCATCAGGGATCGCTACAGCTACCGCCGCGTGGCATGACGCGGGCGGCTTGATGATCTTTTGCCCAAACCTTTTTGCCTGACATGCGTTGTTCTTCCTCGAAGCCGAGGAGACAACCATGCAGAACAAGACAGCCAGCGAAGCCGCCAAGCAACGTCACATCCAGCGCGGCATCGATGCCAAGGACAGATCGAAGGAGCACGGCAAGGCTGAGCACGCCATGCAGGCCGGCGCCCGACAATACCCGGAGCCGCCCTTCCCCGAGCAGCACCAATCCAAACCGGGGCGTGAATGGGCGCTCGAACCGGCGCCGCTCTACGATGCGCCCTTCTATCTCGGGTCGAAAAAGCTCGAAGACAAAGTCGCTCTCATCACGGGCGGCGATTCCGGCATCGGCCGCTCGGTGGCGGTTCTGTTCGCTCGCGAGGGCGCGGACATCGCCATCGTCTATCTGGCCGAAGACAGGGATGCCAAGGCGACAAAATCCGCCGTCGAATCAGAAGGGCGGCGCTGCATCCTGGTGAAAGCCGACGTCAGCGAACGCGACCAATGCCGCAATGCGGTGGCGCAAACGGTCAAGGCATTCGGCCGCATCGACGTGCTCGTCAACAACGCGGCTTTCCAGATTCATTCAAAGGAGTTCGGCGAGTTGACCGAAGAGCATTTCGACACGACGCTGAAGACGAACCTCTACGGTTATTTCCATATGGCTCAGGAAACGGTGCCGCATATGAAGCCGGGCTCGGCCATCATCAACACCGGCTCGGTCACCGGCATAGACGGGTCGAAAGCACTGGTCGACTACTCCATGACCAAGGGCGGCATCCATGCCTTCACGCGAGCCCTTTCCGGCAATCTACTCGGCAAGGGCATACGGGTGAATGCGGTTGCCCCGGGTCCGGTATGGACCCCGCTCAATCCTTCGGACAAGGAGGCCGACGACGTTTCGAAGTTCGGCGCGGACACACCGATGAAGCGGCCTGCGCAGCCGGAAGAACTCGCACCGGCCTATGTGTTTCTCGCCTCGCCGCATTGCTCGAGCTACATCACGGGCGAGATATTGCCCGTGATCGGCGGCTATTGAGGTCCCGTGCGATGTATGCGCTTTTCAGGCATCGCCTGGAACTCACCCGTCGGCTTCACGTTCAGACCCTGTTCAACAGGAGACACGGCCATGCCACGAGGCGACAAATCGAAGTACACCGACAAGCAGGAACGCAAGGCCGACCATATTGCGGAAGGCTATGAGAAGCGCGGCGTCTCGGAGAAAGAGGCCGAACGCCGTGCCTGGGCGACCGTCAACAAGGATGATGGCGGCGGCAAGAAAGAAGGCGGCTCCGGGCGCGGCCAGCACACCGGTCACCCGGCAGCACACAAGGGCGGCAAGAGCGGCGGCAAGGCGTCGGCCTCACGCTCAGCCGCAAGCCGGTCGGAATCGGCAAGGAAGGCCGCGGCAACGCGCAAGCGGAATGCCGAGCACCATGCACAGGCATGAAATCGCGACTCGTCAACGAGACCAGCGGACAGCGAACTTTCGTCGTGGTGCTCGACCCCGGCGAGGAAGCGTTCGGCGCGCTGACCTCATTCGCGATCGACCAAGGGGTCGGCAGTGCTTCCCTGACAGCGATCGGCGCCTTTGAAAGAGCGATCGTGGGCTGGTTCGACCCCACTGCGAGGACCTACCGCAAAATCCCGATCGATGAACAATGCGAAGTGCTGAGCGCTATCGGCGAAGTGGCGCTGGGCGACGACGGCAAGCCCAGCCTCCACATCCATACGGTGCTGGGATTGAGCGACGGCACGACCCGCGGCGGGCACCTGCTCGAGGCCATCGTGCAACCGACGCTCGAAATGACCCTGGTGGAGGCTCCCGGCCACCTGCGCCGCAGCAGACGTCCGGAATTGGGCGTGGCGTTGATCGATCTGGACGAGTGATTTTCGAGTTCGGACAGCAGAGGGCAGCCTGGCCTCATGCCCTCTTGTTCTGTTCCGCTGGCGCCTTGTCCGGCGCCGGTTCCCAACCAAAGACACTGCGGCCGCCAAGCAGATGCGACTGGTCGAATTCGCCGGCGATGATTTCCTTCAGGCTGGGGCCGGTGACGTATCGCTCGACCTGCCGCGACTGATCGTCGAGCCGCCTCAGCGCGCCGACTTCTTCTTCACGACCAAGCTTGGCCTTTTGCACGGCCGACTTCAGCACGCCGATTGTTTCGTCATAGACCTTGAGCGGAACTGGGAACGGGTGCCTGTCCTTGCCGCCATGGGCCAGCGAGAACCGGCCGGGATCGGAAAAACGGCACGGCGCGCCATGCACCACTTCGGCGACGAGGGCCAGTGCGCGCACCGTGCGCGCGCCGACGCCGGGAACCAGCAGAAGCTCGGAAAAATCCTCCGGGCCGCGTTCGGCGGCGGCCGCCATGTTCCCATGAAGACGACGCATCACGACATCGCTTTCGCGAACATCATGGTGGGCCGGCATGACCAGATGCGGCAGCAGAGGCTGCTCGGGAGCCGCTGCCGTACCGGCATTGAGCGCAGCGAATTCGCGCAGGATGCGGTCCGGGCCGAGATCCTGCAGCAGATCCAGCTGTCCCTGACGCGAGGCCTCGGCGCGACGGTCGGTCAGGTTGACGATCTCGCCCTGGTTGGCGCCCTCGATGGCGGCATGTGGCTGATCGACGAAACTCTTCAGGCCTTCGGACAGCCAATGGTAGCGGCGCGCCACCTTGCTGTCGCCGTTCATGCCTTGCTGCACCACCACCCAGTCGCCGTCATCGGTGACGATGAAGCCGTGAAGATACAGGTCAAAGCCATCCTGGACGGCGGCGCTGTCGACCTTGGCGACAAGCCGGCTGACGGTTGCCAGGCGCGCTCCGTCGAAGCCGATGCGCTCGCCGATGGCCGCAAGCTCATGCGGGGTTTTGCGCGAATGGGCGCCACGGCCGCCGCAGACATGAATGCCGAGTTCGCCCGACAGCGGCGTCAAACCGCGTTTCAAGGCGCCGACGACACTGGTCGTTATGCCGGACGAGTGCCAGTCCATGCCCATCACGGCGCCGAAGGACTGGAACCAGAATGGATGCGCCAGACGCCGCAGCAGTTCGTTGCGGCCATAGTGGTGGATAATCGCCTCGCACATCACTGCGCCAAGACGCGTCATGCGGTCGCCCAGCCATTTCGGCACGCGTCCGCCGTGAAGTGGAAGATCAGCACTGCCCGATCGTTGCGCCACGCCTGTTGCCTGTTCCGCTGTCTGTCCTGTCTCGACAGATAGGTATCCGAGTTCGCGCGAAGAAGCACCTGAGGCTTCTGCCTCCTCGACGCCTGGTGCCATCAAGTCCAGTTCGAAAGAACCGTCTCCATCTCGACCGTTTCGACCTGCTGCGCAAAACGTTGGTGATAGACGGTGAGCAAGGCGTGATGCGTTGCATCGGAAGAACTGCACAGCGCGTCCGTGACGAGCACAACACGATAGCCGAAATCGATGGCGCCGAGCACCGTGGCCAGGACGCACACGTCGGTTTCACCTCCAGTGACGACCAGCGTATCGATCTCGTGTTCCATCAGAAAGGCTCGAAGACGGCCTTCAAACCAGGGCGAATAGATATGTTTGTCGATGACCGCCGCCGGCGGACAGCAAGCAGCCAATGACGGCAACAGCTCGACCATTTCCGGACCGATATTGTCGATCGCCATCGAGGCCCAGCGCTCATAGTAGCGCTTCCATGTACCAACACCCCGCCCCGGCTTTTGCGCAGGCAGGAAGCGCGTGAAGACCGTCTGTTTCGCCCGTGTCTCGACCAGTCTCTCAATCTGCGGCAGGATACGCCTGATCCAGGGTGTCGCCCACGGCGACGGTTCGGCAAACAGCCGCTGCATATCCACGCAGACGTGCATGCATCCGCGACCCAACGGCCCATATGCCAAGCCCGGCACCGACATCAAGGCATCTCCGACCGGTGGCACTTTCTCATGGGCTTCTCCTATTGCCCTCCAGGACATTGGAACGTCACAAGCCGGGACTCGTTCCTGGGTGGCCCGCAGCAACCAACGCAACCGGTCAACGTTTCCGTTGCGTGAACGGAGGCATTCGGATGTGACCATCGGAGGGGACGCGGGGCCGCGCTGTTTCTGGGTTGCCGCCAAGATGACGGTGAGTGGCGGATGTCTCTGCGGTAGGGTTCGCTTCAATGTTCGAAGCGAACCGGGGGTGCACTACTGCCATTGCGATATGTGCCGGCGAGCAACAGGCAGCGCGTTCGCGGTTCTGGCGTGGGTGCCATCTCAGAGCCTGACCTGGACCGGCGCGGAGCCGAACTGCCGCAGGTCATCGCCAATTGCCCAAAGGGGATTCTGTTCAGCCTGTGGATAGCCGCTCAGCCTGACCTATGACGCATCGCCCAACGAAGTGGCGCTGCATGTCGGCACGTTCCACGATCCGGCATCGCTGCAGCCCCACTACAATTATGGATCAAGCCGGCGGCTTAGCTGGGTTTGCTGCGGAATAGATCTGCCGCACCACGACACTGAAGAACGGTGGTAGAGCTATCTCACCACGCGTTTTTCGAGCTTGCGGGCCAAGGTGCGCCGGTGCAGGCCGAGCCGACGCGCGGTTTCGGAGATGTTGAAACCCGTCTCGACGAGCGTCTCGTGGATGCGCTCCCATTCGAGGTTCTTGATCGAGGTGGGTCGATTGCTTACGGAAACCGAAACATCACCCTCGGCCCGGCCGAAAGCGGCTTCGATGTCGTCGGTGTTGGCGGGCTTGGCCAGGTAATGACATGCGCCAAGCTTGATCGCTTCGACTGCGGTGGCGATGCTGGCGAAGCCGGTCAGCACGACGATCCTCATCGAAGCGTCGCGGGCGCTGAGCAGCTTGACGCATTCAAGCCCGGAGCCGCCGGCGCCAAGTTTGAGATCGACGACGGCGTAGGCCGGAACCGCTGTTTCGAGGGCGCCGAGCAGCTCGTCCCTGCCGTGGCACACCACGACGTCATAGTCGCGCTTTTCGAAGGAGCGCTTCAGCGTCTTCGCGAAAGTGGCGTCGTCCTCGACGATGAACAGGGATCGATCAGGCCTCATGATCATCTCCATCGGTCAGTGCCGCGAGCGGCAGCGAAAGCGTAACACAGGCGCCCTGCTCCATGTTGCGTGCCGAAAAGTCGCCTCCCAGCTTTCGAACCACGTTGACGACGAGGAAAAGGCCAAGGCCGCCGCCAGGCCGTCCCTTGCTTGACATATAGGGCTGGCCAAGCGCCGCCAGAATACCCTCGTCAAAACCTGGCCCGCGGTCGCGCACCGAGATCACCAGTTTCTCGCCCTGCCGCTCGGCGGTGACGCCGACCCAATCCTGCGATGCCTCCAGAGCATTGTCGAACACGTTGAAGATGACCTGCTTCAACGCCGTGTCGGAGACGATCTGCTCGTCGGGTTCGAAATCGTTCTTGTACTCCAGCTTGAGCGGCTGGCGGCTGACACGCCATTCCTGGACCAGATCGTCGAGGAAATGGCGGATGCTGGTGCGGATCGTGCCCTCGCCCCGCGCCTGCCCCGACGACATCAGGATGCCCGAGACGATGCTTTTGCAGCGCTCGATCTGCGCCTGCATTTCGGCCACGTCCCCGGCCAGTTCGCGGTTGCGGGTGACGCTGCGGATCTGGCGCCAGTCGGAGAGGATGACGGAGATGGTCGACAGCGGCGTGCCCAGTTCATGCGCGGCGCCGGAGGCCAGCAGCCCCATGCGCACGATGTGGTCCTCCTCGGCCGAATGCTGGCGCAGATCGGCGAGATAGGCGTCGCGCTCGCGCAGATTGCGGTTGATGCGCGTCATGAAGATGACGATCAGGCCGGCCGCCAGCACAAAGCAGATGAACATGCCCCTGATATGTAGGGCCAAAAGGTCGCTGCCGCCGTGATGCGGGATCGCGATCGGCTGGAACTGGAAGGTGAGGAAGACGAAGCAGGCGGAAGCAGCCGCCACCAGGCTCCAGGTGGACCAGGGCGTCAAAAGCGCGGCGCCAAGCGTGATCTGCAGCAGGTAGAGCGACACGAACGGGTTCGAGGCACCGCCGCTCAGGTAAAGCTGGGTCGTCAGCGCCGCCATGTCGAAGATGAGCGCGACGAACAGCTGCGCGTTGCTGATCGGCCGCTGGCCGCGCAAAGCGAGCAGGCTGAAGATGTTCAGCCCGACCAGGAAAAGCACCACCCCGGCCATCTCCCCCAGAGGCAGCGGGATGTCGAACCAGTATTCCGTCACCAGGATGGTGAGCACCTGGCCCGCCACCGCCAGCCAACGCAGCTGGATGAGCAGGAGCAGGTTCTTCCTGTTCGCCGCGTCGGGATCGGGGGCCGCGCCGTTCTTGCCTGCAAGCGGTGCGGCCGCAAAGGATTTGTCGTTGCGAAGCGTTTGCGTCGGGGCGCTCATCGTGCCGGTCCTCGCCGCCGGCGGCGGCCGATCATCGGCGCGGCCAGGGCTGCGGCGAGCATCGCAGCGAGCGTGAACCAGGTCAAAGCATAGACGAGGTGGCTGTTGCGGAAAGTCACGACCGTCAGGCCGCCGCGCGGCCAGCCGCCGGATGCCGCCGCATCGACGAAATATGGGGCGACGTCGTTCGTCAAGCCGCGCACTGCCGCGATAGCGGCGACGTCGCGCGAATACCAGCGATTGTCTGCCGCATCGTTGCTGCGCAGGAAGCCGCCGCCGGGTTCGCTCATGCGCAACAGGCCATCGATGATGGCCGGCGCGGCGAAGCCACCGCTCTCCCGTTCGAACTCGGCCTTGCGCTCCTGAGGAATGAAGCCGCGGTTGACCAGCACGGTGAAGCCACGGTCGGTCCGCATCGGCGTCAGCACCCAATAGCCGCCGCCAAGCTCCGTCACCGCCTGCACCAGCGTGTTGGCACCGCCGAGAAAATGCCCGGTCAACCGCACATGGCTGTACTCGTAACCCGAGGCGGTCATGCCGCCCCATGTCGCCGGGCCTGGCGCATCGACAACCGGAGCATGGATGCGCTGGTCGACACGGGCGATCAGGTCGACCTTCCAGACCCGCCTTTCCAGCTGCCAGATGCCCAGCCCAACAAACACCAGCACGCCGAGGAGCCCAAGCAGGACGAGGAAAAGGCGCGACGCAGGCGATCTGCCGGAGCCCTTTCCTGGCGCGGCGGGCAAGCTGATGCCGGCCTGCCCGATCCGTGCTTCGACAGTGGTCCTCCCCGCGCCCGGCGCCGGGCTCATGGCATCTCGCGCATGTCGTGCAGTCCCGGCATCATGTTGGCGTTGAGGTGGTACATCACCCAGAGCGAGCCGGTCAGCACGATGACGACCAGGATCAGCGTGAAGATCAGCGCCAGCATCGACCATCCGCCCTCCGAGGCGGTGTTCATATGCAGGAAGAAGACCATGTGGACGACGATCTGCACCACCGCGAAGGCCATGATGACGATGGCCGTGGCCTGCTTGTTGTCGATGGCGCCACTCATGACCAGCCAGAACGGTATGGCGGTCAGGATCACCGACAGGACGAAGCCGATCAGATAGCCCTTGAACGATCCATGCGCGGCTCCGCCATGGGCGCGACCGTGACCCTCGGCGTGATCATGAGCGCTCATCGCAACATCCCCATCAGATAGACGAAGGTGAAGACGCCGATCCAGACGACGTCGAGGAAATGCCAGAACATCGAGAGGCACATCAGCCGGCGGCGATTGGCCTCGATGAGGCCGAACCGGGCGACCTGCGTCATCAGCGTCACCAGCCAGACGATGCCGAAGGTGACGTGCAGCCCGTGGGTTCCGACCAAAGTGAAGAAGGACGACAGGAAAGCGCTGCGCTGCGGCGTGGCGCCTTCGTGGATCATATGCGCGAATTCGTAGAGCTCGATCGACAGGAAGGCCAGGCCGAACAGGCCAGTCACGGCAAGCCAGGCCTGCGTCGCCGCGACGCGGCCCTTGTCCATGGTCAGCATGGCAAAGCCATAGGTGATCGAGGACAAGAGCAGCATGGTGGTGTTGATCGCCACCAGATCGAGATCGAACAGGTCCTTCGGCGCGGGACCCGCCGCGTAGTTGGCGCCGAGCACGCCGTAGGCCGCGAATAGCATGGCAAAGATCAGGCAGTCGCTCATCAGATAGAGCCAGAAGCCGAGCATGGTGCTGCTGCCTTCGGCATGCGCATGCTCTTCTTCCAGGTGAAAGACCGGTTCCGTGCCGGCCGTGGTCGCACTCGAATCCATGCTCAAACCCTAGCCCTGAGCGACGAGGAGCGTCGTCCTCGCCTCCTCCGTCTGCGTGACTTCGGCAGCCGGAATGTGGAAGTCGCGGTGATAGTTGAAAGTGTGGCCGATCGCGGTGGCGATCAGGCAGACGAAGCTCAGCGCCGCCAGCCACCACATGTACCAGATCAGGCCGAAGCCGAGCGCGACGCTGAAGGCGGCCAGGATGACGCCGGTGCCGGTGTTGCTCGGCATATGGATCGGCTTGAAGCCCGAGAGCGGCCTGGTGTAGCCGGCCTTCTTCATGTCCCACCAGGCGTCGTTGTCGCGCACGACCGGCGTGAAGGCGAAGTTATAGGCGGGCGGCGGCGAAGAGGTCGACCATTCGAGCGTGCGGCCATCCCAGGGATCGCCGGTCGGATCGGTCAGAGCCTCGCGCTTGCGGATGGAGACGAAGATCTGGATCAGGAACGCGGCGATGCCGAAGGCGATCAGCACCGCGCCGAAGGCGGCGATGACGAACCATATCTGCAGCGAGGGATCGTCGAAGACACGCATGCGGCGCGTCACGCCCATCAGGCCGAGTATGTAGAGCGGCATGAAGGCGAACCAGAAGCCGACCACCCAGCACCAGAAGGACACCTTGCCCCAGAACGGATCGAGCTTGAAGCCGAAGGCCTTGGGCCACCAATAGGCGATGCCGGCGAACAGGCCGAACAGCACGCCGCCGATGATGACGTTGTGGAAATGCGCGATCAGGAACAGGCTGTTGTGCAGCACGAAGTCCGCCGGCGGCACGGCAAGCAGCACGCCGGTCATGCCGCCGACGACGAAGGTGAGCATGAAGGCCATCGTCCACATCATCGGCAGTTCGAAGCGGATGCGGCCGCGATACATGGTGAACAGCCAGTTGAATATCTTCGCTCCCGTAGGGATCGAGATGATCATCGTGGTGATGCCGAAGAAGGAATTGACGCTGGCACCGGAGCCCATGGTGAAGAAGTGGTGCAGCCAGACCAGGTACGACAGGATGGTGATGACCACCGTGGCGTAGACCATCGAGGTGTAGCCGAACAGGCGCTTGCCGGAGAAGGTGGAGGTAACCTCGGAAAAGACGCCGAACAGCGGCAGGATGAGGATGTAGACTTCCGGGTGACCCCATATCCAGATGAGGTTCACATACATCATCGGGTTGCCGCCGAAGTCGTTGGTGAAGAAGTTGGTGCCGACATAGCGGTCGAGCGCCAGCAGCGAGAGCACCGCCGTCAGCACCGGGAAGGACGCCACGATCAGCACATTGGTGCACAGCGACGTCCAGGTGAAGACGGGCATGCGCATCATTGTCATGCCGGGCGCGCGCATCTTGATGATGGTGCAGATCAGGTTGATGCCCGACAGCGTCGTGCCGACGCCCGCCACCTGCAGCGCCCAGATATAATAATCGACGCCGACATCAGGACTGTAGCCAATGCCGGAGAGTGGTGGATAGGCGAGCCAGCCGGTGCGGGCGAATTCGCCGACGAACAGCGAGGCCATGACCAGGATGGCGCCACCGACCGTCATCCAGAAGCTGAAATTGTTGAGGAAGGGGAAGGACACGTCGCGCGCGCCGATCTGCAGCGGCACGACAAAGTTCATCAGCCCCGTGACGAAAGGCATCGCCACGAAGAAGATCATGATCACGCCGTGGGCGGTGAAGATCTGGTCATAGTGATGCGAGTTGAGGTAGCCCTCGGAGCCGTTGAAGGCGATGGCCTGCTGCAGGCGCATCATGATGGCGTCCGAGAAGCCGCGCAGCAGCATGACCAGGCCGAGCACCATGTACATGATGCCGATCTTCTTGTGGTCGACGCTGGTGAACCACTCGCGCCACAGGTAGCCCCACAGCTTGAAATAGGTGATCGCTCCGAGAAGGGCGATGCCGCCGAGCGCCACCGCGACGAAGGTGGCCACGACGATCGGCTCGTGCAGGGGGAGCGAGTCGAGGGTGAGACGGCCGAAGATGAATTTGGTCAGCGTATCAGGCATCGGCTGTCTCTCACAATTCGCGCCGCAGCAGGCCGAGCGACGGCGTATCCGCCTCGGCGCGACGGCTCTCGGTCCCGGGCCTCAGCAGCCCTGCCCCGCGCAGCGGGGAAAGATTCCTGGCCGGCCAATTCGCCGGCGTGGCATCGCTGGCCGCGCGCGCCGCCGCAGCCGCTTCCTCCGCCGTGCAGATGCTGGCCACATAGGACGGATCGTTGCCGAACACCGCGCCACGCCGCGCGAGCTTGTCGTATTGCAGCGGCAGCGTGTTGTGCACACCCGCGAGACCGAGGCCGCCCTTGGCGTCGATCGACATCATCTCGTTCATGCACATCTTGCCGCGCTCGACGCACAGATTGAGGATGGCGCCGTAAAGGTCGGGATCGACGGAGGCATAGTGGCGGACCGGCTCGTTCTCGCTCGGCTTTTCAAGTTCGAGATAGTTGTCGCGGCTGAGCGCCGCCGACGCGGTCCTGGCCTGCGCCACCCACTGCTCGAAAGCCTGGTCGGAGAGGCCATGGAAGACAAAGCGCATGCCGGAAAAACCGGCGCCGCTGTAGTTGGCGGAGAAGCCGCTATAGGTGCCCGGCCGGTTGATGACGGCGTGCAGCTTGGTCTCCATCGCCGGCATGGCATAGATCTGCCCGGCAAGGGCTGGAATGTAGAAGGAATTCATCACCGCCGACGAGGTGATGCGGAAGTCGATCGGCTGGTTGACCGGCGCCGCCAGCTCGTTGACGGAGGCGATGCCGTAATCCGGATAGATGAACAGCCATTTCCAGTCGAGCGCCACGACCTCGACCCGGAGCGGCTTGTGCGCTTCTGTGACCGGCTGGCCGGGCTCGATGCGGTCGATCCGGCGGTACGGGTCGAGCAGATGCGTGCCGAGCCAGGTCAGCGCGCCAAGGCAAATGATGATAAGCAGGGGCGCCGCCCAGATCACCAGTTCCAGTTTCGTCGAATGATCCCAGTCCGGCGCATAGGTCGCCGAGGCGTTGGATTGCCGGTAGCGCCAGGCGAAGAAGACCGTCAGCGCCATGACCGGGACGATGATGACCAGCATCAGTAAGGTCGAGACCACGAGCAGGTCGCGCTGCTGGGCCGCGACATCGCCGGCAGGCGCAAGCACGACCAGATCGCAGCCGCTCAACAGCCCGGCCAAGGGAAACAGAAGCAAGGCTCCAAATCGTTTCATCGAACGCTGCCCTCGAAGGACCGCCGCAACCGTTCATGTTGCAGTGCGGTATCGATCCAAGGGCTACTGCTGGCGACGCTGTGGTGACATTGGACAATTTGTCCAATGCCCAGCCGGCATGGCTTTGGCGCAGTTTGCAGTGCACAATGGAACCCTTGGGGAATCCCCAGAATTGGGCTCCGGACAGTTCATTCCACGCGGTGGCGACGGATAAGATGGCTCAGACTTCGACTGCCGAAACCAACAGCGAGCTGATCGGCTCGCATCATGGCCAAGTCAGCGCGGGCGATATCGCGGTCGGCGTGATCGTGGGCAGAACGTCGGAATTCTTCGACTTCTTCGTCTATGCGATCGCCTCCGTCATCGTGTTTCCCAAGCTGGTGTTTCCGACGCACGATCCGCTCGCCGGCACGCTCTATTCCTTCTGCATCTTCGCGCTGGCCTTCGTCGCGCGCCCGTTCGGCTCCGTGCTGTTCATGGCGATCGACCGCGCCTATGGCCGCGGCGCGAAACTGACGATCGCGCTGTTCCTGCTCGGCACGTCGACCGTCGCCATCGCGTTCCTGCCGGCCTATGGCGACATCGGTGCGGTCGCGGTGTGGCTTCTGGCGCTTGCCCGCATCGGCCAGGGGCTGGCGCTCGGCGGGACATGGGACGGACTGCCCTCGCTGCTGGCGCTGAACGCGCCGCAGAACCGGCGCGGCTTCTATGCCATGATCCCGCAACTGGGCGCGCCGATCGGCCTCATCGTGGCCAGCTCCCTCTTTGCCTTCTTCGTCGCCAACCTGTCAGCCGACGACTTCTTCTCCTGGGGCTGGCGCTATCCCTTCTTCGTCGCCTTCGCCATCAATGTCGTGGCCCTGTTCGCCAGGCTGCGCATCGTCGTCACGCCTGAATTCTCGAAACTGTACGAGAGCGGCGACCTGCAGCCGACGCGCATCAGGGACACGATCCGGGCCGAAGGCCACAACGTCGTCATCGGCGCCTTCGCGCCGCTGGCGAGCTTCGCCCTGTTCCACATGGTGACGGTGTTTCCGCTTTCCTGGGTGTTCCTGTTCACCAATGAGGGGCCGGCACGCTTCCTGATGATCGAGGCGGTAAGCGCGTTGTTCGGCATTGCGGCCATCGTCGCGTCCGGGCCACTGGCCGATCGCGTCGGACGCCGTGCGCTGCTCGGCGGTTCGGCGATTGCCATCGCGACCTTCAGCGGCTTTGCCCCGCAGCTTCTGGATGGCGGCGCCGTCGGCGAGGCGCTGTTCATGGTGCTGGGCTTCATCCTGCTGGGGCTGAGCTTCGGGCAATCGTCGGGCGTCGTCGCCTCGAGCTTCTCACGGCAGTATCGCTATACCGGCTCGGCGATCACCTCGGATTTGGCGTGGATGTTCGGCGCCGGCTTCGCGCCGCTCGCAGCGCTGCTGCTGGCCGGCAATTTCGGCCTCATCGCCGCCGGCGCCTATCTGCTGTCGGGTGCCGCCTGCACGTTGCTTGCCTTATGGATCGACGGGCGCCGTCCGGCCGCGGACCATCTGGCCGACTAGCCGCGCTTCGGGATCTGGATATCCTCGAGCAGAAGCGTCAGCGCCATGGCGACGAAGTAAAGCGCCGCCACCCAGATGAACATCACGTTGAAACCACTCGAATAGTGGGCGAGCACCACGTCGCGGACCGCGGTCGGCAGGCTTGACGCCAGATGCGGGTTCAGCCCGGTCAGGCCGTCCGGCAGCAGGGCGGCGGCATCGGCGGGAAGCTCCGAAGTCTGCCGGTTCAGCGCCCAGGTCATCACCGCGCCGTTCAGCGCCAGTCCCAGCGATGCGCCGATCGTGCGCGCCTGGGTGATCAACGACGTCACCGCGCCGATATCCTGCAGCGGCGCGGCGGCCTGAATCGCCACGATCAGCACCTGGAACTGCAGGCCCATGCTGATGCCGAACAGGCCCATCATCACCGCCAGCACCCAGATCGGCGTGTGCGAATTGATGAAGACAAAGCCTATCATCAGCAGCCCGCCAATACCCATCGCCACCACCGGCATCCATTTGTAGCGACCGGTCGCGGCGATCACCCGCCCGGCCACGATCGAGATGACCATCGAGGTCAGGGAAGCCGGCAGGAACAGGAAGCCGACCTCGGCCGGACTGAGCCCGGTCAGCGTTTGCATGTAGAGCGCGAAATAGAAGAACATGCCGAGGGTCACCGATCCGGCGACCACCGACACGCCCGAGACGATGCGCACCGTCGAGATGCCGAACAGCCGCAAGGGCACGATCGGCTCCTCGGCCCGCCGCTCGACCAGGATGAACGAAGCAATTGCCGCCAGCGCGACGACCGGCAGCGCGAAGGTGAGCAGGTCAGGTCCGGCGGGGTCGAGCAGATGATAGCCCCAATAGACGATTGCGGTGGTGCCGATGGCCAGCAGCAAGCCGCCCAGATAGTCGATGCTGTGCCGCTTCTCGTTGAACCGGCTGCGCATGGCGAATGCCAGGATCGCCAGCACGACGATGCCGATCGGCAGGTTGACCAGGAACACCCAGCGCCAGCCGAACAGGCTGGTGATATAGCCGCCGGCCAAGGGACCGAGGACCGACGACAGCGCGAACACCGCCGAACTGTAGCCCTGGTATTTGGCGCGGTCGCGCGGCCCGAACAGTTCGCCGATCATGGCGAAGGCCGAGACCATCAGGCCGCCGCCGCCGATACCTTGCAGGACACGCGCTGCGATCAGGCTCTCCATCGACCAGGCTATGCCGCAGACCAGCGAGCCCAGCAGGAACAAGGCGATCGCCGTCAGCACCACGTTCTTGCGGCCATACATGTCGCCGAGCTTGCCGTAGAACGGCGAGACGGCGGCGGTCGACAGCAGGTAGGCGGCGCCGACCCAGCCGAACAGATGCAGATTGCCGAGTTCGCCGGCAATGGTGGGCAAGGCGGTGACGACGATCTGCATGTCGATGGTGGCCATGAACATGGCGATCAGCGCGCCGGAATAGACGACCAGCGTCGTCATGTCGGGCTTGGCCCCGGCCTCTGCGGGCGGCGCATCCGGGAGGGTCGAGTCGATGCTCATGGGGGTCTCCGACATTGGCGGGCGGTTTATGTGCCCGCAGCAGATATATGTCAACATCAAATATATGCTATCAGCATGCAATTGACATCGGCATATATTTTTGCTAGCGCGCTCTAATATGAGCAGCAACGATACCGGGCCGGACAAGCCCGACCGATTTTCCGCCCCGGGCCAGATGCATGGCGACCGGGACCTCGCCGATCTGGCGCGCAGCAATGGCCTGTCGGAAGCGGCGGCCGACGCCGTCGCCGCCATCGATGCGGTGTTGAACAAGGTACGCCGCTCCATCCAGCGCCGGGATTTCGGCCGCTTGATCCTGGCCCGCATCGACCCTTCGCTCGAGGTGAGCCATCTCGATGTGATCATCGCCATTGCGCACAATCCGGCCGTCGGCGACGCGCCGCAGGACGAGGTAACCGTCGGCAACATCGCCGAGCGCCTGGGGATCGACCCGTCCCGCGCCAGCCGCATCTCGGCCGATATCGTCGATCGCGGCTACGCCTTGCGCGTCGCGTCGCAACTCGATGCCCGCCGCATTTGCCTCAGGCTCACCGCCAAAGGCGAGCGCCTGATGACGGCGGTGCGCCAGACCAAATGGCGGATCTTCGCCGAGTCCCTGGCGCAATGGGACGAGCAGGAGCTGGTGACGTTCGCTCACCTGCTGGAACGCTTCGCCGGCTGGGCCACGGACGAGGCGAGCATGCGCAGGTCGGCGGATGCGGTGAAGCAGATGATGGACGAGGCGGAGCCGGTGTAGGCTGCCGGGCTGTTTCGACCGCCAGCCGAAGCTTGCACGAACCGATGAAGCGCACGACAGGACATCTCAGCGGCCGCGCGATTTGCTGGCGCATATGACCGTCCTATGGCGCGCGTGGATCATTGCCGCCCGTAGGCAATAGAGCCGCTGAATAGCAGTCCTTGCTGGCCCTCGGCCAATGCCGAGTGCAGAACCCGACATCACGAAATTCTCCGCCGCCTTTCCATACCTGCGATGCAGTGCGATGGATCGCATCGTTCGAAAAGGCGCTCGATCCGTCTAACATTCACTGAGCTCCCGCAGTGTTATTGTTCCCCTCCGAAAATAAGTCTGTGGATATTGGCTTTGTGACGATGGTGTGTCGTATCCGTCAAATGAAAGGTGCGTAACGATAAGCAACTTGGCTCGGGGGACTCATGAAACGGTTGCTTGTTGGCGCGGTAGTGCTTGCCGCAAGTGTCGTCGGCGCGGATATTTCTGCTGTTTCTTATATTAGCCGAAGTGAAGGAATGGCAGCACTCGCGCAGGAGAGCCAAAGCTCTTCCGCGACTGCAGGAAATTCTGCTGCCGGCTACGGCAATGGCGGGGCGGCGCTGGGAGCCGGCGGACAGGCCGCGGGCAGCCCGTCGAGTTCTTCACCGGCGCAGCCAACCGGAGATGGTTCATCCGCGACCGGCAGTCCCGATGCGGCGGCCAAGGTCGGCGCCAAGCCGGCCGATGCCAAAGCCGCCGACGATACCAGCACCACGGATGGCACCAAGGCCGCAGATACCAAGACCACGAAGGCAACCGGCAAGGCGGCCAAGACCACTGACACAGAGGCCGCACCCGAGGAGCCGGCGGCGCAAGCAATGGCGGCGGCAGCCGCGACGACGGACAGCGGCGACCCCGAAGCGATCGGCACGCCGAAGGTGGATCTGCCCAAGGCTGCCGGCAACGGCAATCTCGGCTATTCGA